>Ga0255338_1001286_pt1 | contig 49345 bp, 48 predicted proteins | sample MeOH1_35cm_T4_19_FD_203715 | JGI IMG/M metagenome (GOLD analysis project Ga0255338, IMG submission 203715) | Sandy soil microbial communities from University of British Columbia, Vancouver, Canada - MeOH1_35cm_T4_195 | ecosystem: Engineered > Artificial ecosystem > Sand microcosm > Unclassified ...
CATTCATAATCGCGCACGGGATCTTTCGATCAATCTGCGTGAAATTGACGAAGAAACAATCGGAATTTCTCTCGATGAGGCAACCTCAGAGAAGACTCTGATGGATCTCGCGGAAGTTTTTGGTGTAACCGTCCCAGCGGGGGAGGGCGCCTTCCGAGGCTCGATTCCTGCGAACTTGACTCGTACCTCTGCATTTTTGACCCATCCAATCTTCCATGCCAATCATTCTGAAACTGCGATGATGCGATATCTCCGGACATTGGCAGATCGCGACCTTGCACTTGATCGAACAATGATTCCGCTTGGGTCCTGCACGATGAAACTCAACGCTGTTACGGAGATGGAATCAGTCACGTGGCCGGAGTTTTCCTCATTGCATCCTTTTGCGCCGGCTAATCAGAATGCAGGCTCACGAAAACTCATTGATCAACTTTCACAATGGTTGATTTCCATCACAGGATACGATGCTGTTTCACTCCAGCCGAATGCTGGCAGCCAAGGTGAGTTTTCGGGTCTACTTGCAATTCGAAATTACCACGATTCAAGAAACGATAATCATCGTCGCATCTGCCTCATACCTTCTAGTGCACACGGCACGAATGCCGCGAGTGCTGTGATGGCTGGAATGAAGGTAGTGGTAGTTGCATGTGATGAACATGGCAATGTAAGCCTTGATGATTTACGAGCGAAAATCGAAGAACACTCAGCTGTACTCGCTGCGTTGATGATCACATATCCTTCAACGCACGGTGTCTTCGAAACTGCAATCGGTGAAATCTGTTCGCTCGTCCACGATGCTGGGGGGCAGGTGTACGTCGATGGCGCAAACCTCAACGCTCTTGTAGGACTCGCACAACCTGGGAAGTTCGGTGCCGATGTCTCGCACCTCAATCTCCATAAGACTTTCTGTATTCCACACGGTGGTGGCGGACCAGGTGTCGGTCCAGTTATCTGTCGCGCGCACTTGGCACCGTTCTTGCCCAATCACCCATTGGATTCACAAGCTGGCCCTGCAACGGGCCCTGGCCCAGTCAGTGCCGCGCCATTTGGGTCGGCGAGCATTCTCCCTATCTCGTGGGCTTACATCCGCTTGATGGGCGGTTCAGGTTTAACACATGCAACTCACGTTGCCATACTTTCCGCCAACTACATTGCCCGAAAACTAGGGGAGTACTATCCCGTTCTCTATAGCGGGGCAGCGGGGTTGGTCGCACATGAGTGCATTCTGGATCTTCGAGAGATCACCAAAGAGACCGGCGTAACGGTTGACGATGTGGCCAAGCGCCTCATGGATTACGGTTTCCATGCGCCGACAATGAGCTTCCCAGTCGCCGGAACATTGATGGTTGAGCCGACGGAGAGTGAAGATATTGTCGAATTGGACCGCTTTATCGCCGCAATGATCTCGATTTATAAAGAGATCCAAGCCGTCGCTGATGGCACCTACACCAGCGAGAATTCACCCCTTCGAAGTGCTCCACACACGGCCGAGAAGATGGCTTCAACGGACTGGAACCACCCTTATACGCGCGAATTGGCGGCTTTTCCTCAGGGGTTAGCCCTCGGAGAGATTATCGGACGACGCGGCAAATACTGGCCGACAGTTGGGCGTATTGATGGCGCTTATGGGGACCGAAACCTTATCTGCGCCTGCCCACCGATGGAGGAGTACGAGTAGCAAGAAAGTGCTCGTCCTCTCCCTTTACTTAACATAATGTACCTTATCGGCGTTATTCCGTACGCGGGATTCAAACGCCCAGAGGGTCACCTTGGTCAATGCTTCCATTACGATCCGTCTGCTCATCTTGGATTTTCCAAGTTCTCTTTCGACAAAGGTGATCGGTTCCTGGGCGAAAGTGCCATCTACTGCGTGTGCAGCTCGCACCATTTCTATTTGAAAACAATAACCATCCGAGGTAATCGCCTCTATCTTGATCCGTCTCAGTAGATGTACGGAATAGACCCTGAAGCCACCAGTGAGGTCATCCAGAGGCATTTGTAGCGCCCACCGGGCATATGAGGTGCCAATTCGCGAGATAAATTGTCGATATTTCGGCCAGTTTTCGATGGCGCCGCCTGGCATCCAGCGTGTCCCCATAACCACATCTGCATTCTTGCCACGTTCGATGAGTCGGTTAAGGTCCTGCCAACGGTGAGAGCCATCGCCATCCATCGTCACGAAATGAGTGAATGTGGCCTCCTGTAGACCCCATTGGAAGCCCGCACGGTAGGCAGCGCCAAGCCCTGATTTCTCGGTTCGGTCCAGGACGTGTACTCGATCCGAGTTCATCTCCTTTACAGCCTTTGAGGTTCCATCCGGCGAGTTGTCATCGACCACCAATACGTGAAGATCACAGGGCAGTGAGAGCACCCCCTTGACGACAGAAGAGATGCTCTGGACCTCGTTATAGGTCGGGATGATGACGAGGATCTTCATTTCACCCTCCGACGTGAAAATGCGAAAACAAATACTCCAGGTAAGAAGATTAAGGCAAGTTCGACTTGCTGACCATATTTGTCTGATGGCGTGACTGAGTTGATGAGTGCAATCGAAGAGTCGATAACTGCTGATTGATCGATTCCACGATGGTGAGACACTTTCCCACGTGGGTCGATGAGTGCACTTACGCCGGATGTGGAAATACTTACTGCGTACCTCTGATGTTCAATCGAGCGAATTCGTGAAATCTGAAGTTGCTGCTCACTTTCCGGAGATTTTCCAAAAGTCGCACTATTTGTCTGAATCACTAAGACATTTGAACGTTTGCCCATTTCGCGCCCGACCTGATCGTCGAGAAGTTCGAAACAGATAATGGGTGCAAACACAGCCTTTCCCACCTGGTGTAAAACGATTCTATTTCCCGGCAGAAACCCAGCAACATTTTTAGCATAAGGGGAAATAAATTCTGCAATGGTGCGTAAGGGAATATATTCCCCAAACGGCGTCAGATGCTGTTTGATATACATCGAACCGGGACCTGTTTTAGGCATCCAAAGTATTGAAGCATTCCGGAATTTTTCTCCATCTTCCAAGACGGCGCCAAGGATCAATGGAGTCGAATATTCGTCCACTAGTGATTGGATTCGCTCTTTGATAAAAGGAGTTTGCATGGGGTCTACATCGACCGAATTCTCCGGCCATAAAATCACATCTGGAGTCCCATTTCGTTGGGCCAAATATGCTCGGGTCGCCCTTAGGTGATTTTCAAAGACAGCTGTTGCGCGAGCGTTGAACTCAAGTCCGAGTTCAGGCACTCCCCCTTGGACTGCAACAAAACTGAAATCTTTTTTCCCGCTGGTGTTGGTAGAGGTGAAGAAAAAAGTTGGGAAGGTAATGAGGATTACTACTCCAAGTGCGAATAGTTGAGTCTTTTTGTTGTGATGAGCCACCAGTAGATAGAGCGCGACGCCAATGAGGGCGACGACAAAGCTCAGAAGCGGGACACCGCCCAATTGTGCGATAAGTGCGTAAGGCGCATCTGGTTGGCTAAATGCCGCTCTCCCCCACCCAAATCCGCCGAAAGGGAATCTAGTACGTACGAGTTCAATGAGAATCCAGAAGGATGGAAAAAGAAGAAGTAGCCACGGTTTCGACTTTTGAAGATGGAGTAATGCAAGCGGCGTCATTAAGACGATTTGAAGGAGAGTGAGAATGATCCAAGGAACATTTCCGACATAAGTATTAGTCCACGATAGAAGGGGGGCAAAGAATGCAGTTGCAAAAACCAGAACGATGATTAGGCGACGCGACAGTATTGGTTGGTGCAAAAGATGAATGAGCAGTGCTAATGCAATTGGAGCGCACCACCAGAGAGCAATGGGTGCGAACGAGGCGTACATAAGTAAGCCACTAAACAGCGCTTGGAGAATCACCACTGCAAAGCCGAGATCATTCTCTCAATGCTTGTGCTAAGTCCGTACTGTTCCTGCAATTTCTTGAGCGCCTTCAAATCTTTGGGTCGCTTTGGAAGTTCGAGCGAGATCTGCGGAAGCGAAATATCCGTCGCGCATTGAACCAAGGTCGGTGCAATTGCTAAGTAGTCGCGTCCAGCAAGAATCTTTTTGACCAGTGCTGGTGATAGCGCCGGATGTTCTCCCTCAGCTCCAGCAATCACTTCGTGTACATCTGCAAAGTGATTTGCAATGAGTGCTGCGCCTTTCTGTCCGATTCCTTTTACTCCAGGCAATCCATCTGAGGGATCTCCACGAAACATTGCAAAGAGCCCATATCGATCTCCAGGGATTTCATACTTCTCTTGTACCCATTTGTGATTCACAAATTCATGCGCCGATAGACCTTTTGCAAGATATACCACCGCAACGTCTCGGTCGTCATCGACCATTTGAAAAAGATCCCGATCGCCGGTGACAATCCTCGTTGGACCTTCATGCTGTACGGCGAAAGACGCCATGACATCGTCGGCTTCGAAATCATCGATACCGATTACGGGAAATCCGATGGCGTCCAAAATATCAAGTAGAATCGGAATTTGCGGAGTCAGCGTCTCTGGCTCCTCTTCTTCGGCACCGCTAGCCGCATCCACTCGATTGGCTTTGTAATCAGGGAAAAGCGAAACTCGCCAACTAGGCCGCCAATCACCTTCGATACAAGCCACTAGTCGTTCGGGTCTGTACATTCCAATCAAGCGCGCAGTCATATCCAAATAACCGCGAATCGCATTGACCGGAGTCCCATCAGGTGCCACCAACGTGTCTGGCATTCCGTAGTAGGCGCGGTACCAGAGCGAGGCGCTGTCCAAGAGCATTAACGTCATGATTCATTCACCATATACGCCACTACGCCACGATCCAACTTCTTCATTGCTTCAAGGCATTTTGGACGCAACTTCTCACTTGCAACTGAGACTTGTTGGAGCAAGTCGATGAGTTGCTTTGCCGACCTGACGAAGTCACCGACCGAAAGATCTGAATCTTTGAGGACACTTTGCAGAGAATGTCCGTTGGCCCATCGGAAGGAAATCCAACAGAAGCCAAAGTCGGGTTCGCGTTGCGTAGTGACTTGGTGCGCATTCTCAATTACTTCCAACTTTGCCCAAAGCCGAGTGACCTCTGCCAGTGCAGTCTGGACGCTGCCGGTAGGAATTCGTGGAGATTGCGTCTGCGAGGTCCGCCCTTGGAAAATCATGCTGGAGAGGACGCTGAGCAACTCCGAGGCCGAAAGATGATCAAAGAGGTCTTCGCGGATTGCTTCCGCTAGCAAGAGATCTGATTCTGTGTAGATTTTGGCAAGAATGTTCCCTTGCGGGAGGGTTTTCTCTCCCTGGATGTATCCCAGTTCGGTAAGCACATCGCATACATGATCGAATGTGCGTGCGATGACGTGAGTGCGATTCTCCACTCGTGAAAGAAGGCCGAAATTCTCCTTACGAAGTCGTGAGGCACGTTCTGCCACCCGAGCGTGTGCCTCACGATCATTACAGGAGTGTGACGGATGATTCCGCATCGCTTTGCGGAGATCGATCAGTTCTGATTCCAGATGTGCTCTTTGACGAGGGTCAAATCCGCGTTTTGCCTGGCGATGAGAGAGCAGAGTCTCCGTTTCTTTGATCTCTCGCCGGAGTTCCGCATATCTCTTAAAGTCACCAAGGTGGCACTGTGACACTTCATCAAATTCTGCGATGGCTGCTTCATTCCTGTGCACTTGGCGCGTCAGCCCCACGACCGCGCGGTCAGCTTGGAATTGCGCAAAAGATGATTCCAGCGATCCTCGCGCACGTTCGCGACCGAATCGCGAGATGAGATTTATCGCCATGTTGTAGGTAGGAGTAAAAGACGAACGCAACGGGTAGGTGCGCGTTGATGCCAAACTGGCCGCCATTGCAGAGTCGACGGTCGGAGACCATTGAACGACTGCATTTCCCTCAATATCTATTCCTCGCCGCCCGGCTCTTCCGGTCAACTGCGTGTACTCCCCCGGCGTCACAGGTACATGCGCCTCCCCGTTCCACTTCACCAGTTTCTCGAGCACTACCGTTCTGGCTGGCATGTTAATGCCTAGAGCTAGAGTTTCGGTGGCGAATACTGCTTTGATCAGACCACGTTGGAAAAGATCTTCGACAGCATTCTTAAAGCTAGGAAGCAAACCTGCGTGATGAGCTGCGATTCCTCTTTCCAGAGCATTCATCCATTCTGAGAATCCGAGAGTCTCCAAATCATCTTCAGCAATATTCTGTGTGTATCGCGTTGCAGTCTCACGAATCTCTCTCCTCTCATCAGGTGTCGTCAGCCTCACACCCGATGCAAGGCACTGTCGAACTGCGGAATCGCAGCCGAGCCTGGAAAAGATAAAAGTGATCGCAGGAAGCATCCTTTCTCGATCAAGTTTTTCAATAATTTCCGCCCGAGAAAGGCGGTGACCTCCGTCAGTCCAATCTTTTCCACGGCCTCCCTTCCCAGAGTTTCGTGGAATCCGGATTCGCCGCATCGCTTCGCGTTCTCGTCTGAGTATCTCAGGATTAACGTGGCCATTTTCAACGAAGAGGTCGACCAAGGTGTTGTCGATGAGGACGTGCTGGTACAAGGGAACCGGTCGGGTTTCGCTCACTATAATTTCTGTGTCACCGCGGACAACTTGCAGCCATTCACCAAATTCTTCGGCATTCGAAACAGTCGCGGAAAGCGAGATAACTTGGACGCTCTCCATTAAATGAATAAGAACCTCTTCCCATACTGCTCCTCGGAATTTGTCTGCAAGATAGTGAACTTCATCCATGACGACAAAACCCAAGGAGGAGAGCGTGTTTGACCCCGCGTACAGCATGTTGCGGAGTACTTCAGTCGTCATAACCAAGATATCCGCTTCACCGTTAATGCTCGTGTCGCCGGTGAGCAGCCCCACTCTTTCAGTACCGAAGCGGGCGACAAATTCCTGATACTTCTGGTTGGAAAGCGCCTTAATCGGAGTTGTGTAGAAGCATTTCTTCTTCCGACGAATCGCGAGGAAAGCCGCAAATTCTCCGACGACTGTCTTGCCCGCCCCTGTAGGAGCAGCAACGAGAACGCCTTTTCCAGATTCAACTGCTCTGCATGCTTTTGATTGGAAGTCGTCAAAGGGGAAAGAGAATGTGCTGGAAAATTCTTCGGTCAGAACCGCGTCATTCCGTTTTCTCGACTCGGCGTATCGTGCAGCAGGGGTGGTCATTGCAACCAGGTAAGGAGTGCTGATGGGATAGATTCAGCGTGAACCGGCAAAGGTCCCACTCTCTCTCCATCTGCGTATGCAACTGCATTGGATGAAATGCCCACTCGTTTGCTTCGGAAGAATTTGACGGCAGGATGAGAGACGTGAGCTCCTGAATAGACTTTTGGAAAGACTCTAAGAAATTCGAGGGTGGATATCGGATGAAGAATCATGACGTCAAAAAGGCCGTCATGCAAGAGCGCATTCGGGCAGACTCTCATCCCTCCCCCGTAGGAGATTCCATTTCCAACAGCAATAAGCATCGCTTTGGTTGAGTATATTTGGCCATCAAGTTCTAATTCATACTCCCTTGGTTTGAAACCTGGCAGTTCTCGCGCGATGGCAGCATTGTATTTCATCGGTCCTCTCGGCCACTTGAACGTGTTAGCACGCTCATTGACAACGGAGTCGAAACCAGTTGAAAGAATTGCCGAAAACCACTCTCCATCAACAATTCCAAGATCAATATATTGAGGGTCCTTGCTAAAGACACTTTCGAGTACAAATTCCAAATCGTCGAGTGGCCACCCTAGAGTTCGACATGTGTCGTTACCTGTGCCAGCTGGAATAACCGCAAGTGGGATATCAGTCTGTGCCAGCTGTTGAATTACCAAGTGAACGAGTCCATCGCCACCGACAGCGACCACTCCACTGCAATCATGTGTCTGTGAGAGAAAAGTTGCAAGGTTCCTGCTCGTGAGATTCGCAGTAGCCCCGGTAATGATCCGATAGTCAATTCCCCTCGAATTAAAGAACGTTATTACCCGAGTTCCGTAGGAGGCGCCTTTCCCCTGCCCTGCAATTGGATTGATGACGATTGCCCACATCAGTCGGCACCGCCTTCCTCAACACGGCGGCGTTTGTCACGGCGTCTATCAACGAGGAGGGCGATACCGCCTGCCATAAAGTAAAATAGGCAGAGTGGCACTGCGAGGAAGGCCATTGTCATTGGGTCACCTGTTGGGGTGAAAGCGGCAGTAAAGAGCGTGATCCCGAAAATCCAGATTCTCCATGGGCGAAGTATCGCCTTGCCGGAAATGAAACCTATTAAGTTAAGAGCGACGAGAAAGATAGGGAGCTCGAAAGCCAATCCAAATAAGAGGATGATCCTTAGAACGAAATCAAGGTAGTCATCAAACTTAACTAAGTTAGTCAGTGATTGTGGAGTGAATCCAAAAAGTACACGGATCGCCACCGGAAGAATGAGGTAGCCAAGCGTCGCTCCAGCAGCAAAGAAAGGGGTGGCGCTGAGTATGAAGAGAATCGAATTTCGCTTCTCTTTTCGGTGGAGCCCGGGTGCGACAAATGCCCACACTTGATAGAGCCAGAGTGGGGCAGAAAGGATCAACCCAGTGAGAAGGGCTACCTTGATCTGCAGATTGAGCGGACCAAGTACTCCATTTATATAGAGAGATCCACAATGCGTCGCATTGACTGCTTGAGCTTTTGCCAGGTCGCAGACGGGACGCGCTAAGCGAGTGATAATCGGATTATAGAAGTACCAACCTATGATGGAAGCGAGCAGAATGACGATGGCAGACCTAAAGATACGGCGTCGGAACTCCCGCAAGTGTTCGAATAGCGGCATTCGACCGCCGGTGGTGGCCGCCTTCAAAATTACTTCTCCGTGTGGCCTTCGCCATCCTTCTTCTTCTCATCCTCATTGATTTCTTTTATTTCACTCTTGAAAATTCGCAATGAGCGCGCAAGCGAGCGAGCAGAGTCTGGTAGGCGCTTTGCTCCAAAGAGGAGAACAAGAACAAGCAAAAGAATAAGTATGTGACTAGGTTCTCTCAGGAACATCGCAATAATCTCCTACTTCATGGGCTGGCAGGTATCTACGGGGTAATACGGGGTAACGCTACCCCAGAATTTTAAATATATCCGCTCAGCGCCCTCATTGAGCGTTGGCGGAGCGATTCTCTCAAATCCGGGGGAGATTTCAGGGCGACCTCTCCTCCGAAACTCATGATTTCCCGGATGGCCCAGTCGGGAGTGAAACTCTCTATTGTTACTTCCTTCTTCGAGTCCGCTCTGAGATTCTGGGGCGAAAGATTGAAGCGTTCAGCCACGTCGCGCTCACGCGAGGCAATCGCGACGACCATTGTGTTAATTGTTGGTTCGACCGTAACGGTCTTTTGAATCGAATAATGTCCGAGTCCCTGGGCATCCAGCGTTCGTAGGATCCGATCAATTCTAAATGTTCGGTAGCCTTGGGAGTGTTCACAAAATGCATATAGATACTCGTGTGAGCTTGGGTTGGCAAGTGAGATGAATTCCAAAGGATGTACGACTCGAATACTTACCTCATCGCGTGCGAGAGAATGATACTCAATTTGAATGGGCATACGAGAACCGATTGCAGCATCTATTTCACCGCGGATGGCCGACGATGATGCAGTGCCTGCTTGAATCAGGCGAGCGATGTCCAGGCATTGCGATATTTTTTCAATGAGCGAGCTAATGTGTTCGGAAAGCGCACTCTGCTTTGATGAGTCGGCCTCTAGCATCGTCTCCAGACCGAGAATAAGAGTGAGAGCTTCATTCCGGTCAAGTGTTCGCGGACGAGCCAAAGTGTCTGCGTTTGAGATGGTTACAAAACCTGATTCGAAAGAGAGATCCATCAATTCAAGTGCCGTATATCCCGGAAGTCCGCACATCCATAAGGTGTTTAAGTCATCAGTTATCTCAGAGGTTGAAACGGAGAATTCTCTTGCCAGCTCCTCGATTGAAATTCCTTGATGGGTAGCTAGGTAGGGCACTAGATCGAGCAGACGTGCCGTTCGGTCTAGTGCGGGATTCATGTCCTTTTTGGAGGTTCTTTTACCGGTGCTCTCAGCCATGTGAATCGACCAAACTTCTGAGCCGGGAAATCACTTTTTCTCGGAGAGCCACCGGGCGAAGAACTATGACATCATCGCCGTGCCAGAGAATGGAATCAACAAATCTTTCATCGTCCGCATAGGGCAGCTCGCACAGGTCGAACTGTTCATCGGATGAGAGTGTGGTTGCTTCTCCCCTTAACGCATGCCCTCGGCCTCTTCGAATGCGAAGTTGAGCCACATCTCGAGGTTCAAAAAGGTGAGAATCAAGAAAAGTAAGCACGTGGAAATCGGGATCAGTTTGGAAAGTGCCTGGTTTGGAAATAATGTCTGCACCGCCGACAATTCGATCCAATCGGAAAGTCCGCAGAGCCTTTCGGTCTTGATCTTCGCCTACGAGGTACCAGTTGCCCTTTCTACTCCCTAACCCATACGGGTTTACCACCCGCGTCTCATCGTTGAGCTGTGCCGATCGGTACGTGAAGGTCACCGTGGAGCGATCTCCAATTGCGCGGGTGAGTGGCACGAAACTAGTCGAATTCACCTGGACTTTGGGAGAGAGATTGGGGAGAGCATCAAAATCTGATGCGATTCCGAGCGAACGCAATTTGATAAGCGCAGAATGTGCTGACTCGCCGAGCGCAGCTCCTCGCCATGCTTCTGCAGCCAATGAGAGGAGGGCAATTTCAGTTCCTGTCAATTCACCCAAATTAAGAGAGTATGTATCAGGGTGAATTCGATACCCCGGCTCGTCCTCAAATCCTGGGTCAACTCCTCGAACGTCTATCAGTATCCCGAGGTTACGAAGGTCATCTTTGTCACGTTCGAACATTCGCTCCATCGACGAGAGTTCGCCTTCGTATCCGTCTATGCTGCGAAAGATTTCCGATTTAGTTAAATATCGTCGGGTTGCAAGGAGAGCGATAGTGAGATTAACAAGTCTCTCACTCTTGCGCGATGCCATCGTAGCCTCCCTTTGATGGACGTCTCCGCCTCGCTAGGACTTGAACGCCAGGTGCCATCCGTCGTGATTGAATTAAGAAGCCAGTGTGGCCAATCATGCGGTGTTGAGGACGGACTGCTAACCCTTCATGATGCCACCCCCGGATCAGGGATTCCGAACTTTCAGGCTCGGTAAAGGAGCCGTCATTTTTGAGTGCTTCCGCAGTTTCGGAGAGTTGTGTTGTCGTTGCAACGTAGGCAAGGAAAACACCACCTGGTCGAAGAACTTGAGATGCCAGAGCGATGCACTCCCATGGCGCCAGCATGTCGAGGATAACTCGGTCGAAACTCTCATTGAATTCTTGATCCTGTAGCGAGCCAATAGATAACGACCAATGAGCCGGGAGTTCCCCAAAATAATTAGTGATGTTTGAGGTGGCGTTTGCGGCGAATTCATCTCTTCGCTCTACTGAATGTACGTGGCCCTCGGCACCGACGGCCCGTAAGAGTGAGATGGTAAGCGCTCCACTGCCAACCCCTGCTTCCAGGACGCGTGCGCCAGGATAGATATCTGCAAACCCAAGAATGAGTGCAGCGTCTTTTGGATAGACAATTGTTGCTCCGCGTGGCATGGAGAGGACGTAATCAGCAAGAAGCGGTTTGAATGCGGTGAATTTGAGACCGGCGCTCGTTTCGATGACCGATCCCTCGGGTACGCCAATCAATTCATCGTGGACAATCCATCCTTTGTGGGTATGCCATTCTTTTCCAGGCGTGATTGTGAAGCTGTAGAGCTTACCTTTGGCATCAGTCAATTGGATGCGATCGCCGGGGTTGAAAATTCCAGGAATAGACACGAGAGCATCTTAGGGGCGAACCAGTTACCTTTGGAGTGTATCTTCACCTGTATGAGCAAAATCCGTCTCTCGCCCAGTCGAGTGAGCGATTTTTCCAATTGCCCCCAGTTATACAAGTTCCGTGCTATTGATCAGCTGCCGGAGCCAATCAGTCTTGATGCCGAACGCGGCACGCTCGTACACACAGTTTTAGAAAAGTTATTTGATTCCCCAGCGCTTATGCGGACCCTGGAGACCGCACTTGAAATTCTCCCGGGCAGCTGGCAAGAGCAGGTCGAGGCAAAGCCGGTGCTTTTAGAGAGTATTACTAACAGGAAAGAATGGCTGGATCGTGCTACTGCACTGATCACTACTTATTTCTCGCTGGAGTCGCCTGCTGCTTTTGAACCGACCTCGCGAGAATTTCATGTAGAGATGGACCTATCTGAGGAAATTTACCTCCACGGATATATCGATCGATTAGATATTGCTAGTACTGGCGAAGTGAGGATAGTCGATTACAAAACCGGGAAAGCGCCTAAATCAGGTTGGGAAGAGAAGGCGCTTTTCCAACTTCGAATTTACGCCCTGATCTATTGGCGGAATTATGGCGTTCTCCCCCGACTGCTTCAGTTGATCTACCTAGGGGACGGTCAATTACTACGAAGCACGCCGACTCCGACTCAACTCGAAAATGCCGAGAAAAAGCTTTTTGCAATTGCCGATGAAATTCTTAAAGCAATCGAATCGCAGATGTGGCAGCCCAAGCCGTCAAGATTATGTGATTGGTGCTCTTTCAAGAGCATCTGTCCCGCTTTTACTAAGTAGGGTTCCAGTCTCTGAACAAGGAGATTAGTCGCTCTCGGTCTAATTCACGGACTGTCTCTACGACTCTCACGCGAGCACTCTCTTCAATCGGTACGAGATGAGGAATCGCTACGACAAAACCGCCGCTCGCTTCTGCCGCATTGACCCCAGTAAGAGAATCTTCGAGTATCAGACACTTGTTGATATCTACGCCCAACATGTTTACTGATTTCAGATATCCTTCCGGATCAGGTTTTGTATTCTTTACGTCGTCACTTGAAACCGACACTTTGAAGCGGTGAGATGGAAGGTTTTTCAGCACCGCGTCCACCAGGACTCTTGGACTGGCCGACACAAGCGCCACGGGAATGTCGAACTCCTCACATATTTGTAGCAATTCGGCGGCGCCGTCCATCAAAACCGCGCCCTTGTGCAATTTCTCGGCCATGCGAGCGATGAGGGAATCTCTGAAAAACTCCGGGCTCTCGACTTTTCCTGCTAGCTCGTACATATATTCGCCTACACGATCCAGTGGGCCACCTAGGCAGTTCGCTTGATCTTGTGATGTCCATGAATATCCGTATTCGTGCATAAGCTCAGATTCACTCACGAGCCAGAGTGGTTCGGTATCAACGAGCGTTCCATCCATGTCAAAGAGGATTGCGCTAAAAAAAGTGCCGTCCTTGGGGTTCATGTTCGATTTCTAATTAGCATTGAAGTACTTCGCTTCTGGATGATGGACGATGATGGCTGAGGTGGATTGCTCCGGATGCAATTGAAAACCTTCAGAAAGTTCCACCCCTATCCGTTCAGGCTCGAGCAGGGAACAGAGTTGGACCTGCTGTTCAAGGTCGGGGCACGCTGGATAGCCGAAGGAATATCTCGATCCCCGGTACCCTTGGTCCAATATTCCTTGGAGTTCGGGGGAATCCTGGTCCTTCACATGCATTTCTTCTCGTACACGTGCATGCCAATGTTCGGCCAAGGCTTCAGTCAATTGCACGGAGAGCCCGTGGAGTTCAAGATAATCGCGGTAGGCATTTGCTGCAAAGAGTTTGCCAGTTGCTTCACTGACTGTGTTTCCCATCGTCACAATTTGGAATGCAACAACATCAGTTTTTCCAGAATCCTTGGATGCGAAAAAATCGGCTAAACAGAGACGTCGATCTCTACGTTGCCGCGGGAAAGTAAACCTGACTCGTTCTTCTCCTTTGAGCACGCCTTCGTCGTGCAAAATGATTAGATCATTTCCTTCACTGACACACGGAAAATATCCATAGACGACAGCGGCATTGAGCCAACCCTGCGACAGAGCGTCATTGAGAAGTTTGCGAAGTTGTGGACGTCCCTCGGTCTCCGCCATCATTTCATATTCCCCGCGGGCGCCTTTGAGCCCCCACTGTCCCACGAAGAGCGCACGTTCATCCAGCATGCCTGAATACTCAGCTAACGCAACACCCTTAATGATTCTACTTCCCCAAAAAGGAGGACTTGGAATATCGACATCTGCGGCTACATCGCTCCGCTTTGTGTCGACAACATGGTCTTCCTGCACTAGAGAACTTGCACGCACGCGACGTTCACGCAATGGTGGCAATGCTGCATCGGGCTCGCCGCGTTTGATTGCCATGATGGTGTCCATGAGACGCAAGCCTTCGAAAGCATCTCGTGCATAACGGACCTCGCCGGGGAACCTACCGGCAAGATCTTGCTCAACATAAGCTCGCGTCAGTGCCGCTCCCCCAAGAACGATCGGCCATTTCTGATCCAAGCCACGGGATGTGATCTCTTCAAGATTCTCTTTCATGATCACAGTGGATTTGACTAAAAGACCGCTCATTCCGATTGCATCCGCATTTGATTCCGTCGCAGCATCGATAATCTGGTTGATCGTCTGCTTGATGCCTATATTGACGGTGCGGTATCCATTATTGGAAAGAATGATGTCAACTAGATTTTTCCCGATATCGTGAACATCACCTCGCACCGTGGCAAGGACAATGACTCCCCTGCCGTCTTCCCCGCTCTTCTCCATAAATGGTTCGAGGTAGGCCACGGCAGTCTTCATCACTTCAGCACTTTGCAGCACAAACGGAAGTTGCATCTCACCTCGGCCAAAGAGTTCGCCGACTTCCTTCATGCCTTCAAGAAGAAATGTATTGATGACTTCTAAGGGCGCGATCCCTTGATTCAGTGCCTCCTGGAGGTCGGTTTCAAGGCCGACTTTCTCACCGTCAATGATCCGTCTCGTAAGACGCTCGGTCAGTGGCAGTGCCGCTAATTCCGCTGCCCTTGTGAGTTTTGAAGAAGCAACTTCAACGCCTTCGAAGAGGTTGAGAAATTCTGTCAGAGGATCGTAGACGCATTGGTCGTTCTCGTATCGCCGACGGTCATAAATAAGATCAAGGGCGACCTCTTTTGCTCGCTCATCTATACGAGTCATAGGGGTGATTTTTGAAGGATGGACAATCGCCGAGTCCAAACCTGCAAGAGCCGCTTCGTGAAGGAAGACCGAGTTGAGAACAATACGAGCCGCAGGATTGAGACCGAAAGAAACATTGCTCACGCCCAAAGTCGTTTGGACTTCGGGAAAATCACTCTTGATCTGTCGAATAGCTTGGATGGTCTCTATTCCGTCGCGTCTAGTTTCTTCTTGGCCGGTGGCAATCGGGAAGGTGAGGCAATCAATCAAAATATCGCCCGTGGCAAGACCCCATTTCCCAGTCAGCTCCTCGATAAGTCTTTTCGCCACACGAACTTTCCATTCTGCATCTCGTGCTTGACCGGCCTCATCAATGGTGAGAGCAACTACGGATGCTCCATGCTCTTTAACGAGAGGCATGACTCGAGCGAAGCGTGAATTCGGACCATCGCCGTCTTCAAAGTTGACGGAGTTAATGACGCAACGTCCCCCGAGTTGTTCAAGCCCAGCCTTAATCACAGGCGGCTCGGTCGAGTCAAGCATGATGGGAAGGGTTGATGATGTTGCGAAGCGGCTAGAGATTTCCTGCATATCTTTTACTCCGTCGCGACCAACATAATCGACGGAAAGATCCAGCATGTGTGCGCCATCGCGAATTTGATCGCGAGCAATCTCGACACAAGACTGCCAGTCCTCTGCCAGAAGAGCATCTCGAAATGCACGTGAACCATTTGAGTTCGTTCGCTCTCCAATGGCCATGTAAGCGAGGTCTTGTCTGAATGGTACGTACTGATAAAGCGAGGAAGCCCCCGGCTCGATGTGCGGAGTTCTCTTCGCCGGGATGATTCCCTTGAGAGCCTCAACTACTTCCAAAAGGTGTTCAGGCGTGGTGCCGCAACACCCACCCACTAAAGAGACTCCGTACTCATTTACGAAGATGCTAAGCGCAGCTGCCAATTCTCTCGGTGTCAATGGGTATGTTGCGCCATGTGGACCGAGAATGGGCAATCCGGCATTAGGCATGACTGAAATCGCGATACGTGAAGATTTACTCAGATACCTCAAGTGCTCGGACATTTCAGCGGGTCCAGTGGCGCAGTTGAGTCCTATGAGATCAATACCTAGCGGTTCGAGAGCATTCAGCGCCGCTCCGATTTCGGAGCCCAGCAACATCGTGCCAGTAGTTTCAACGGTTACTTGTGCGATGAGGAGAACATCGCGACCACTCTCTTTGATGGCGACGCGAGCACCATTTATCGCTGCTTTCGCTTGCAATAGGTCTTGGGCAGTTTCAATGAGAAGTCCATCTACACCTGCGTCTACAAGTCCTTTGGATGCTAGATAGTAAGCATCTTTCAATTTTTGATACGTCGTATGTCCCAAACTCGGCAATTTGGTACCTGGGCCGAGTGAGCCCAAGACGTACCTCGGTTGGTCCGGTGTACTAAACTTGTCTGCACTTTGGCGCGCAAGCACACCTCCTGCAAATGCGAGCTCGTAAATACGATCTTCGATACCGTACTCAGCCAAATTTGCCCAGTTCGCACCGAATGTGTTTGTCTCAATAGCATCCACACCAACGGATAAATACTCCTCATGAACGCCACGCACGATTTCCGGTCTACTGATATTGAGAATTTCGTTGCATCCCTCATGACCTTGGAAATCTTCCATGGTGGGGTTTGCGGCCTGGAGCATTGTCCCCATCGCTCCGTCAACAATTACGGTTCGCTCTGCTAGAGCTTGGCGCAAGGTCTGGGTTGAGGTCGTCACTTGCCGAAGGTTACCGTAAGGTGGAGTTATGGAAATTCTCCACATCCCTGCTCTGAGATCACCTGTCATGATCCTTGCATTTGGTGGTTGGAACGATGCAGGCGAGGCGGCAACAGGAGCAGCGTCTCACTTGTTGAACACATGGACAGCTTCCCTGATTGCACAGGTCGATCCAGAAGATTTTTACGATTTTCAAGTGAATCGTCCGATGGTTTCGGTAGACGACTCAAAATTTAGAACATTGACGTGGCCCACCACTGAGGTTTTTGGAATTGCAACACCCCAGTACGACTTTGATCTGTTAGTCGTTAAAGGAGTCGAGCCTTCGATGAAATGGAGGACATTTGCAGCGAACATTCTTGATTTGGCCGATGATTTGGATGTCGCGATGATCCTCACTCTTGGTTCTTTGCTTGCTGATACACCGCACTCGCGACCGATATCGGTGAGTGGCAGTGGCGCCCACCCTGACATTGCTGAGAGGTTGGGAGTTGAAGTCAGTCGATACGAAGGACCAACAGGCATCCTCGGAGTGATTCAAGAATCTGCACAAAGACGTGGGATAGATGCAGTTTCGCTGTGGGCTGCCATACCCCACTACGCCGCGGCTTCGCCATCACCTAAAGCAACACTTGCCTTGATAAATGCACTCGAAGATTTTCTCAATATCTCGTTACCCCAGGGCGATCTTCCTGAGCAATCTCAATCGTGGGAGAAGACCGTGGATGAGATGGCTGCAGAGGACAGTGAAATCTCTGAATATGTTCGTCAATTGGAAGCGTCCCGAGATGAGTCAGAACTTCCAGAAGCGACCGGTGATTCTATTGCTCGCGAATTCGAGCGATATCTAAGGCGTCGAAACAACGAATAGCTAGATTGCAATTCCAAGCAGCAAGTCGATGGCGCGTGACAACTCACCAGCAGATCCACCTACGGCGCCCGATTCTGTCTCATCGCACCATTTTTCAATCGCAGTGAGGGCAGTCTGTGTATCGAGATTGTTAGACAAAGCAGCAATCATCGATGTAATTGTGGAGTCTGTCGGAGCCACTTCAGGTCGCGATAAAAGTAGACGCAATCTATTTAGGAATGAGGTGGCCGAAATCAATTTCCCGTTGCTCCACATTCGATCTGATGCATAGGGCGCCCTGATGAGAGCCAGTCGAATTGCCATGGGATCTTCGCCAGCATTCACCAGTTCGGAAAGGAAGACAAGGTTGCCAAGGCTCTTGCTCATTTTCTCTCCATCAAGGCCGATCATCCCAGTGTGAATATAAAAGCGAGCAAATTCCCTGTTTCGAGCAACCGCCGCCTGGGATGCTCCCATTTCGTGGTGTGGGAAAAGCAGGTCCGAACCGCCGCCTTGAATATCGATGAGAAATTCATCTTCCGAATTTGTAGGCAGATAATTCAGGGCAATGGCGCAACATTCGACATGCCACCCAGGACGACCCATTCCGAAGGGAGAAGTCCAACCAGGCTCGTTCGCTCTCTGACGCATCCACAAAAGTGCGTCGAGTTTGTCATGTTTGCCAGCGCGATCTGGATCTCCTCCGCGTTGACCAAAGAACTCCAGCATTTTTTCCTGCGACAAGTTCGAGCGGGTGCCGAAATTTTTATCCATATGGACCGAGAAGTAGAGATCGTCATCCACCGAGTACACGGCACCCCTCGATTTCAACACTTCAATCGTTTTTACAATAAGTGGAATAGATTCAACTGCGCCGATGTAATGCTCAGGCGGAAGAATATGGAGATTGCTCATATCTCCGCGGAAGAGTTCAATCTGCGAGTGTGCCAACACCGACCAATCAACATTGTCGCGAGTCGCTCTTTCCAGCAATGGATCATCGACATCAGTGATGTTCTCCACGAAGTGGACATTCTTGCCCATTGCTTTGAGATACCGGTTAATCAGATCAAAAGTGATGTAGGTGGCTGCATGTCCAAGGTGTGTTGCGTCGTATGGAGTGATGCCGCAGACGTACATGCTGTACTCAGATTTAACGGGCAGACTTTCTAGCTTTTCCGTAGCTGAATTATGAAGCCTCAATGGGGGGAAATCGAACCTTTTTGCGATCGGAGGTAAGTAGAGAGATGCCCAAGATTTCACGGAGTCATCCTAAGGGAATTTAGAACGGAGGCCATGGCACCGCAGGCCAATCATCGGATGGATTAGGGAAGGATCGTGAGGTAAGGAGTCTTTCCACTCTCATGTTCAATGCCGCCAACTCTTGCGTTGATAAGAGTGGATGGAGCATCTCACCCAATGAAAGAGTGAGTGAGTTCCTTAAATTTTCGAGTTGCAGTACTTCGGATTCAGAGAGGGGTTGACCCGCCCATTGCCATAGGACTGTTCGCAGTTTGTCTTGTGTATGAAAAGTGACGCCATGATCGCATCCATAGACCCTTCCCCACTGATCAGGAAGGAGGTGGCCGATTTTTCTGTCGGTGTTGTTGATTACTGCGTCGAATAGAGCAATGTTCCGTAATTCTGGGCTATCCCGTTGGAAGAATTCCAACATATCCAAGTCCTGATCAATATTGATCCATTGCTGGACCATTCCTTCTCCGTAAGGACCTTCGCGCAGTATCGTCAATGGAACTACATCAAAGTTACCCAGAGTACTGACGAGGTAGGCTGCAAATTCCCGATGGGCCAATGCCCCCGTAGCGAAATCCCAAAGTGGTCTCTCTCCGGCAATCGGTTTGTAAATACATGCGATTTCATCTTCGCCAACGCTCGCAAGCAATGTCGCGTTAGTTGCATCGACCAATCGTCCCGTAACCTTCATCTCGCCTCTCGAGAGGACGATCTCAAGTGCAGAGGGCTCGGGATTAACGTCGGTAGCCATTTGCCCTTGGACATACATGACCACGTGGATCTAACAGCAGCCCGCAAAATGGACATGGCGGCCGTCCGGCATTGACCACGTTTGTAGCACGTTTTATAAAGGCTTCCGTCTGGACGGCGGTGAGAATTACCTGCAATACATCGGGCCCATTTTCAGGATCTTGAATAAACAGACTCTCGCCATTCTCATCCTGGTCAGAGGTCGCCTGTAACTCAATGGAGACAACTTCGCGATCGCTTAACCATGATAGAGAAATTAAACCCACGCGGAATTCTTCGACTATGGGCTGTTCTAGGGGTTCATCGTCGACAGGAATCGAGGTAATCATGAAATTCGGATCGATGCGTTTCAATTCTCGCAGGAGGAGGCCTAGTCGCTCGACAATCGCGATTACCTGTGCTTTTTCGAGAAGTACGGAAGTAAGGCGCTTTCCATGCCGTGCTTGAAGAAAGAAGCTCCTATCTCCTGGTTCTCCCACCGTCCCCGCCACGAATCTCTCAACAGGGTCGTAAGTGATTACCAATCTGCTCACTTAGGAAACCTCTCTCTTCCATGCCGCGCCAGCTCCTCCGCCTAATAGATTCTTTTTGCCTCGCTCGGCGAAGATGTTCGAATCGAGTTTCGATCGAGAATCATTAAGTAGGAGGATTCTCGGCTTCTTTCCGGAATAATCCACAATAGAAATTGAAGCAGGGTCAATAACGATGCGTTGGAACTCATCCAAATGCATGCCAAGTGCAGAGGCAATGATGGATTTCACCACATCTCCATGTGAGACAAGCAGAACGTGACCTTTGCCGCGTTCAGACAATCCGGCAGCCAGTGCCCGCATTGCGCGTTGTTGCATTGCACGCATGCTTTCCCCTTGGGGGAAAGTGACTTTCGAGGGATGGTCTTGCACGGTTCTCCAGAGCGCGTCGCGAGAAAGGGTTTGAAGTTTTCGCCCACTCCATAATCCGTAGTCGACCTCGGCTAGATCGTGATCAATCATGAGAGGTGGTCTTGCGTCTGGGTTCACCTGTTCACGCTTTGCAAGCCATGGGTTGATGGTTTCGCCGCATCGTTCGAGTGGGCTCGAGCGAAGGGATTTCAAAGGTATCCCTCCTAGTCGCGCCGAGAGTTTCCGTGCCTGCACTCGCCCAAGGGGCGAAAGGTGAACTCCCTCGGTTCTACCAGCTAATATTCCGGCGCCATTCGCTGTGGAGTGGGCATGGCGAAGAAGGATGACCAATGTCATATGGATCTCCTTTCGCCTTGCAAATTCTTTATCTCAGCGCAAGGTTATCGGGGATTTCCGCTCGTCGCCTTGCTAGGGTCGCATCATGGAACTGCGTAGGGCCGGAAAGAGTGGATTGCTTCTCTCACGACTTGGATTGGGCACGATGACATGGGGTCGGGATACGGACGAACACGAGGCTGCTGACCAATGCCGCGCTTACCTTGATGCCGGAGGCAATTTTCTCGATACAGCAGCGCTATACGCAGATGGCGACAGCGAAAGACTCATCGGCGGGTTCATTGGAACTCTGTTCAAGCGGGATGAAGTCCATATTGGGACCAAGGCAGGAATTACCTTCGAATCCGGGGAAAGAATCATAAACGCTTCGCGACACGCTCTGATTGCAGAGTTAGATCGTTCTCTCAGTCGGCTCAATACGGATTTTGTCGATCTTTGGCAGGTGCATGTATGGGATCTAATGACTCCTCTGGAGGACACTCTTTCTGCTTTGGACTATGCATACACCAGCGGGCGCGCGCGTTACGTCGGCGTTTCGAATTACTCGGGCTGGCAGAGCGCACGCGCCATTTCGCTCCAAGAGGCCTTCGCCACGAAAGCCCCCATTGCATCTCTTCAGAACGAATACTCTTTGCTCAACCGTGGAATCGAAAGGGAAGTCTTACCCTGCGCACTCGATCTGGATGTTGGTATTTTGGCCTGGTCTCCTCTTGGTCGAGGAGTATTGACTGGAAAATACCGATTGGGCACACCAAGTGATTCGCGCGGAGCCAGTCCGCATTTTGCCGGCTTTGTTGAGCCATATCTCGACGATCGAGGAATTCGAATTGTCGAAGCAGTGAACGTCGCCGCGGAGGGTTTGGGTTACTCACCCTTGGAAGTGGCACTTGCTTGGGTTAGAGATCGCCCCGGTGTGACCAGCGCAATTGTTGGCGCACGGACTGGTGCGCAACTTCGCGGAATTCTGACTTCAGAGGAGATCTTCCTTCCACATATTGTTCGAAGCGCGTTAGATGATGCTTCGGCAGTTGGGTAATTCCCCTTTAACAGTTTTCAAGGAAGTTTTCCAAGACGCGTACCCCAAAGACAATTCCATCGATAGGCACTCGCTCGTCCACTCCATGAAAGAGCGACATAAAGTCAAGATCGGCTGGCAGTTTTAACGGAGAAAACCCGTAGCCGATGATCCCGATTTCTGAGAGCGCTTTGTTGTCTGTTCCCCCACTCATTGTGTACGGAACTGGGATACCATCGGGATCCTGCGAAAGAATTGCATTTCGCATTGCATCCACGAGGTCGCCTTCAAAATCTACTTCAAGAGCTATGTCACGAGTGATCACTTCGACTTTGATATCGGGTCCGACAAGTTCTCTAATAGTGGTCTTCAGCTCTTCTTCGTAACCAGGAAGGAAGCGCCCGTCGATAACGGCCGATGCGCTCTGTGGGATGACGTTTGCCTTGTAACCTGCCTCAAGCATCGTCGGGTTCGCTGTGTTCTGAAGCGTCGCGCCTATCATCCGAGCAGTTGATCCAAGTTCCTTAAGAAGGGGGCGAAGATCTGTTTCATCGTATGGTTTCTTTGTTGCCTTTGCCAATTGTTTGAAGAAAACCTTCACCGTCTTGGTATATCGCTGTGGCCAGGCGTGATTGCCGATCTTCTCGACGGCCCGCGTAAGAGCAGTGATTGCATTCTCGTCATTCATCATTGAACCGTGTCCCGCACGACCTTCAGCAGTGACCCTCATCCAGTAAATTCCCTTTTGTGCCGCCTCAACCAGGTAGAGCCTCTTTCCATCTCCCACAGTGACGGAGAAACCACCTACTTCTGAAATCGCCTCGCTATACCCTTGAAAGACTTCTGGATGTTCTTTTACCATCCATCGTGAACCATAAATGCTGCCCGCCTCTTCGTCCGCAAAGAAGACGAGTAAAATGTTTCTCGGAGGCTTGAATCCAGATCGCGCCCACTTGCGAACAATTGCCAGCATCATCGCGTCCATATTTTTCATATCAAGGGCACCGCGACCCCAAATCATGCCATCTCGAATTTCTCCGGCAAAGGGATCAACCAACCAGTCTTCGGCATTGGCAGGAACGACGTCGATGTGTCCATGCACCACTAAACCGGGACGGTGAGTACTGACCCCAGGAATGGTGGCAACGACATTGCAACGCCCCGGTGCGGATTCGTAAACTTTGGACTTTATTCCTACTTCAAGCAATTTAGCGACAACAAAATCAGCAATCGCCTTCTCGTCACCTTTCCCGTCGCCGTAATTGACGCTAGGAATTCGGATCATTTCTTGGCATAAAGTGATCGCATCCTCTTCAAGCTCTGAACGCTGGGAATCCATTGAATTTTGGCTACTCTGAGATGTCATGGCGGTATTCTTGCCTATAAACGAGGGATATTTTGTGTCCTGTACCCCACATTGATATCGTTGCGTCTCACTCGTCCGGGTGGCGGAATTGGCAGACGCGCTAGCTTGAGGTGCTAGTGCCCGAAAGGGCTTCGGGGTTCAACTCCCCGTTCGGACACAATATTGGCAAAGGGCGCCCGAGGTCAGAATGGGTTACAAGCCTTCAGGAGTGCCGGCCAAGACTTATTGAGATCTGCGATTAGTTGATTAAACCGGAGTTCTAATTGCCCGATTCGAGTTCTCTGGCTTCGCTGAGTCATTCGTAAATTGTTGACAACTTTGGTCAATTCTTGATTAACGTAAGCAATGTGGCTTCGGCTAGTTCCGCAGGCCTTCGTGCCATTAGTACCAGGGATGGGAATCGGAACAAAATCACCATTCTGAGCCACGACTGAAGGAGTGTCGCTGCAGGCAGAATTTGCGCGGAGTAGGTCTTCAGCTATTGCTTTGGTAATTTCTGCATGTTGCTTTAGAGCTTTTTGGTAGACAGCCTCCACGGCTGATGAGAGAGTCGGCATTTTGGCAAGCGCGGCATTCATGCGAGTGTTGTAATCGTTTAATGCTTTTACAACACGGTTTCCGATAATCAGGTGGTCGCGCCACGCATTGCAGAGACTTGAACCGTTGCTGATCGGTAATTTGATGGAACTCGCCAGTGGCACCCTATTCGGATTCGGAACTGATGGAAGCACGACGGTCACAATATTAGAGAACTCCTCTTGCCTGGTGCTCGCATAAGGGTCCTCGTTATGTGTATCAACCTGTACGTAGTAAGTGCCCGGAGGGAATCGCGCACTGCTGAGTGATTCAGTCGTAAAGGTGAATGGACCATCTTTCAGATCAGTTCCGATATTCCAACGACCGAGACACGTAGACTTGTTGTTGCAGAACATTATGGGTCCGTATGTCGTACTTACTGAGGCTGGAGTGGCGTTGATAAGATCGTTGTCTAGATAGAGACTTCCACCATAAGTCATTCCATCTGGCGCGTTAAAAACCACAGTAAGCCGTCGTTGATTGTCTATTTGCGCAGAGACAAGCGTGGGTGGGTGACCGCTTCGCCAGGTAGTTTCGGCCCACACACGTTGTGGTGTTGACAACGCTGCAACTATCGACAGACAAAGTGTTGCTGTAAGCAAAAAACGTCGACTCACGAATGACTTCATGGCATTTCCTTTGCCCTGATCATCAGGAATGGTATGAACATAGTATGGAGTGGGAAATGCAGTCAAGATCGAGCAGGAAACCCCTGCCGCAACTTGCGCCAGGGGTTTCCGTTTAACAATCAGCAGATTAGTGCTTATTCGATTTTTCTGATTTGACAGGCTTGGCAGGCTTATCTGGTCGATCCGCCTTGTACGTGTCATAGTGGCCATCAAGCCTTATCTGCTTGGCCGGCTTTATTGGCTTGTCACCAACGGCGTCAAGGGCAACTTTACGTGCGGTATTTGCCGTAGCGATCGTATTTTGACGTGCAACCGTAGCTGCAAGTTTTTGATCGGCTGTCGTTGCAGCTGCAGTTGCCGTAGCGAAAATTGCATTGGCATTATGAATTGCACTCTTAAAAGCGACGTTGATCGCTTTCCGTAAATCTTCACGCATATTGATAGTTGCCTTATAGCTTCGAATGGCGGCTTCATAGGCCATCTTATAATTTTGCACGGCGGCCTCATATATGCTCAGTTGGGCCTTAAATGTGATCGTCGCATTGTTATATGCAGTATTTGCCGTGTTATAGGCTGCCAATAGGATTGCGTATTCAGCCGAAGTGGTAGCAGGAGAATGCGCTTTCAGAACTGCCTTGTAGTTTTGAACGGCAAGTTCATATGCATTCTTATAGGTCACCTGAGCGCTCTGAAATACGATTACTTGCGCTTTAAATGTGACTGTAGCAGTGTCATAAGCAACCAGCGCCGTCTTATAAGCGACTAACTGAGCACTGTATGTGGTTGCAGTGACCGTGGTTACGGAAGCGGGTGTTGGGTCAGTGGCGAAAGCCGTGCTAGTGGACCCCATGATCAGGCCAGCACTTAATAGTGTTGCTGTAACGAGCTTCTTCGTTTTCATATTCAATCTCCTTGTATATGCAAAGCCGATTTGCTCTACATTGCAAGACTGGAGGGTCTGTCTGTGGAATCTCTGCGTAAATCGACCCGAGATCATGCGGATATGAGGGATTCATGCTGCGTGTTGGGTTTTTCCAGTATTCCTGCATTGATTCTCTACAATGGAGGGGTGAATGGATCATTGGAGGAAGCGCGTTCCCTCATTCGACAAATACCTGACTTTCCACTCCCCGGGATTCTCTTCCAAGATCTCACTCCCCTTTTGGGGCATGGCCCTTCACTCCAAGCGATAGTTTCAGAATTCGCTTCACTGGCGAGCCAGTCAGATGCGATTGCGGGTCTAGAGGCTAGAGGTTTCATTTTTGCAGGAGCCTTGGCTCATTCCCTCGCTCTTGGTTTTATCCCAATTCGAAAGAAAGGAAAATTGCCATCGCTCACGCATGAGGAGAGCTACGGACTTGAGTACGGCAATGCGATTGTCGAGATCCACCGAGATGCCATAACGCCTGGAGCGAAAGTTCTGATTATTGACGACGTTCTTGCTACAGGCGGTACAGCTCTCGCGGGAATACGTCTCGTGGAAAGGGTGGGTGGGATTGTGACCGGCATCGGTACGGTATTGGAGATCGGCTCACTTGGTGGACGAGCCAGAATCCACGAAATCTACCCAACCATTCCAGTCCATTCAATCTTCACTATGTAATGGGAAAAGCACGTTGGTTGACTCTGTGGCAGGATGCTCATTGTGGCTGAACTTGTTTATTACTGCGGAACGATGGATAGCGGCAAGTCGACCCTCGCCCTTCAAACTGCGCACAATCATCAAAGCCGCGGTCGTACAGGTGTGATCTTCACAAGTAAAGACCGTGCAGGAGCGGGATTGATTTCTTCTAGACTCGGTCTTCAGCGCCAAGCAATAGAGGTGGATCCAGAAATTGATTTACATAGATTTGTGGTGGAGCAACTCTCCATGGGTGTTCGCATTGATTTTGTCATCTGTGATGAAGCCCAATTTTACCAACGCGAGCAAATTGAGCAGTTGGCAAAAATAGTTGACGGCCTTGGAGTCGATGTATACGCCTTTGGGATTCTGACGGATTTTCGGACTTCTCTATTCCCGGGTTCCGCCAGACTCGTTGAATTGGCGGACCGCGTGAACACGTTACAAGTGGAGGCCCTCTGCTGGTGTGGCGCGCGGGCAACTCACAATGCTCGCACACAAGGTGGTGTCATGATCACAGAGGGCGAGCAAGTCGTCGTCGGCGATGTACACCGTGGTGAGGAAGTGAGCTACGAAGTCCTCTGCAGGCGCCATCACATGCGCCAGGTTACGGCCCGCGTCTCTGGGGCTGGGCACACGTCAATCGAGACTCTCCCTTTCAAAATCTAGTTTCCTTAGTTCAACCATAGAAAGGCCACTATGAAGTCTTGCGGCTTGGCAGTAAAAAGTAGTAAAGCCTTGCTCGAATACTATGAATTCGAACGCCGCGAACTGCGTCCGAATGATGTCGCTCTCGATATTTCTTACACCGGCATATGTCACTCTGATATTCATCAGGCTCGAGAGGAGTGGGGCCCGGCACTGTACCCCATGGTCCCGGGCCATGAAATCGTGGGAGTAGTTCGTGAAATTGGAACTGACGTCAAAAAGTTCTCAGTCGGTCAACGTATTGGCGTAGGTGTATTCATAGATTCATGCAGAACTTGCAAGAATTGCCGGCAAGGACTTGAGCAATATTGTGAAAACGGCATGACTGGCACGTACAACACGTATGAACGCGATGGTGTCACTATTGCGATGGGTGGATATTCAGACAATTTTGTTGTCGACGCTGATTACGCAGTGCATGTCCCGGAGAACTTAGATCTTGCGGGAGTGGCACCATTGCTCTGCGCGGGCATAACACTCTATTCACCTCTCAAGCACTGGGGTGCCCAGCCAGGTATGAGAGTCGGAGTGATTGGATTGGGCGGGTTAGGACACATGGGTGTCAAATTTGCCAAAGCCCTTGGCGCGAATGTGACAGTATTTTCTCACTCCTCAAGGAAAGAGGATGACGCTCTTGCCATGGGCGCGGATCGGTTTGTCCTCACCAAAGAGGTTTCTAGTCTTAAGCCATATCGGAAACAGTTCGACCTCATACTCAATACCGTCTCTGCAGAACTTAATATAAACGCCTATCTTAATTTACTCACTGTCGATGGCACACTTGTTGCAATAGGCCTGCCTGGAAAACCATATTCGGTCAACGCAGGCGCACTTCTTGAAGCGAGACGCTCGTTGGCGGGTTCGCAAATAGGCGGAATTCCAGAGACTCAAGAGATGCTCTATTTCTGTGGAGTCCACAACATCGTTAGTGATGTCGAGATTATTCCAGCTAACTACGCCAACACCGCGTACGAGCGGACGGTTGCCAGCGATGTTAAATACAGGTTTGTGATTGATGCGAAAACTTTCTAGCTACAACGTTGCTAAAGCCTTAACTAGGAAACTACCAAGTGGAGTACGCCCGCCATCAACGGTGCAATCGCAAGAGCGGGAAGGAGATTTCCCACTGCAATATTTCTAATTTTAAGCAAGCCTAGCCCAATGCACAGAAGCAAGACTCCACCTGCCGCGGTCATTGCATCAACTTGATAACCTGAAAGCACACTGCCGAGTGCAACTCCGACGAGCGTCCACACTCCTTGATAGATGCCAACTGGGATAGCCGAGAAAGCGACTCCCCATCCCAATGTTGCGGCGAAGGCCATAGCAGCAAAGAAATCGAGAGAGCTTTTCAGCATCAGTTGATCCACACCTGTTGACATGCCATCGCTGATACTTCCTAGGATCGACAAGGGTCCAATGACGAAGAGCAGCGAGGCGGATACAAAGCCTTCTACAAAAGTGCTCTCACCCTTTCCGCTAAATCGCTTTCTGAGTTTTTCTCCCAGGCCATCCAACCGATCCTCTAATCGTGCCCAAGAACCTAAGAGTCCACCCAGGAGAAGTGAGCCAAGTATTGTTAAGAGAGTCCAGCCAGTTGGAACGGAGGATATGAAACGGTTCGACCACAGATTGATGAGTGCACTGGCGGCGGCAAGAAGAACTGTGAGTCCAAGTACGTCGGTGATGAGTGTTCGCGTTCTCTCTGGGATCTTCGAACCAAGGATTACTCCCAGAGATGCGCCAATCATGATGGCAACGACATTAATTAAGGTGCCGATTCCCGGAAACATTTATTCGCATTCCATAGTGATGAGAATGCTATATGAGGCTATTGACTCTCATGAACACGGAGCGATGAGATAGCCTGCGAACATGTCTAATGACGTGTCAGATGAGCCTTCAGAGTCGGAAAGTTTCAAGCAACGAGCGGTCGAATGGTTTAGGCCTCATCGCACTATTCCAATCACCCCATGGAGAGCAAAAACTCGTTGGACTCTCTCCCCTGCGAGTCTGGCAGTACTCGTAGCCTCTCTCTTTGTTTTCGGTATAGGCGAATCTTTGCTCGTTCAGTCAAATTTGGGAAACTCTCCGTGGGTTGTCCTCGCACAAGGCGTTTCCAATCGAACCGGCATCAATCTTGGCTGGGCCACTTTCGGAATCAGTTGCATCGTCCTTCTACTCTGGATTCCACTCAATGAAAAACTTGGAATCGGCACCTTGCTCAATATCGCTGTTATCGCCTTTGCACTTCAGGTGGGGGTCGAGATCATTCCAGAGCAAGACCAAATTGCAGCTGGGCTGAGTTATTCAGTTCTCGGGATTGTCTTGGTGGGCGTTGCTTCAGCTTTTTACATTTCCTGCGGGTTGGGACCTGGTCCCCGTGATGGGTGGATGACCGGACTGCATCACAGAACGGGAATTCGGGTCGGCCGAGTTCGACTTGCAATCGAATCTCTCGTACTTTTGAGTGGTTTCCTTCTTGGCGGCCGTGTCGGCCTCGGTACCGCACTTTTCGCCTTTTTCATCGGGCAATCCATTGCCATCTCCTTCGGTATTTTAGCGCGAGTTACCCACCGGTAATAAGTCTGAGGCGCTAGCGTGCATCTATCTTCCCTCGGCTTGCGGGTCGTGAAACTGCACGGGGTCGCAATCACCCCCGATACCAAAACATGAAGGGGTAGGACGTGCTTGATACTTATTTCAAAATCACAGAAAGAGGATCGACCCTAGGACGTGAAGTGCGTGGCGGTATCGTCACATTTTTCACAATGGCTTACATCGTGGCTTTGAACCCTCTGATCATCGGTCTGACTAAAGACGGTGACGGAAAATACCTCGGCGGAGACGGCTCGCATCCCAACTTGGCGATGATCGCTGCCGCGACTGCTTTAGTTGCCGGAGTGCTCACCATTTTAATGGGGGTCGTCGGCAACTTCCCTCTTGCACTGGCCACAGGCCTTGGTCTCAACACTTTCGTCGCTGTAGGTATTGCATCGAAAATGTCATGGGCCGATGCGATGGGCTTGGTAGTCCTGGAAGGTCTTATCATCACTGTTCTTGTGCTGACAGGATTTCGAACTGCCGTCTTTCACGCGGTTCCGCAGCAGCTCAAAATTGCGATTTCGGTCGGTATTGGACTTTTCATTGCACTGATCGGACTTGTTGACGCCGGATTCGTTCGTCGAACTGGCGCTGGTCCTGTTCCTGTCACATTGGGCGATAACGGCACGCTTGTTGGTTGGCCAGTAATAATCTTTGCGTTCGGGCTCTTCTTGATGATCGGTTTACTCGTCAAGAAGGTCAAGGGGGCGCTCCTCATCGGTATCGCCCTTGCAACCCTCGCAGCGGTCATTGTCGAGAAAGCCTTCAAGATCGGTCCAAGTTTTGTTTCTCCCACAGAATTCAACCCAAAAGGCTGGGGGCTCAACGTTCCTACAGTTCCATCGAAGATTGTAGACACTCCAGATTTCGGATTGCTCGGCCACTTCAGTTTGCTAGGTTCATTTAGTCGAATCTCACTCATTGCAGGGATTCTTCTGGTATTTACTCTTTTGCTCTCTGATTTCTTTGACACTGTTGGAACTGTGACGGCTATCGGAGCAGAAGCAGATCTGATCGATTCAGACGGAATGATTCCCAAGACAGAGCAGATTCTCCTCGTTGATTCATTAGCCGCTGTCGCTGGAGGAGCTGCAAGCATCTCCTCCAACACTTCGTATATTGAATCGGCATCAGGGGTGGGAGAAGGTGCAAGAACAGGACTAGCGTCCGTTGTTACCGGGATCTGCTTCCTTTTCGCTACTTTCCTTGCTCCGTTGGTCGCTGTCATTCCTTACGAGGCGGCTACTCCTGCTCTAGTCGTCGTTGGCTTCTTAATGATGACGCAGATCAAGCACGTCGACTGGGAAGATCTTGGCATCGCAATTCCTGCGTTTCTCACGATCATCCTCATGCCATTTACCTACAATATTTCAGTAGGTATTGGCGCAGGATTTGTTTCGCACGTGGTAATCCGGCTCATTCAAGGACGACGCAAAGAGATCCATCCCTTGCTACTCCTCGTTGCTGGACTATTCATGATCTACTTCCTGACTTCTCCAATTAATACTTGGATTAGCTAAGTTAAATAAGTACCTAAGTTAGAGACCAATCAATTGCCTGACGGGATTGTTCCGTTAGCAATTGATTGGTCTTGCTAAAAGGCTTCGAACCAAAAAAACCTCGATGTGCAGATAAAGGACTTGGGTGTACTGACTCGATCCAAAGATCTGGTGGAAAATATTTCTGGAGTTGCTTGGCGTAGTTCCCCCAGAATATGGGGATCACCTTGCGCTTACCGAGGACGTCAGCAATTTTATTGGTGACGTCCTCCCAACCAAGATTCGCATGGCTTGCGCTCGTACCAGTGTGCGTCGTAAGAATTCGGTTGAGTAAAAGTACGCCTTGCGCAGTCCACGGCGAGAGATCGCCACTAGCTGGAATTCTTACCCCGACATCTTCATGCAGCTCCCGGAAAATGTTCTGGAGAGTTCCGGGCAACGGGAAGATAGAGGCAGGAACGGAAAACGCCAATCCCATCGCGTGTTCGCGATTGGGGTACGGATCTTGACCAAATATTACAACGCGAGTTTGGTTCAGTGGGTATCGCAGTGCTCGGAGAACGTTCTCAGGCGCAGGATTGAAGGGGGTCCCTCGCAGCGAATTCTCAATCTCTTCAATCTTTGGCAGAATGTCCTTCAAGGCCGCGAGCCACTCAGGATGGACATCTTGCATGAACACGCCCGTAGGTGTCATTGTGCTTTAGCGAAAAATCGCGCTCCTTCTCTCTGCACCTGGATCGGAAGCCCAAAGACAGCAGAAACATGTTGTGATGTGACGACTTGGTCGACAGGTCCCGTGACAGCAATTACACCATCTTTTAGGAGCAATGCGTGTGTGGTGCCAACTGGAATTTCTTCGATGTGGTGTGTAACTAGAATTGTAACCGGAGCTTGCGGGTCGCTGGAGAACGTAGCAAATCGTTTGAGAAGATCTTCTCGCCCTCCAAGGTCTAAACCGGCTGCAGGTTCGTCGAGCAGCAGGATTTCGGGATCCGCCATCAGGGCACGGCAAATTTGAACCCTCTTCCGCTCGCCTTCACTTAAGGTTCCAAATTGTCGATCACCTAATTCGCGCACTCCAAATGTGGTAAGGAGCGCAATTGCCCGGGATTCATCCCAAAGATCGTAACGTTCGTTCCATCGACCCATAATCGCGTAGGCGGCAGTGAGAACTACATCTCTTACTAGTTCATCATTCGGGATGTTTTCTGCCATCACTGAACTGCAAAAACCAAGTCGTGGTCGAAGCTCAAATACATCAACCTGCCCAAGGAGCTCTCCCAAAATTTCTACAGTTCCGAAAGTCGGGAAACTCATAGCTGACAAAAGCTTGAGAAGTGTCGACTTACCGGCGCCGTTGGGTCCCAGAATTACCCAACGCTCCCCTTCGGTGACTGAGAAATTAACGGGGCCGAGAATAACGCGATCGCCTCGGCGGACGCTGACATCGGAAAGTGTGAGGACGGTTCGTTGGCTCATATAGACAGAAAGATAGTGGCAATGGAGCTCCATCGTCGCCACGCCCACGCTCTAAAGCACGGTAACCTCATCCCATGCAGAGCGGTCTCGAAGTCCAGCCTTTTACTGGATTGATCCTTCTCTCGGGCGTCGATGCTCCCGGGATTACTGAAGCCCTCTTCTCGGCCTTGGCACCTTTTTCGATCACCGTTTTAGACATAGAAGAGATGGTGATCCGCGATCGACTGATATTGACGGTGTTGATCGGTCTGGACCCTGCCCACGCCCACGCCATTGAGGCAGATTTAACCGCCTGTGGAGAGGATTTGGGCGTCGATATTGCCCTTTCGTTCTCCCACCTTGCCTCAGATTCAATCGGCGTCAAAACTGGACTTCTGCATGTGACTGTTCTGGGTCAGCATCTCCGCCCCTTAGCCATCTCAGCAATTGCTGGGGAGTTGTCTAACCATCAAGCTAACATTGAACGTATCCATCGGACTGCTTCCTACCCCATTACTGTCTTTGAATTTGTCGTCTCAGGCGCATCCCAGCATGAGCTCCGTGCTGCTCTAGCGGGAGTTTCTCGAGAACATGGCGTAGATATTGCCGTTCAGCAGGGCGGCCTCATGCGCTGGGCACAACGGCTGGTCCTGATGGATGTGGATTCAACCTTGATTCAACAGGAAGTCATCGAGTTGCTCGCCGCAAAGGCGGGAGTCGAGGAAGCCGTCAAGGTAATCACGGATTCTGCCATGCGCGGCGAAATCGATTTTAGAGAATCTTTGGAGGCGCGAGTCGGCCTGCTCAAGGGACTACCAGCCTCTGTGATCTCAGAGGTTCAGGGTGAAATCACCCTCACTCCGGGGGCTCGCACGTTGATCCGAACGCTTCAACGGTTGGGTCACACGGTGGCAGTGGTTTCTGGAGGCTTTATAGAGGTCATCGAACCTCTTCTGAAAGATCTTGGCATTGAGTTGTACCGGGCCAACAACCTTGAGGTAGTCGACGGCATATTAACCGGGCGGACGTACGGACCTGTTATCGATCGTGCTGCAAAGGCTGCAGCATTGCGCGAATTTGCCGAACTCTCTGGCGTTGGAATGGAGCAGACGATCGCGATTGGCGATGGAGCCAATGATCTCGACATGATTGCTGCGGCTGGATTGGGAATCGCCTTTAATGCCAAACCAGCCGTTCGCGCGGCCGCAGATAGCTCACTGACCCAACCCTACTTGGACAGCGTCCTATACCTCATGGGAATTGCGCGCGAGGATGTTGAAGAAGCCGATGGTCAGAGTCGACAGGCGTGAATATCTGTCACGAGGATTCCCCGCGCACCTAAAGCCCAGAGGGCGTCCATCACGTGATTGGTTTCCTTACGGAGGACCATCGCGCGCACCGCTACCCAATCTTCTTTCTGGAGTGGTGAAATGGTTGGTGACTCCAACCCGGGCGTAATTGCACAGGCTTGTTGAACCAAGGCACGCGGCACATCGTAATCAAGCAGGACGTAACGACGAGCAATGATGACACCTTGCAGGCGGCGGATAAGAATTTCAAGTTCAGGACGAATTTCTGATCCAGTCCGTTGAATGAGCACGGCCTCACTCGTCAGAATCGGCTCGCCGAAAATTTTCAAACCCGCTTGACGAAGGGTATTTCCAGTACTGACAACATCAGCAATCACGTCTGCCACTCCAAGACGGACACTACTTTCAACGGCGCCATCAAGTCTGACGACGGTAGCGGAGATTTTTGCCTTAGAAAGATAGTCCGATACAAGTCCGGGGTAAGCAGTAGCTACTCGTTTTCCTTCAACGTCCTTCAACGTCCAATCGCGTTCGACACTGGCGGCAAAGCGAAAAGTGGATGTACCGAAGTCCAATTCTAAAACTTCCTGTGCTGGAGCTGCGGAGTCGATCAAGAGGTCTCTCCCAGTAATACCCGCTTCAAGCTCGCCAGATCCGACATAAACCGCAATATCCCTTGGTCTTAGGTAGTAAAACTCAACGCCATTATCGGGATCTGATAGGACCAGATCGCGCATATCCGTGCGCTGGCGGTAACCTGCTTCGCGAAGCACTTCAGATGCTGACTCAGAAAGGGAGCCTTTATTAGGAACGGCAATTCGTAGCACGAGACTCCTTAAAGATATCGGTAGACGTCATCGAGGGAGATTTCCCGCGCTAACATGAGAGTTTGAAGGTGGTAGAGCAATTGACTAATTTCTTCCGCCAACTTCTCATCGCTCTCGTACTCGGCTGCAAGCCACACTTCACCGGCCTCTTCCAAAATTTTCTTGCCGATGAAATGCACACCCGCATCGAGAGCTTGAATCGTGCCTGAACCCTCCGGGCGGTCAAGAGCTTTCTGTTGGAGTTCAGTCCACAAACTTTCGAATGACTTCATCCCAGAACTTTACTGCACAAGCGAACGCTGAAGATGAAGCATTTGTAAGGCGGCCGAAGCAGCTTCAAAGCCTTTATCTTCAACGCTTCCAGGTAATCCTGAGCGAGCCACTGCTTGGTCTAAGGTGTCGCACATCAGTACCCCAAATCCAATTGCCTTTCTCGATTGCAAAGTGAGATCCATAATGCCGTGTGTCACACCCTCACACACGAAATCAAAATGCGGGGTTTCACCGCGAAGCACCAACCCCAGCACAATGGCGGCGTCATAACCGCTATCCAGAATCATGGCCGCGGCCAGTGGGAGTTCGAAGGAGCCAGGAACCCAATCGACCCTCAGTTCGCCTAGATTCCCTTGGGCGCATGCTCGCTCTGCCCCCGAAACAAGTGCTTGGCATATCTCCATATGCCACTGAGAACTGATGATTGCGACCCTCGCTCCCGGGACTTTTGGTATGGAAATTGCAGGCGCACCTTCACCGCTCATCTGATCGACTCCTTTCCAAAAAGGTCGAGATCACTGGGGATTAAGTGGCCCATTCTGTCCCTTTTGCTAGCTAAATAACGGGCGTTCGACTTATTTTGCCCGACCACAAGTGGAACAATTTCTACTTCTATGCCGGCGTCTTCAAGGGCCGCTACCTTCTCAGGATTATTGGTTAACAATCGAATCTTCCGCAGATGCAATAACTCGAGTAGTTCAATTGCATCGTGCCATTTTCGCTCGTCTATTTCATGGCCCAGGGCTAGATTCGCGTCGACAGTGTCCAACCCATTGTCTTGGAGAGCGTAAGCGCGAATCTTTTCAATCAATCCAATTCCGCGTCCTTCTTGTCCTCGCAGATAGATTAAGACGCCATTTCCCTCATCTTCGATGAGAGTCAGCGAACTCTGCAATTGCGGACCACACTCGCATCGAGTGGAACCAAGCACCTCGCCGGTGAAGCATTCAGAATGTATCCTGACTAGAGGTACATACGAATCATCCTCAGAAAAGTCAGAGCCGAGAGTCAATAACACGTTCTCGTCCCCTTCTGCTCCTTTTACAACCATTATCTTCCAATGAGCGCCGGGCCGCGGTAGCAACGACTCAGCCGCAATATCTGCATGAGTGGTAACAATGGGATTTGAATAATTCAATTCAGCTAGTTCCGCAATGGAAATTGTAGGAATATTCCAGTGTTGTGCGAACTCTCGCAATTGAGCTCCGCGCATCATCGATCCGTCATCATTGACCAGTTCCGATAAAACCGCCGTCCGAGGCAAGCCCGTCAATTGGCACAATGCGACGCCGGCTTCCGTATGTCCCCTTCGACCAGCAAGTCCATCAGGATGAGCGATAAGTGGAAAGATGTGTCCAGGACGGACGAAATCTGATGCTACGGAAGCCGGATTCGCCAATGCGCGCGCAGTATTTGCGCGTTCTTGCGCTGAAATTCCCGTTGTTAATCCCTCTTTCACATCAACGGTGATTGTGAATGCAGTTCCTTTACTATCCTCATTGCGCGAGACCATTGGGGGAAGCGCTAGCGCCCTAGCTTGTTCAGAATCCATGGCGACACAAACAACCCCAGAAGTATGTCTAACCATGAAAGCCATCTTCTGAGTGTCCATAAAGCTGGCTGCTGCAATCAAGTCTCCCTCGTTCTCCCGATCGAAATCATCGGTAACGATGATGAAAGAACCATCTTTAAATGCATTCAATGCATCTTGCATCATAAACCTCTCCCCGTGTTCAGCAATCTCTCGACGTACTTGGCAAGCACATCCACTTCAATGTTGACGGGGTCTCCCACCTTAAGGAGCCCGAGAATTGTCTTGGACAATGTTTCAGGTATCAGCCAGATTTCGATGTGGGAAGAAACGTCATCAATGCTGCCAACTGTGAGTGATACGCCGTCAATGGCGATAGAGCCTTGCGCAACAACATATTTCATTAGATTCATTGGAATGGAAACTAAAAGCCGTTCCCATCGTTCACCGGGTTCACGTGCAATTACTCGACCAACACCGTCCACATGGCCTTGAACGAGGTGGCCGCCGAGGCGTTCAACCGGCATGACTGCCAGTTCCAGATTGATTTTACTTCCAGGCAGAAGTCCGCTCAAACTCGAAAGTCGCAAGGTCTGAATCATGACATCCACTCTTACTGCGCCATCATTTCTTGTAGCCGTCAAGCAGACACCATTGACGCTAATTGAATCGCCTACTTTGATCTGCTCCGACAATTGACCTGCGTCAAAGAGAATTTCGATCGAACTTTCATGTTCGATTAATTTTTCGACCGTTCCCACTTCCTGAATCAGGCCAGTAAACATCAGGATTTCACCTCTGCTTTCTCTTTAATTTTTGGTCGAAGTACTGTCAGTGTGTCGGGTCCGCTTCTCTCGACCTTCATGATGTCGAAATCAACGCGTTGTGAGATGGTCGCAACATTAAGGTCGCCGATGGTTTTCTTGCCCGCTCCCAGTATGGTTGGAGCCTGATACCAGTGGATTTCATCAACTAAGTTTGCCTTTAGTAGAGATGTTCCCAGTTCCGATCCTGATTCAATGAGAACTTGGTTGACTTCAAGATCGATCAGAGCATCGACTACCGCGTTCAAGTCTCGCGTTTTGAGAAAAATCGTTGGCGCTTCTGAATCGTGGAGATTAGAGCTGCCAGGAATTGACCGAGTTCCAACAACTATCCGAATTGGTCGGCGATCGTCGCCTTGCGGGGTTAATGAGGGATTGTCGGCTAAGGCTGTGCCTGTGCCTACGAGAATTGCATCGGACTCTGCACGCAGTGCTTGTACAGACGCTCTGGATTCCTTTGAGGTGATCCACTTGGACGTGCCATCCAGCGCGGCTGAATAGCCATCCAAAGTGCTTGCAATCTTCCAAATGAGAAACGGCCTGCCAGTTTCAATCTTATGTAACCATGAGCGATTTGACTCTTTAGCTTCATTTTCCATGCAAGCGGACGAGACTTCGACCCCATCTTCCAACAAATCCATTGCGCCACCTTGCGCAAGGGGGTTTGGATCCTTCAGCGCGAAAACAACGCGAGAGATCCCTGCGTTCTTCAACGCCTGGGTGCAGGGCGGGGTTTTCCCGAAATGATTGCACGGTTCTAGGGTCACATACATTGTGGCGCCTCTTGGATCATTATGGCGCGCAGAACAATCCATGAGCGCGCGGACTTCTGCATGTTCTTCACCGGCATGAAAACCTTCACCGATGATTTCACCTGACGCAGAGAGAAGGACTGCTCCAACAATGGGGTTTGGAAATGTTCTGCCCAGGCCAGACAAGGAAAGATCGAGGGCGCGAGTCATATAGAGTCGATCGTCCATGTCTACCCCCTTAAGAATTACCGGGGGCGAAAAGCACACAGACCTAACGCTACGGCGCTAGTTCAATACGTATCCCTTTATCCAGACTCTAACTGTCGGTCTTGGAATTTCGCCAAGTCAACCGACCACTGGATGTGGTCGGGTCGCGGACTTTCACCGCCGGTTCGGAATTACACCGACCCCCGGAACAACGTGGTTCTATTCTGGCACAGACTGCGCCAATGCGCGCAATTTGGTGATCATTTGCGCTGGATCTGGGGCCTTGAAAACCGCACTACCCGCCACAAATGTATCTGCTCCTGCCGCTGTGGCTATTTCAATAGTGTCTACTGAGATCCCGCCATCTACTTGAAGCCAGATCGGACGTGTACCAATCATCTTTCTGGCTCTCGCAATTTTCGGCAACATATCACTCATAAAACTCTGGCCACCGAAGCCAGGTTCCACTGTCATGATCAAATACATATCGACGAGATCTGAAAATTCCTCGTAGTCAGTGATTTCAGTGCCGGGTTTCACAGCCAGTCCTGTACGTGCGCCTTCACGTCGGATTGCCTTGAGCGTTCCTGCGATGTCTTCGGTCGCTTCAACGTGCAAAGTAACGCTCATACAACCCACCTCCGCATATTGCGGTGCAATTCTATCTGCGTCTAAAACCATCAAGTGTGCATCTACCGGCAGGACGCTTTCGCGAATAATCTTTGAGGCAGACTCAAAGTCAAAAGTGAAGTTGGGGACAAATAGATTGTCCATTACATCCAAATGCAGAAGATCCGAAACTTCAGCGATACGGCCAATTTCAGCTGAAAGGTCATCAAAATTTGCGTTGAGGATACTAGGCGTGATTCTAATTTCTCGCGACATCTTGGAATCGTACCTGAGCCTAAGAGATTCTCTCAAAAAGCGTGAGGAACACCGCTATGAGATTCGCTCGAATAGCGTCAGGAACATGGCATCAGTTCCGTGACGATGGGTCCATAACTGCATAGAACCGTTGATTACGGCGTTATCGAGATTTGGCGGCAAGTACGGCTCAATTGATATTTGTCGAATGTCGGAGCGACGCCTCAATGCACTGGAGATTTGGACTTTTGTCTCGGCTAAGTGGGGCGAGCACGTTGCATACCCGATGATCCCCCCGACTTCTGCGACATCGATGGCGCTATCAAGAAGTTCCTTCTGCAGTTGAGAGAGGCCAGCAAGATCGGATGGTTTGCGACGCCAACGAACTTCAGGTCGGCGACGCAATGCCCCAATTCCGGTGCACGGCACATCGGCAAGGACTGCACCGAATGTGCGTCCATGCTCTGAGATTTCACGCCCATCCCCTATCCAGACTTCTCCACCCGCAATAACTTGCTGTACGAGGTTCGCGCGAGCAGTCGAGATTTCATTTGCTACAAATTTCTTGCCTAAAGTTTGCGCCAGACTCGAAACAAGCGCGGCCTTTCCGCCTGGACCTGCGCAAAGATCAAGCCAGTCATCTTTCTCTTTCGAGGCATCCGCAAAAATTGATCCAACAAGTTGGGAACCTTCATCTTGGATTCCAGCTTTGCGCGCTCGGATCAACTCAATATCGCCCGGGATTGAAATAGAAGTTGCACCGTAAAGAGAATATTTTGTGGCCTCACCGCCGAGTGCGAGTAGGTCGGCTTGAGTAGAACGTCCGGGCCATGAAACTAGAGTCGGTGAAGCAGGCACGTTGTTTGCCGTAAGAGCAGCGATTACCTCTTCCTCTTCCCGGAGAAGGTCAAAGTACGCGGAGACAATCCACTCGGGGTGGGAGTATGTGATGGAGAGCCTTTCATTGCGATCCTCCACCGAGGAAATGGAAGTGACCCATTCATCTAGTGTCCATTTACTCACTCGGCGCAAGAGCGCGTTGACATACGTTGCGCGCGACTCCCCCAACACTTTGCGCGCGAGCTCTACGGTAGCAGAGACAGCGGCGTGTGCAGGAACTCTCATCTCCATGAGTTGGTGCACACCTAAACGGGAAATATCCACGATGCCAGGATCCACACTGTCCCACTCTCGATCACTCACTTGAGCCAGCATCCAGTCATGTCGACCCTGCATTCGCAGAGTTCCGTAGACCAACTCCGTTATGAAGGCCCTATCTCGAAGTTCCAATGTGCTTTCACTGAGAGCCTTCGGAAGAAGCAAATTCGCATAGGCGCCGCTTCGATTCACTAGAGTTAAAACTTCAAATGCCAGGACTCTTGCGGCGTCTGGTCGAGGTTTGCGAAATTTACTCGGCGGATTAGACAAAAGATTCACCGGCAAGTGCACGCGCGCCATTGATCCAGCTCTTTGCCGACATGACTTTCTTGCCGGCAGGAGTCATCTCTTCAATGAGCAGGGCGCTTCCCTCACCGCAGCCCACCACCACATTTCCATCATGAAAGATCACTTCTCCATTTTTCAATTGATGATCCGTTGAATAAGGACGTGCCCGGGTGATGCGCATGGGCGCGTCTCTCCATGTGGTCCATGCCCCCGGTTCTGGCGTGAAGGCGCGTATCTGGCGATTCAATTTCACCGCGTTATGGCTCCACTCGATCCGAGCTTCCTCTTTCGTGATCTTGGGCGCATAGCTCACACCGCTATCCGCCTGCTTAACTGGGAGGGCTCTGGCCTCAATCAAATCGATAGTTTGCGCGACAAGTTCGGAGCCTACGACCGCCATTCTGTGAAGGCACTCCCCGGAATTCTCATATGGCTCACTGGAAATTGAACGCTGAACATAAATGGGACCGGTGTCCATACCTGCATCCAGTGCAAAGACTGTTAAACCCAACTCTTCATCTCCATTGAGTATTGCACGCTGTACCGGGGCTGCACCCCGCCACCGAGGCAAGAGAGAGAAGTGAAGGTTTATGAAACCATGGAGAGGTACGTTCAAAATCCGCTGTGGCAAAATCACTCCGTACCCGATAGTGATGGCAAGGTCCACTCGTGCTAGAGGTTCGGCCAATTCATCCGATCTCTCTGGCTTTATGCAGGCAACATCGTGCGCTACTGCCCACAATGCTGCCTGTGAGGGTCTCAAAGATCGTCCACGGCCGGCAGGTCGATCAGGTTGGGTAATTACAAGATGTAGATCGTGCTCGGATCCATGGAGCCAATCCAAGGTTGGAATTGCCACGGATGGAGTCGCTGCAACAGCGATGCGCATTAAAGACCTTTGCCGTATGTGTAATGCGGCGAAACTCTAATCTCGGGATTCGTTCCGACTTCTTGAGATAATCCGAACCATTCGGATTCGCGAATTTCCTTCATGGCGCTCTTGCGATCTTCCCTAGAGAGACGATCAATAAAGAGGACCCCGTCTAAGTGATCCGTCTCGTGCTGGAGCGCTCGCGCAAGCAATTCACTTCCCTCAACAGAAATTGGTTCGCCATACATATTCCAGCCTTTAGCGATGGCGCGAAATGCGCGAGGCGTGTTGTAGCGGAGTTCCGGAAAGGAGAGACAACCTTCTTCGCCTTCCTGGAGATCTTCGCTCAAATCCAAGGTCGGGTTAATAAGGTGACCGAGAGTCTCGTCAATGTCCCAGACGAAAACTCGAAGGGGCACTCCGATTTGAGGAGCGGCTAAACCTGCGCCAGGGGCATCCATCATCGTGTCAGTGAGATCTGCAACAAGCACCCGCAACTCTTTGTCGAAATCAACCACTGGTACCGACGGAGTTACTAGCACCGGATCGCCAAATAGGCGTATGGGTTGGATAGACATAGTAGGAGTCTAATGGGTCAGAGAATACGGATCGACTCTCAACGTAAAGAGGGGTTTATGTGAAATTGAACGGCGCCGTTGCAATTCATGGAGAAAGTCGACGACTGCGGGCGCCAGTGAAAAGGGCGCTGATATTAAGACTCGTGATCTTTGATTTTCTCGTGCATACGGCCCCGAAAACTGAGTCTGCGAAGGGATTCGTTCTTCACGTCGGGCGCTCTCAAGACCTGCAACGAGCGAAGTGGCCTCTAGGGTATCTGTTTCAAAGCTGATGTATCGGTAATAAGGAGGGAATTTCAATTCCTCGCGATCTTGCAACTCCTTGCGGACCATTGCTGTTGGATCCCAACGTGTTAGTGAAGCAACCAGGGGGTGGCCTGGATCAAGTGCCAAAAAAACAGTTCCGGATTCTGAAACTAAACTTGCAGTTTCAAAAAAGTGCTCCCGTACTGTTTCCACTGAGCGAAGATCCGTATGACTGAGGAATCTCGTACCTTCTAGGAGAGCAACTGCTGAATATCCTCCAGGCGTGAGAGGCTGCGAGCCAGGCGTCGCGATCACGAGAGAGGATTGATGCGGAATGAAATCAACAATATGCTCCCCCGAAGAATTGATAATTTGGTGATTTGGAAATGCCGTTCCAATCTCTTCGGCGAATCTATCTATTCCACGTGACGCAATATAGATCAATGTGCCCTGACACCATGAACAGCGCCATCCAGGGAACTCCCTTGAGCAGAGGACGCACTGAGGATCTCGACCTGCAGCCTTCTGCTCAAGTCGTCCGCCACATTCGCACAGTGAGATATTCCGACACTTGTTACAAAGAACTGCATTTCCATAACCTTTTCGTGGAACAAGGAACAACACCGGCCCAGACGTAAGTGCATTTCGGACTATCGAAAAAACTTTACTCGGAAGAAGTTCGCCGTGACTTTGTGATGCTGCGGTTACCGAGCGGCGCCTCTTTGAGGAGATATGCGTGATCCATCCTGTCTCGATAAGTCTTGCCAGTTCAAGTGAAGGTGAAAAGCCAAGAAAGATCAGATTCTCCTTGCTCTGGTTCGCCCGTATGAGCGCTACATCGCGAACGTTCCAACCAGGACTTCGCTGTTCATGCAGGAGATCCGACGTTTCACCTAAGACAATAATTGTGGAGCCTGGTTGCAAAGGTGCGAATATCGAGCCACGAAGTCCGAGTGCCACCCTTGAAACACCTCTTATTACACTCAAATAATTGCGGTAGCGATCATCTCGTGGAATGTGGCCATCAAGGCGTGCAACCGAAACCTTCGGTAAAAACTCAAGGAGTTCCTTTTCGATCTGATTGATCTGACGCTCATCTGGAGCAACCAGCAGTACTTGGCCCTGGGTAAGACGATTTACTATTAACCGTGCAATCAACTCAGTCGTATTCAGAGAAGGCGGCAGGGACCAAAAGGCTCTTACTTCCTTCCCAAAGAGTTCGCGCGGGAGGCCCATTCGATCGACCTCTGGCAATGCACATTCCTCCTGGATAAGAACTGGTTCTTTATCTACAGAAGCCACTCTGGGTGGAATTGCACTTCGGACTACGTCATACGGTAAGCCCGCCCATCTTCGTGCGACAAAAGAAATGAGAGCTAGGGATTCTGGAGTAGCAACAGGGTGAGGAGAAAGAATTTTCAGTACTGTCTTTAGATTTCCTGAGTTTGGAGAACTTTCCATTCTCTCAACGATGATTGCCTCATGGATTGAGCTTCCGAATTCGACTTGAACCCGAATTCCGGGCAGAGCAACGCTAGAAAGAGTCTCAGGCACCCAGTAATCGAAGGGCGAATCCAAATGAAAGATGCCGGTATCAACCCACACTCGAGCAACCGGCAGTCCGAGTGCAACAGTGGGTTTACCGAAGGTGCTCACCTGGGATTTCAGACGGAGTGGCCGAGGTGCAACCACGATGATCAGCTACTGTGCGGCAGCGCGTAATGCCTCTACGCGATCAGTCGCTTCCCATGTGAATTCAGGCAATTCGCGACCAAAGTGACCGTATGCGCTTGTCAAGGAATATACGGGCCGCAAAAGCTCTAGGTCCCTGATAATTGCTGCTGGACGAAGATCGAAAGTTTCGAGAACTGCCTCCTGGATTTTCGAGGTGGAAACACTTTCAGTACCGAAGGTTTCGATGAAAAATCCCACGGGTTGCGCTTTTCCGATCGCGTATGCCACTTGCACCTCGCAACGACGGGCAAGACCAGCTGCTACAACGTTCTTTGCGACCCAGCGCATGGCATAGGCAGCTGAACGGTCAACTTTGGATGGATCTTTTCCACTGAAAGCCCCTCCGCCATGTCGGGCCATTCCTCCGTAGGTGTCGACGATGATTTTTCGACCAGTGAGCCCAGCATCGCCCATGGGGCCACCGATAACAAAGCGCCCGGTGGGATTAATGAGGATTCGAAGATCTTTACGCGATAGTTCCACATCTTCGAGAATTGGATCAATAACACTTTTGATGATTTCTGGTGTCATTGTCTTAAGAAGATCAACATCTGGTGCATGCTGACTGGAAATTACGATGGTGTTCAATGCTACTGCCCTGTTTCCCTCGTACTCAATTGTCACTTGAGTTTTCCCATCTGGGCGCAAGTAGTCGAGTTGGCCGTTCTTACGAACCCGCGAGAGTTGTTGAGCCAACTTGTGGGCAAGCGAAATAGGCAGAGGCATAAATTCAGGAGTGTCGTCACACGCATAGCCGAACATCAACCCTTGATCACCCGCTCCTTGCAGATCCAAAGGATCCATTGAAGAGGAAACCCGATTCTCGTATGCGTCATCCACTCCTTGGGCAATGTCCTGTGATTGTTGTCCGATAGAGATTGATACACCGCAGGTATTGCCGTCAAAACCCTTTTCTGATGAGTCATACCCAATTCCAAGTACAGTGTCGCGAACGATCCCCATCACGTCGGCATATCCATCGGTGGTGACTTCTCCGGCAACATGGACCTGCCCGGTAGTAATAAGTGTTTCAACGGCTACACGGCTCTTCTCATCCTGGCCGAGTAGTGAGTCTAAAATGGCATCAGAGATCTGGTCCGCGATCTTGTCGGGGTGTCCTTCTGTTACTGATTCAGAGGTAAATAGGCGCTTAGACATTGGGCAAACTTAGCCGATTTTGTACCTGGTCGAGCAATACGTTGGCGAGTGTCTCCTTACGCCCTTCGGAAACTGTGATAACAGTCCCATCCTTTGATATGACCGTGCCTCTTGTGTAATCGCTTCCAAAAATAGCACCACCGGAAACATCATTGACGTAGAGCAGATCGGCACCTTTTTCCCTTAGTTTGGTCTCAGCATTGGCTATGTGGTCCTGTGTCTCTGCCGCAAAGCCCACAATTACTTGACCAGCCTTGCGCCCTCTTGATGCCTTCGCCAGGAGGTCTGGTGTTGGCTCTAACTCAATAGAAGTGAGTGCCCCCTTCTTGATCTTCTCGCTTCCTTGACGCACAGGTCTGGCATCTGCGACAGCAGCGCACATAATGAATACGTCGCACCAATCAAAGTGCTGGCCGATTGCTGTTTCAAGCTCTGATGCGGTTTCGACTCGTGTAATTGACACTCCTTCAATATCTGGAAGGTCGCAGTTGGCGGCTATTAAGTGCACTGTTGCGCCACGAGCCGCGCCAGCCTGGGCAATGGCATATCCCTGTCTACCAGAGGAACGGTTGCCGATAAATCGAACGGGATCAATTGGTTCACGAGTCCCACCTGCCGTGACTAAAATTTTGCGTCCTAGGAAATCAGCGTTCTCTCCAACCATCTGGTGGAATTCGTCGAGGATTCGTCCTGTCTCCGGAAACCGACCCGGCCCGATGTCAGAGCCGGTTAGTCGTCCGTTCTCTGGATCAATAACGATGTAACCACGAGAGCGTAGTGTCACAACATTCTCTACGGTCGAGGGGTTGAGCCACATATTTGGGTGCATTGCAGGAATCATCATCTTTGGGGCGCTTGAAGCCAAAAGTACATTAGTCAGGAGGTCATCTGCTCGACCTTGCGCAACGCGTGCGATTAAATCCGCCGTCGCTGGAGCGATCAGGATGAAATCGGCGTTATGAGCCAACTGGATGTGAGCAACTCCAGGTACATCTTCCCAGACCTGCGTAAGGACGGGTCTTCCAGAAAGTGCTTCCCACGTTGCAGTTCCAACGAAATTAAGAGACGCTGGAGTTGGTACCACAGTCACAAGAAAACCGTGGTCTTGGAGTCTTCTTACTAAATCACATGCCTTGTATGCAGCGATGCCACCGCCAACTCCGAGAATTACTTCTCGGCCTGACGATGACATGTGCGTTCTTCTAAAAATTAAGCGGTTGGTTCGAGATTTTCGATTGTCAGCAGACCTTCGTTAATTTCTCGAAGAGCAATTGAGAGAGGTTTTTCGTGAACGTGCGTCTCGACAAGTGGGCCGACATATTCAAGTAAACCCTCACCCAACTGGGAGTAATAGGCATTGATCTGTCGAGCGCGCTTCGCGGCATAGAGAACAAGGCTGTACTTCGAGCCACTCTTATCCAAAAGTTCGTCAATCGGTGGATTTGTGATGCCGTCCATGGGTGCCCCTTTTATGCTAGACCACGCTCAACCCGTGCGGGTATTCCAAGGTGGTAAATCGAAATATGTACCGTGATTAGGAGGCTAAGGCTACCAGTGCTTCGACCACTCTCTCGACCTGGTCATTCACGATTACGATGTCAAATTCCTTCGACAGAGCGAGTTCGTACTGCGCCAATTCGAGACGATGAGCCCGCCTTTCGGGCGAATCGGAGCCGCGCCCTTCCAGTCTGGCCACAAGATGCTCCCAGCTCGGAGGTTCGAGAAATACCAGAATCGCCTCCTTACTATGAGCTCTCACTTGGCGAGCACCGTCAATTTCGATTTCTAGAAGAACATTCTGTCCTCGAGCAAGCGCCCTCTCAACACCTTCGCGGGGCGTTCCATACCGCGCACCAGCGAATTCCGCCCATTCTAGGAATTTATGGTTGGCAACTTCTCGATCAAATTCTTCCTGGGAGAGAAAATAATAGTCAACACCGTGCACTTCAGAGGCCCTTGGAACTCGAGTCGTTGCAGAAACACTCACCCAGAAATCTGACACTTCTCGCAAGCGTGCAGCAACAGTGCTCTTGCCAACGCCTCCAGGGCCGGACAGAACGATTAATCGGCCTCTTTGGCTTGAAGGAACATGGATTGTTGGGTGAAATTCACTCAACAATTCTTCTCTCTGATGTCTGCCTAAACCTTGGATCCGTCTGGTTGAGGAAATAGAAAGTCGCTCCATCATCAATTTTGCACGGATCTTTCCCACACCGGGTATTGATTCCAGCAATTCGCTTACTCTCATTTTCCCAATGGCCTGATCTTCTCCTGCAATATGCAGAACATCGCCGATACTGATTTTGCCATCCTTCACTTTGGATTTTATCTCGGCGCGCGAACGGCGCGCGGCAGTTGCTTTAACAAGCGCTTCGGCTCGTTGCTTCGGAGTTAATATCGGCGGCACTGACATATGGGGAATCTACCTTGTCCCCTTCGATTAATTAAGTTCGTTTGCTACAGATACGACTCGATCACGCAGGGCTTGAAATCCTTGAGACCAATATTGCGTGATGGGTCGTCCAATAACCAGATAATCAGCCCCAGCGGCTATTGCGCTCCTTGGATCCATTGTTCGTTGCTGGTCATCAAGGGTTTCACTGGCTAGACGCACTCCTGGAGCAATAACCGTCATATGTGGGCCGATTGCCGCACGAATTGCCGCTATCTCCTGTGGAGAGCAGACGATTGCCCGAGCACCTGCCTCTTTGGCGAGTATGGCGAGTTGGACAGCACTCGTGACTGGGTCCTCTCGAAAACCGATCTCCTTGAGATCTTCAATTCCTAATGAAGTGAGGATAGTGACCGCTGTAATTTCGACGTTCGGTGCAGCCAAGACCGCTGCGGTGATCATCGCTCGACCACCTGAGGCGTGAACCGTGAGAAAGCGAGGGTTGAGATCAATAATCTGCTTTGTAGCCGAAGCGACGGTATTGGGGATGTCATGGAGTTTCAAATCGAGAAAAAATTCGGCATCCGTCACATCTCGCAATGCGTGGACACCCTCTTTACCGAATGTCGTGAAAAATTCCAGCCCTAATTTGTATCCAGAAACGTAGCCATGTGAAGCTTCTATCCAGGACTTGGCAGTACTTAAATCAGGGGTGTCAATTGCAAGAATGATTGGCGCGCGTGGAATCATCTATTCCTCTCCCTATGTATGTCTTGCCTCAGTTGATCGTTTGCTCTCTATTCTCGATGTGCATAACCAATTGCTTCACGGAGTGAGGCAAAACCTTTATTCATGAGCAGGCCACGCAATTCATTTTGCGTAGTAATGATGGCTTTGGGGTTTGAGAATATCGCAGTGCCTACGCTCACCCCACTTGCCCCAGCCAAAATGAGTTCGAGAGCGTCACGTCCAGACCTCACTCCCCCCATTCCAAGAATTGGAATTTTTGGAATGGCATGATGAACTTGGTAAATTGCGCGAACCGCAATAGGGCGAATCGCTGGTCCGGAAAGGCCACCTGTTTTACCCGCTAGGTGAGGGCGCATCGATTCCGTATTAATGACCATGCCCAGCACTGTATTGATAAGCGAGAGTGCATCTGCCCCCGCATCCACCACGCTTTGGGCGATTTCAGTAATGTCTGTGACATCGGGCGAAAGTTTGACAATGATGGGTAACTCGCCACCAAGCGTCCTCCGGACTCCCTCCACGACCGCGCGCGATGCATCTGGATCGCAAGCGAAAACAAGCCCACGATTTTCCACGTTCGGACAGGAAATATTTACTTCAACGGCTGCGATCCCAGGAACAGAGCGAAGACGGCGAGCCAGGATTGAGTACTCTTCCACATTTTCTCCAGCAATCGAGATGATGATTCGCGCACCCTGAGAAACGAGCCATGGCACATCATTCTCTAGGAATGCGTCGATGCCGGGACCTTGCAATCCGATCGAGTTAAGCATTCCACTTGGAGTCTCGGCCATTCTCGGGGTAGGCCTTCCCGATCGCGCCTTGAGCATGATCGACTTGGTAACGACGGCACCAATTTCGCGCAACGGAAAAAATTGAGCCAGTTCGCGTCCTGAGCTCGCACATCCGCTAGCAGTAAAAAGCGGCGTAGGAAACCAGGCAGGACCGAGTGTGGTTGAAAAATCAAATTCAGTAGGCAATTAGTGGGCCACCTTTCCTACTAAATCCCAACGTACGGCAGCGCCATCCATGACGGGACCATCAATACAGGATCTGAGCATCGAGATAGTCCCATCTCTATTCTCGAGGGGAAGCACACAAGTCATGCAAACGCCTATTCCGCACGCCATGGACTCTTCGACTGCACACTGATGAACGACATCCGCGCTGGAGGCAATGCTTGATATTGCCGCAAGCATTCCCATGGGTCC
>Ga0255338_1001287_pt1 | contig 49282 bp, 42 predicted proteins | sample MeOH1_35cm_T4_19_FD_203715 | JGI IMG/M metagenome (GOLD analysis project Ga0255338, IMG submission 203715) | Sandy soil microbial communities from University of British Columbia, Vancouver, Canada - MeOH1_35cm_T4_195 | ecosystem: Engineered > Artificial ecosystem > Sand microcosm > Unclassified ...
CAGGTACAGCGCGGCGTCCGGCCCGCCGGTCAGGTCGATCGAGCTGCCGTAGCTCTTGGGAATGAAGAAGCCGCCGTAGGCGCCGATGGCGGCGGTGAAGCCGAGCGTGGCGGCCCCCAGCGTGTTGCCTTCGCGGGTGGCGCGCGCCACCGCCTCCGCGTCCTGCGGGTCGACGCCGCGCATCGCTTCGTTCAGGAAGATCACCGGGATCATGCGGAAGGTGGAGCCGTTGCCGATGCCCGTGGTGACGAACAGGACGAGGAACATCAGGAAGAAGCCGGGGAAGCTGCCCGGCGCGCCCTCCCCGGGCAGGAACAGCAGCACGCCGCCCACGGCCAGCGCCATCACGACGAAGTTCCAGAAGGTCACGCGCGCGCCCCCCAGCCGGTCTGCCAGCCAGCCGCCGAAGGGCCGCACCAGCGCGCCCAGCAGCGGGCCCAGCCAGGCGTAGGCGAGCGGGTTGACCTGCGGAAACTCGCTCTTGATCAGCAGCGGAAAGCCCGCCGCGTAGCCGATGAAGGAGCCGAAGGTGCCCAGGTACAGCCAGCACATGATCCAGTTGTGCTTGCGCCGGAAGATCGCGGCCTGGGCCGCGATCGGCGCCTTGGCGTCCGCGATGTCGTTCATGCCGAACCAGGCGGCCAGCGCCGCCAGCGCGATCCACGGCACCCAGATGAAGGCGGCGTTCTGCGGCCAGATCATCACTTCGCGGCCGTTGCGCACGGCGGGCAGCGGGTCGCCGCCGAGCACGCCCAGGACGCCCACGCTCACGATCAGCGGGCTGAGGAACTGCACCACAGAGACGCCCAGGTTGCCGAGGCCGGCGTTCACACCCAGCGCCGAGCCCTTGCGCTCCTTCGGGAAGAAGAAGCTGATGTTGGCCATGCTGGAGCTGAAGTTGCCGCCGCCCAGGCCGCACAGCAGCGCGAGCCCCAGCATCACGGCGTAGGGCGTGCCGGTGTCCTGCACCGCGAAACCCATGCCGAAGGCGGGGATCAGCAGGCTGGCGGTGGAGATCGCCGTCCAGCGGCGCCCGCCCACCAGCGGCACCATGAAGGCGTAGAAGATGCGCAGTGTCGCGCCCGACAGGGCCGGCGCCGCGGCAAGCCAGAACAGCTCGTTGGTGCCATAGGGAAAGCCCAGGTTCGACAGGCTCACCGCCACCACGCTCCACACCTGCCAGATCGCGAAGGCGAGGAACAGCGCGGGCACGCTGATCCACAGGTTGATCTTGGCGATGGCCTCGCCCTCGCGCTCCCAGAAGTCCTTGTCTTCGGGGGTCCAGATGTCCAGCGTGCGCGTGGCCATGGGGCGGGATTCTAGGGTGCGACCTTACGCAGCGCAGCCCCCATATGCGCCACGGTCCCGCTGAAACCTTCCCTGCCGGGCGCAATGCGGGCTAATCTTGCGTCCCGCGCCGCGGCCTGCGGCGCGCCCAAGGGGACGGGCAGAACGCGAAAGGGGGCAGACGGTGAGTCACTTCCTCGACAGGATCACCTACTTCCGGCAGGCGCGCGAGTCGTTCGCGGACGGCCACGGCATCACCACCAACGAGAGCCGGGCCTGGGAAGACGCCTACCGCAAGCGCTGGGCGGCCGACAAGATCGTGCGCTCCACGCACGGCGTCAACTGCACCGGCTCGTGCTCCTGGAAGATCTACGTCAAGGGCGGCATCGTCACCTGGGAGACGCAGCAGACCGACTACCCGCGCACGCGGCCCGACCTGCCCAACCACGAGCCGCGCGGCTGCCCGCGCGGCGCGAGCTACAGCTGGTACCTCTATTCCGGCACGCGCATCAAGTACCCGCTGGTGCGCGGGCGGCTGCTGCGCTTCTGGCGCGAGGCGCGCGCGACGATGACGCCGGTGGCGGCCTGGCGCGCCATCGTCTGCGACGAGAACAAGCGGCGCGAATGGGTCAGCAAGCGCGGCCGCGGCGGCTTCGTGCGCGCGGGCTGGGACGAGGTCAACGAGCTGATCGCCGCCGCCAACGCCTACACCATCCAGGAGTACGGGCCCGACCGCATCGTCGGCTTCTCGCCGATCCCCGCGATGTCGATGCTGTCGTATGCGGCCGGCAGCCGCTACCTGTCGCTGATCGGCGCCAACCTCCTGAGCTTTTACGACTGGTATTGCGACCTGCCGCCCTCCTCGCCGCAGACCTGGGGCGAGCAGACCGACGTGCCGGAAAGCGCCGACTGGTACAACGCCGGCTTCCTGCTGGTGTGGGGCTCCAACATCCCGATGACGCGCGCCCCCGACGCGCACTTCTACGCCGAGTCGCGCTACCGCGGCACCAAGAGCGTGGTGATCGCGCCCGACTACAACGAGGCGGCCAAGTTCTCCGACATGTGGCTGCATCCCAAGCAGGGCACCGACGCGGCGCTGGCGCTGGCCTTCGGCCACGTGGTGCTGCGCGAATTCCACCTCGACGCGCAGGTGCCCTACTTCGAGGACTACACCCGCCAGTACTCCGACTTCCCGATGCTGGTGCGGCTGGTGGAGCACGAAGGCCGGCTGCTGCCCGACCGGCTGCTGCGCGCGGCCGACCTGCCCGGCGCGCTGGGCGAGACGGAAAACCCCGACTGGAAGGCGGTGGCCGTGGACGAGACGAGCGGCGAACTCGTGGCGCCGCTCGGCTCGGTGGGTTTCCGCTGGGGCGCAGCGGGCAAGTGGAACCTGGAGGAAAAGGACGGCCGCGGCCGCGAGGTGCGCCTCGCGCGCAGCCTGGCCGCGCGGCACGACCGCATCGCGGCGGTGGCCTTCCCCTATTTCGGCAGCGAGGCGCCGCGCGACTTCGTCGCCACCGACCATCCCGACGTGCTGCCGCGCAACGTGCCGGTGCGCGAGCTGGAGCTGGCCGACGGCTCGCGCGCCCTCGTGGCCACCGTGTTCGACCTGTTCTGCGCCAGCTACGGGCTGGACCGCGGCTTCGGCGGCGAGCACGTCGCGCGCAGCTTCGACGACGACGTGCCGGGCACGCCGGCCTGGGCCGAGAAGATCACCGGCGTGCCGCGCGCGCGCATCGTGCAGGTGGCGCGCGAGTTCGCCGACAACGCGGCGAAGACGCAGGGCAAGTCGATGGTGATCCTGGGCGCCGGGCTCAATCACTGGTACCACATGGACATGAGCTACCGCGGCATCATCGCGCTGCTGGTGATGTGCGGCTGCATCGGCCAGTCCGGCGGCGGCTGGAGCCACTACGTCGGCCAGGAGAAGCTGCGCCCGCAGACCGGCTGGCTGCCGGTGGCGTTCGCGGCCGACTGGGTGCGCCCGCCGCGCCAGATGAACGGCACCAGCTTCTTCTACGCGCACACCGACCAGTGGCGCTACGAGAGCCTGCGCATCGCCGACATCCTCTCGCCCACCGCGCCGCGGGGCGACTGGTCGGGCGCCATCCTGGACTACAACGTGCGCGCCGAGCGCATGGGCTGGCTGCCCTCGGCGCCGCAGTTCGAGATCAATCCCATCGTGCTGGGGCGCGAGCTCAAGGCGGCCGGCGCCGACGTGCAGCAGGAGGTGCCCAAGCGGCTGAAATCCGGCCAGCTCAAGATGTCGGCGCTCGACCCCGACAACCCCTGCAACTGGCCGCGCAACATGTTCTTCTGGCGCGGCAACGTGCTGGGCGCCAGCGGCAAGGGCCACGAGTACTTCCTCAAGCACTTCATCGGCTCGCTGCACGGCATCGTGGGCACCGACGACGAGCGCGCCGGCATCCAGAAGCCGCAGGAGGTGGTGTGGCGCGAGCAGGCGCCCGTGGGCAAGCTGGACCTGATGGTGAACATCGACTTCCGCATGTGCACCACCAGCATCTACGCCGACATCGTGCTGCCCACGGCCACCTGGTACGAGAAGCACGACCTCAACACCACCGACATGCACCCGTTCATCCACCCGCTCACGGCGGCGGTGGACCCGGCCTGGGAGGCGCGCACCGACTGGGCCATCTTCCGCGGCATCGCCGAGAAGTTCTCGCAGGTGGCGCCGGAGGTGCTGGGGGTGGAGCACGACGTGGTGCTGCAGCCGATCCTGCACGACACGCGCGGCGAGATCGCGCAGCCCTACGAGCCGCGCGACTGGGGCCGCGGGGAGTGCGAGCCGGTGCCGGGGCAGACGATGGCCAACGTGTTCCTGGTGGAGCGCGACTACGCGGCCACCTACGCGCGCTTCACCGCGCTCGGGCCGCTGCTGGACAAGCTGGGCAACGGCTCCAAGGGCATGAACTGGGACACCCAGCACGAGATCGCCGGCCTGAAGGCCCTCAACGGCACGATCCCGGACGGCCCGGCCGCCGGCCGCCCGCGGCTGCAGACCGACATCGAGGCCTGCGAGACCGTGCTGTACCTCGCGCCGGAAACCAACGGCGAGGTCGCCGTCAGGGCCTGGCAGGCGCTGGGGCGCCAGACCGGGCGCGACCACACCCACCTGGCGCACGGCCGCCACGAGGAGAAGATCCGCTTTCGCGACATCACGGCGCAGCCGCGCAAGATCATCTCCTCGCCCACCTGGTCGGGCATCGAGAGCGAGAACGTCTGCTACAACGCCGGCTACACCAACGTGCACGAGCGCATCCCCTGGCGCACGCTCACCGGGCGCCAGTCGCTGTACCAGGACCATCCGTGGATGCGCGCCTTCGGCGAGGGCTTCGTCACCTGGCGCCCGCCGATCGACACCCGCACCGTCAAGCAGGTGCTGGGGAAACTGCCGAACGGCAACCCGGAGATCCAGCTCAACATCCTCACGCCGCACCAGAAGTGGGGCATCCACTCCACCTACACCGAGACGCTGATCCTGCTGTCCCTCAGCCGCGGCGGCCCGACGGTGTGGATCAGCGAGGACGACGCCCGCGCAGCGCGCATCGAGGACAACGACTGGATCGAGGTGTTCAACATGAACGGGGCCCTCACGGCGCGCGCCATCGTCTCGCAGCGCATCATGCCCGGCACGGCCATCATGTACCACGCGCAGGAGAAGTTGGTGAACGTGGTGGGCTCCGAGATCACCGGCCAGCGCGGGGGCATCCACAACTCGGTGACGCGCATCAACATGAAGCCCACCCACATGATCGGCGGCTACGCGCAGCTCGCCTACGGCTTCAACTACTACGGCACGGTCGGCGCCAACCGCGACGAATTCGTGATCGTGCGCAAGATGAGCCAGGTGAACTGGTTCGACAAGGCGGCCGACGACGCCGTCCACACCGGCGGCGGCAGCGCCGACTGGGGCAAGGGCGTGGTGGCGCGCTGACGCCGGCGCGGCGAAGGAGAAGCGATGAAAGTCAGAGCGCAGATCCCGATGGTGCTGAACCTGGACAAGTGCATCGGCTGCCACACCTGCTCCATCACGTGCAAGAACGTGTGGACCAACCGCGAGGGCCAGGAGTACGCCTGGTTCAACAACGTGGAGTCCAAGCCGGGCATCGGCTATCCCAAGGACTGGGAGAACCAGCAGCGCTGGCGCGGCGGCTGGGTGCGCAAGAAGAACGGCCGCATCGAGCCGCGCCAGGGCTCCAAGTGGCGCATCCTGGCCAAGATCTTCGCCAACCCGCACCTGCCGGAGATCGACGACTTCTACGAGCCCTACACCTACGACTACGCCTGGCTGCAGGATGCGGGCGAGCTGCAGGCGCAGCCGGTGGCCAAGCCGCGCTCGCTGGTCACGGGCGAAGTGCTCGACAAGATCGAGTGGAGCGGCAACTGGGAGGACATGCTGGGCGGCGAATTCGCCAAGCGCTCGCGCGACCAGAATTTCGAGGGCATCGAGAAGGAGATCTACGGCCAGTTCGAGCAGACCTTCCTGATGTACCTGCCGCGGCTGTGCGAGCACTGCCTCAATCCCTCCTGCGCCGCCTCCTGCCCCTCCGGGGCGATCTACAAGCGTGTGGAAGACGGCATCGTGCTGATCGACCAGGAGAAGTGCCGCGGCTGGCGCATGTGCGTCTCGGGCTGCCCGTACAAGAAGATCTACTACAACTGGTCCACCGGCAAGAGCGAGAAGTGCATCTTCTGCTTCCCGCGCATCGAGACCGGCCAGCCCACCGTCTGCTCCGAGACCTGCGTCGGGCGCATCCGCTACCTGAGCGTGGTGCTGTACGACGCCGACCGCATCGCGGCCGCGGCCTCGGTGGAAGACCCGCGCCAGCTCTATCAGGCGCAGCTGGACCTGATCCTCGACCCGTCCGACCCCGAGGTGCAGCGCCAGGCCGCGGCCGACGGCGTGCCGCGCCAGTGGATCGAGGCGGCGCTGCGCTCGCCCGTGTACAAGATGATGAAGCAGTGGCGGGTCGCCTTCCCGCTGCACCCGGAGTACCGCACCCTGCCCATGGTCTGGTACATCCCGCCGCTGTCGCCGATCCAGTCGGCCGCCGAGGCCGGCAAGCTGTCGGCGCGCGACGGCATGCCGGACGTGCAGTCGCTGCGCATCCCGGTGCGCTACCTGGCCAACCTGCTCACCGCCGGCGACGAAGCGCCCATCGTCGCGGCGCTCGAGCGCATGCTGGCCATGCGCGCCTACATGCGGGCCAAGCGCGTGGACGGGCGCATCGACGAGGGCATCGCCACCCGCGTGGGCCTGAGCGCGGCGGTGCTGGAGGAGATGTACCAGATCATGGCGATCGCCAACTACGAGGACCGCTACGTGATCCCCACGGTGCGGCGCGAGCTGGAGGAAGACGCCTACTGGCTGCGCGGCTCCACCGGCTTCGGCTTCCGCGACCAGACCGAGGGGCGCACGCGGCTGAACCTGTTCGGCGGCGGGCCCAAGCAGACGCCGCGCCATCCCGACATGAACGTGCCGACATGAAGCGCAGCACCAAGGCCCTGAGCGCCCTGCTCGGCTACCCGTGCGCGGAGCTGCAGCAGGCGGCGGGCGAGATCCGCGCGGCGCTCGCCGGCGAAGGCGAGCTCGGCGCGCGCGAGCTGCGCGCGCTGGAGCCGCTGCTGGCGCAGCTCGCCGCCGACGACCTGTACGACTTGCAGGAGCGCTACAGCGCCCTCTTCGACAGCTCCGGCGCGCTGTCGCTGCATCTCTTCGAGCACGTGCACGGCGAAAGCCGCGAGCGCGGCCAGGCCCTGGTGGACCTGGCGCAGCGCTACCAGGAGCAGGGCTTCCTGCTGGAAGGCAGCGAGCTGCCCGACTACCTGCCGCTGTTCCTGGAGTTCGTGTCCTTCCTGCCGGCGCGCGAGGCGCGCGAGTGGCTGCAGCAGCCCGCGCACGTGTTCGCCGCGCTCGGCGAGCGCCTGGGCCAGCGCGGCACGCCCTACGCCGCCGTGTTCGGCGCGCTGCTGGCGCTGGCCCGGGTGGCGCCCGACGCCGAAGCGCTGGCGGGCGTGCGCGGGCGCATCGCCGCCGAAGAGGCGAAGGCGCTCGACGAAAGCTGGCGCGAAGAGCCGGTCACCTTCAGCGCCGCGCCGTCGCCGCAGGCCGGCAGCGGCATCGTGCAGCGGCTGCGCGCCGCATTCGCAAGACCAGGAGGCCCCGCATGAACGGCTACCTCAACCAGCTCGCGTTCGGCTGGTTCCCCTACCTCGCCGTGACGGTGCTGGTGGTCGGCAGCATCCTGCGCTTCGACAAGGACCAGTACGGCTGGCGCTCGCAATCGAGCCAGTTCCTGCGCCGGCGGCAGATGCTGATCGGCTCCAACCTGTTCCACCTCGGCGTGATCGTGCTGTTCTTCGGCCACTTCGTCGGCCTGCTCACGCCGGTGTGGGTGTTCCACGCGGTGGGCTTCACCAACCAGACCAAGCAGATGATGGCCATGCTGGTGGGCGGCATCGCGGGGACCTCCGCGCTGGTGGGCTGCACGCTGCTGCTGCACCGGCGGCTGTTCGACCGCCGCATCCGGCGCAGTTCCTCCTGGGGCGACATCGCGGTGCTGGTGCTGATCGAAGTGCAGCTGCTGCTGGGGGTGGGCACCATCTACTGGAGCATGCAGCACCTCGAAGGCACCGAGATGGTGGCGCTCATGAGCTGGGCGCACAGCATCCTGGTGCTGAACCCCGCGGCGCCCGGCCACCTGGACCAGGTCGGCCTGATCTTCAAGCTGCACATCATCGTGGGGCTGCTGCTGTTCCTCGTCACGCCGTTCTCGCGCCTGGTCCACATCTGGAGCGTGCCGGTGTGGTTCCTGCTGCGCCCCGGCTACCAGATCGCCCGCTCGCGCGCGCCTCTGGGCCGGCCGCGGCCGCCCTCGGACGCCAGCGGCCTCGGGCGGCCGTACGCGAGCGAAGTGACGGCGCGCCAGCAGGCGGAAAGCGGGCAGGCGACATGAGCGCCGAGTCCGTCGTTCCCGCGCAGGCGGGAACCCAGAGCGCCCCGGGTCCCCTCGACGCCGGCGGCGAACGCCGGCCGGCCCCGCAGATGCCCTCCGCGTGTGCCAGCGGCGGCTGCGGCGGCGGCAGCACCGGCACGCCGATCCGCATCTATCGCCGCGGCGAGAAGCCGCAGGAGGCGCCGGCCCTGCCGGCCTACGGCGCGGTGCGGGTGAACGGCCGCGAGATCCCGCCGCAGGCCATCGCCGAAGAGGCGCAGCAGCACCCCGCGCCCGATCCGGTGGCGGCATGGCGCGCCGCGGCGCGCGCGCTCGCCATCCGCGCCCTGCTGCTGCAGGAAGCGGCGCGGCTGGAGCTGCGGGCCACACCCGAAGTGGACGCGGCCGGCCGGCGCGAGGTGGACGACGAGGCCCTGATCCGCACGCTGCTGGAAGCGCAGGCCGCGCCGGCGCAGCCCACGCAGGACGAATGCCTGCGCGTCTACGAACAGCGGCGCGAGCGCTTCCGCTCGCCGCCGCTGCTGGAAGCGAGCCACATCCTGATCGAGCCGGCCGGCGACGACGAAGCGGGCTGGCGCCAGGCCGAGGAACAGGCGCGCCTGATCGCGCGCGAAGTGGGCGACGACGCGGCGGCCTTCGCCGAGGCGGCGCGGGCGTTCTCGCGCTGCCCCTCGGCGCAGCAGGGCGGCTCGCTCGGGCAGTTGCAGCCCCGCGCGCTGGTGCCGGCGGTGCAGGCCGCCATCGAGGCGCTGCCCGAAGGCTGCACCGGCCGCGAGCCGGTGCGCTCGCGCTTCGGCTGGCACGTGCTGCGGCTGGCGCGGCGCATCCCGGGGCGCGATCTTCCCTTCGAAGTAGTGCAGGGGCGCATCGCGGACATGCTGGAGGCGCGCGCCTGGGCGCTGGCCGCCACCCGCTACGTCGCGCAGCTCGCCGCCGGCGCGGCGCTGGAGGGCGTGACGATCGCCGAGGCCGAGATGGAGGCGCAACTATGGTGATGCTGGGCGATTTGCTGGGGCGCGCCGCGGCGGCGGCGCCGGACGGGATCGCCCGGCTTGCGGTGGCGCGCTTCGAGCGCCATGCTTCACCCGAGGACTGGGCCACGCTGATGTCGCGGCTGGCGCACGCACCGGATCCGGGCGCCGCCTGCCTGGAGTTCATGCTGCACTGGAGCGAGCGCGGCGGCGCCTGGCCCGAACCGACTGCGGAGGAACACGCGCATGAGCACCAGCACCCCCCCGGATAAGGGCCCGGCCGACACGGCGCTGAACCCGGCGCTGCATCGCAGCGACGACGCGAGCTACGGCCCCAGCTACCAGGGCACGGACCCGATGAAGACGGTCTCGGTGCAGGACACCGAGGAGGGTTCGAGCTGGCCGATGATCTGGGCCGCCGTGGCGATCCTGGGGGTGGTGGTGACGCTGTACCTCGTGCTGTCCTGAGGGCGCGATGCCCGCCGCGGGGCCGCCCGGCCTCGCCATTTCCCATGGGTCCTTGGCTCCCCTTCGCGGCCAGCCCTAAACTCGGCCGTCGAACAACAACGGGGACCCGATGCGCCGCTTCCTGGACTTCCTCTACGACGCCAGCGCGTGGCTGGCTGCACTGGCCATGATCGGCGTGCTGCTGATGGTGCTGCTGTCCATCGTGAGCCGGCAGGTCGGCTTCCACGTTCCCGGCACCGATGCGTATGCCGGCTACAGCATGGCGGCGGCGGGCTTCCTGGCGCTGGCGCACACCCTCAAGCGCAACGAGCACATCCGGGTCACGCTGGTGCTGGGCCGCCTGCGCGGCAAGGCGCGGCGCGGGCTGGAGCTGTGGGCCCTGACGGCGGGCGTGCTGCTGGCGGGCCTGTTCGCGGTGTACTCGGTGCGGCTGGCCTGGAACTCGCGCGCCTTCAACGACATCTCCACCGGCAACGACGCCACGCCGCTGTGGATCCCGCAGCTCACGATGGTGCTCGGCACGGTGATCCTGCTGGTCGCCTTCCTCGACGAATGGGTGCAAGAGTTGCGCGGGCGCCGACTGGCGGCCGAAAGCGAGGAGGCCCTGCACAATGAGTGACGTTGCGATCACCACCTTGCTGATCGTCACGCTGTTCCTGCTCCTGGGCAGCAGCGTCTGGATCGGCCTCACGCTGGGCGGCGTGGCCTGGATCGGCATGCAGCTCTTTTCCTCGCGGCCGGCCGGCGACGCCATGGCCGTCACGGTGTGGGGCTCGGCCTCGAGCTGGACGCTCACCGCCCTGCCCCTGTTCATCTGGATGGGCGAGATCCTGTTTCGCACCAAGCTCAGCGAAAGCATGTTCCGCGGGCTTGCGCCCTGGGTGTCGCGGCTGCCGGGGCGGCTGCTGCACACCAACGTGATCGGCTGCACCATCTTCGCCGCGGTGTCGGGATCGTCCGCCGCCACCTGCGCCACGATCGGCAAGATGACGCTGCCGGAGCTGGAGCGGCGCGGCTACCCGGAAGACATCACCATCGGCTCGCTCGCCGGCGCCGGCACGCTGGGCCTGCTGATCCCGCCTTCGATCATCATGATCGTCTACGGCGTGACGGCGGACGTCTCGATCGCGCGCCTGTTCGTCGCCGGCATCCTCCCGGGCGTCGTGCTGGCGTCGCTCTTTTCCGGCTACCTGGCCGTGTGGGCCGCCTGGAACAAGCAGCGCGTGCCGGCGCCGGACCGCGCCATGGGCTTCGCCGAAAAGCTCAGCGAATCGCGCCACCTGATTCCGGTGGTGCTGCTGATCGCCGCCGTGCTCGGCTCGATCTACACCGGCGTCGCGACGGCCACCGAGGCGGCGGCGGTGGGCGTGGTGGGCTCGCTGCTGCTCTCCGCGCTGCAGCGCTCGCTCACCTGGGCCACGTTTCGCGATTCGCTGCTGGGCGCCACGCGCCTGTACTGCATGATCGCGCTGATCCTCGCCGGCGCGTCCTTCCTGACGCTCTCCATGGGCTACATCGGGCTGCCGCGGCACCTGGCGGAGTTCGTGCGGTCGCTGGGGCTTTCGCCCTTCATGCTGATGATCGCGCTGGCGATCTTCTACATCGTGCTGGGTTGCTTTCTCGACGGCATCTCGATGGTGGTGCTGACCATGGGCGTGATCCTGCCGACGGTGCAGGCCGCCGGCTTCGACCTGGTGTGGTTCGGCATCTTCATCGTGATCGTGGTGGAGATGGCGCAGATCACGCCGCCGGTGGGCTTCAACCTGTTCGTGCTGCAGGGGATGACGGGCAAGGAGATCACCTGGATCGCGCGCGTGACGATGCCCTTCTTCCTGCTGATGTGCGCGATGGTGCTGCTGCTGTGGTTCGTGCCGCAGCTGGCGACCTGGCTGCCCTCGAAGATGTAGCGGATCAGGCCGCGACGCCGACGTCCAGCTCCTGCAGCCAAGCCGCCACCGCGCCGCCCACCGCGTCGGCACCGCGGCGGATGTCGCCGCCGACGGCCAGCAGGTGGTCCATCCCCTGCACGATCTCCAGCCGCGCGTCGGGCTTGCCCGCCTGCAGCCACTGCGCGTGCTCCACGCCGACCTGCGTGTCGGCCGAGCCGTGCACCAGCAGCACCGGCATGGGCAGTTCCGCCAGCACCTGCGGCGGGTCGTGGCGAAACCAGGACATGAGGTAAGGCTGCACCGTCGGGCGGAACAGCAGGAACAGGGCATCGGGCACGTCCTGCACCGGCTGCTGCGCCTCCAGCGCGGCGAGCGTGGCGAACGCCGGCTCGGCGATGTCCTGCGGCAGGTGGTCCGCCATCTGCCGGCGCATCACGGCCGAGGCGCGACTGCCCGCGCCGGCGATCGAGACCACCGCCCGGGCCTGCGCGTCCTCGGCCGCCAGCGCCGCGATCAAGGCCCCTTCGCTGTGGCCCACCAGCGCGATCCGGCCGAAGCGCTCGTCCTCCAGCAGGCTTGCGGCGAGCGCCACCGCGTCGTCGACCAGATGCTCGAAGCGCAGCGCATCCTCGCTGAGCCCCGGGTAGACGCTGGCGGCGAGGCCGCGCTTGTCGTAGCGCAGCGAAGCGATGCCGTGCCGGGCGAGCGACTGCGCCAGCCGCTTGAGGTTGTCGATGCGGGTGCCCAGCAGCGGGTTGTTGCCGTCGCGGTCGGTCGGGCCCGAGCCGGCGATGAGCAAGGCGGCCGGCCAGGGCCCGGGGCTGTCCGGCAGCAGCAGCGTGCCGGCCAACTGGCCCCAGGCCGTGGGCAGCGCAAGCTCTTGTTCTGGCATGCGGCGACTCTAGCAAGACCGTGGGCCCGGCGGCGTCGGACAGCGCCCGCGCTTGGGGAAAGGCCGAATCGGGCGCGGCGCCTGCGAGGGGTAAGCTTCGCGTGCTCGAAAACTCATCCTTGCGGAGCGATCCATGAAACTCAAGTTCGCCCTTTCGCTGGCGGCTTTCGCGCTGGCCGGCCAGGCCGGTGCGCAGGCCAAGTGGGACCTGCCGGCCGCCTATCCGGCCAGCAACTTCCACAGCGAGAACCTGGTGCAGTTCGCCAACGACGTCGACAAGGCCAGCGGCGGCAAGCTCAAGATCACGGTGCATCCGAACGCGTCTCTGTACAAGGCGCCCGAGATCAAGCGCGCCGTGCAGGGCGGACAGGCGCAGGTCGGCGAGATCCTGCTGGTGAACTTCCAGAACGAGTGGCAGATCTTCGGCGCCGACGGCATTCCCTTCCTCGCCGACAGCTACGACGCCGCGGCCAAGCTGTGGCGCGCGCAGAAGCCGCTGATCGACAAGAAGCTCGGCGAGCAGGGCATGATGGTCCTGTACGCCGTGGCCTGGCCGCCGCAAGGCATCTACACCAAGAAGACCATCTCCGGGGCGGCCGACATGAAGGGCCTGAAGTGGCGCGCCTACAGCCCCGCCACCGCCCGCATCGCCGAACTGGTGGGCGCGCAGCCCGTGACGGTGCAGGCCGCGGAACTGTCGCAGGCCATGGCCACGGGCGTGGTCGATTCCTACATGTCCTCCGGTTCGACCGGCTGGGACACCAAGACCTACGAGCACATCAAGAACTGGTACGACACGCAGGCCTGGCTGCCGAAGAACGCGGTGATCGTCAACCGCGCGGCCTTCAACGCGCTGGACAAGCCGACGCAGGATGCGCTGCTGAAGGCGGCCGCCGAAGCCGAGCGGCGCGGCTGGGACATGAGCCGGAAGACCAACACCGAGGTGCTGGAGAAGCTCAAGGCCAACGGCATGACGATCCACACGCCCTCGCCGCAGCTGAAGGCCGACATGAAGAAGGTCGGCGACACGATGCTCAAGGAGTGGCTGGAGAAGGCCGGGCCGGAGGGCCAGCAGCTGGTGGACGCGTACCGGAAGATGTGACGCCTCGCTCCTCCCCCTCGGCAACGACAAGCGGGCAGGGGGCAGGAAAGACAAAGCGCCGCATCGCGGCGCCTTTCTCTTGGAAGCCCTGGTATCCGCTTCCTCCGGGACGACCCGGTCGTGGAAGATTATCATCCACGCGCTGGAAGAATATCATCCAAGCCGGACGACGCAGTAACGGCTGGACAGGGGGTTGGCGGACACACCATACCGGCGCGTGAGCAGGTGTTTGCGCTGCTTCAGGCGTGAGAATCAGCGGCCGCCCGCCACCCCGCACACGATCGCCCCCGGATCGTTCGCCTGCACCGCCCGCAGGTCCTTCGCCTGGCCCACTTCCATGTCGCGCGGCAGCACCACGCCGTTCTTCACGGCCAGCACTTCGGCCATGATGCTGACGGCGATTTCCGCCGGCGTCTTGCTGCCGATGAACACGCCGATGGGCCCGCGCAGGCGCTGCAGGTCGGCCGCGGTGAGGCCGAAGTGCTCGATCATGCGGGCATGGCGCGCCTCGTTGTTGCGCCGGCTGCCGATCGCGCCCACGTAGAAGGCCTCGGTGCGCAGCGCCTCCATCAGGGCCAGGTCGTCGAGCTTGGGGTCGTGCGTCAGCGCGATCACGCTGGTGCGGCGGTCCGGCTTGAAGGCCTGCACCTCGTCGTCGGGCATGTCGCTCACCACCCGCGCGCCGGGCACGCTCCAGCCGCCGCGGTATTCCTCGCGCGGATCGCACACCGTCACCGCGAAGCCGTTGAACAAGGCCATCGTGGCGAGGTATTCGGTCAGCTGGCCGGCGCCGATCAGCAGCATGCGGTACTCGGGGCCGAAGGTGTTGGCCAGCACGCCATCGGAGATGCTCAGTTCGGCCGGCGCGTCCGCCTCCGCCAGCGTGACCTTGCCGTCGGCCAGCCGCACGGTGCGCCGCACCAGCCGGCCTGCTTCCAGCGCGCGCACCAGCTCCTCGATGGGCGCGAGCTCGGGGTCGTATTCCAGCAGCAGCTCCAGCGTGCCGCCGCAGGGCAGGCCGAAGCGGTGCGCCTCGTCGGCCGTGACGCCGTACTTGACGAAGGACGGCGGCCCGGACGGGATCTGGTGGCCCGGTTCCTTGCCGGAGTAGGCCTGCGTGTGGCGGTAGATCAGGTCGTCCTCGATGCAGCCGCCCGAGACCGAGCCGACCACCGATCCATCCTCGGCCAGGGCCATGATGGAGCCCACCGGCCGCGGCGAGGACCCCCAGGTGCGCACCACGGTGGCCAGCAGCGCGCGCTTGCCGGCGGCGCGCCAGTCGCGCAGCGTGCGCAGCACCATCACGTCGAGGTTTTCCATGCCGTCTCCTTCCTGCGCCTTCAGAAGGCGTACAGCGCGCTCATGCCGAGCAGCCAGGTGCGGCCCGGGGCCGGCTCGAAGAAGCGCGAGTTGCCTTCGTTGACGATGACCGATCCGATGTAGCTGCGGTCGGCGACATTGTCGACCCGCACGAATTCCCGCACGGTCCAGCGTTGGATATTCTGCGCCAGGGCGAGCCGCAGGTTCCACAGGGTTGCCGAGGGGGCGAAGTCGGTGTTGCGGTCGTCCACCGCGATGCGGCCGATGTGGCGCAGCTCCACGCCGGCCTCCAGGCCCCAGGGCCGGTGCTTGTAGACCAGCTCGGCAAACGCGCTGGCGCGCGGGATGCCGGGGATGCGGTTGCCGGCCGGCACCGGCACGGCGGGATTGGCGGCCGTGGGGCACGGCGCGCCCGGGCAGGTGCTGAAGGCGCTGCGGTAGGTGGCGTCGAGCCAGGTCAGGGCCGCGGAGGTGGACCAGTTGCCGGCCCAGCGGCCGGCCAGCGCGGCCTCCAGGCCGCGGCGCCGCGTGCTGCCCGCGTTCTGGAAGGTGCTGCGCCCGCCCTGGTTGGTGAGCACCACGATCTCGTCGCGCGTATTCGCCTGGAACAGCGCCACGTTGGCGCGCCAGTCGGGCAGCGGTTCGGCCTTGACGCCGATCTCGTAGTGGCGGCTGTAGGCCGGCCTGAGGTCGAAGTTCAGGCCGGTCTGGCCGCCCGGCCGGTACGAGACCTCGTTGAAGGTCGGCGTCTCGAAGCCGCGCCCCACCGCGCCGTAGACGTTGAGCTTGTCGCTCACGTGGTAGACCAGGCCCGCCATCGGCGTGGTCGCCGAGTACTTCGCCGCGCCGCTGTCGTCGCCGTTGGTGCCGACGATGAAATGGTCCTCGGAGCGGAAGCGCAGGGTGGAATGGCGCAGGCCGGCGGTGAGGCCGAAGCGCTCGCTCTCCCAGTTGGCCTGCGCGTACTGGTCGAAGCTGCGCACGCGGTTGTCCTCGTCGCGGCGCAGCGCGCCCTGCACGCCCAGCGTCGTCGGGCTGGTGAAGTTGAGGAAGCCCTGGCGGTGCTCCTGCAACTGGTCCGCGTAGAGGCCGGCGGTGAGGGTGAGCGGGTTGTTGGCGAGGCGCGTGCGGTGCACCCACTGGCCGTCCACGCCCATGTAGTCGCGATCGAGATCGATCACGCCGCCCGGATGTGTGATCGGCGTCTGCGTGCCCACGGGAATCGCCTGGAACTGCTCGGTGCCGCGCTGGCCGCGCCAGGTGGTGAGCTTCAGGCCGTTGGCCCCATCGAGCTGGTGTTCGATGATCGCGCCGAGCTGCTGCTGGTCGACCGACTTGCGCGTGTTGAACAGCAAGGCCGCGGGGCTGGCCTGCTTCGGGTTGGCCTGGAATTCGGCCCGCGTGAGCCCCAGCGGATCCTGCACGTCCGGCATGTCCACCGCATTGGCGACGAAGGTGACGCGCGTGTCCGGCGAGGCCTTCCACTTCAGCTTGCCATTGAGGCCTTCACGCCTGGCCGCGCTGTGGTCGCGAAAGCCGTCGGTCTCGAAATGCGTGGCGCCGAAATTCCAGTTCCACGTTCCGTTGTCGCCGGCGAAGCGCGCGTTCGCGCGCCGGATGCCGTCGCTGCCGACCGCGGCCGCGCCTTCGGCCTGCAGGCCCGGCGCGCCGTCGGCGGTGAAGAGGCTGATCACGCCGCCGGAGGAATTGCCATAGAGCGCGGAGAACGGCCCGCGCAGCACCTCGATGCGGTCGGCCGACGACAGGTCGAAGTGCGAGACCTGGCCCTGGCCGTCCGGTGCGGTGGCGGGGATGCCGTCCGAATACAGGCGCAGCCCGCGCACGCCGAAGGTGGAGCGGGCGCCGAAGCCGCGCACGGAGATCTGCAGGTCCTGCGCGTAGTTCTGGCGATTGAGGGCCACCACGCCCGGCACCCGCACCAGGCTTTCCGAGAGGTTCACCTGCAGCTGCGAGTTGCGCAGCGTCGCGCCGTCGACCACGTCGATGGAAGCGGCCGTGTCGAAGGCCTGCTGCGCGACCCCAGGGGTGGCGGTGACCACGATGGGACGCAGGGTGCGTTCGGGCGATTGCGCCGGCGCTGCGCCGCCGGGCGTCTGCGCATGCGCTTGCAGCGCCGCCATTGCGGCGGCGGCCAGGACGGTCTTTCTCATTGTCGCTCCCCGGGGATTTGGCGGGATTCTGCGGCGGCGCGTGCCAGGGCGGGTCGGGGAGAACCCGCCCTGGGAGCCGCTTCACTTCTGCAAGGTGGCCAGGAAGCCGATCACCTCGTCGATCTGCGCGTCGCTGTACGTCGCGCGCCACGAGGGCATTCCCGCATCCTGGCGGCCGTTCTTGATCGTCGTCAAGGCGGTCTCCTTCCATTCGTCCTTGTAGCGGCGCTGCAGCCGCCGCAGGTCGCGCTCCGACACGGGGCTGGCGCCGTCGGTGCCGTGGCAATGCGAGCAGACGTTGTTGAACAGCGTGCGGCCCGGAAGGACGCCCTCGGCGGGCGCGGAGGCGGCCGGCGCGTTGGTGCGCGCCGCCCAATGCGACGGCACCGACAGGCCCGCGGCGAGCTTCGACGCGCGTGCGTCGGCAGCGGGTGCCACTCGCCGCGCCGCCAGCGGCAGCCCCTGCCCGCGCGGGAAGCCGTACTTGCGCGCGAGTTCCTCCGTCTGCGGCCGCAGTTCGAGCAAGGCCTTGTCGATGCGCGCGGCGAGCTCCTCGTGCCCCTTGCGCACCGCCACCGCGAGCTGGCCGTCCAGGCCGTTGCCGCTCACGGGCGTGAGCTGCCAGCGGCTCGCCTGCTTGCGCAGGTTCTCGTAGCCGACGCTGGGCCCCCAGAGGATGGCGGCATCGAGCTCGCCCTTGGCCAGCGCGGCCAGCGCCTCCTCCTGCTCGCGAAAGCTGGTCGTGGCGTAGCCGCCGCGCGCCGCCAGCAGGATGTGCGGCGGCGAGCCGTGCAGCACGCCGACGCGCTTGCCCCGCAGGTCCGCGAGGCCGCCCACCGCCAGCCCCGGCGGCGCGACGATCGCGTAGCTCACGTCGAGGAAGGGCCGCGTCTTCACGAGGCCGCGCACCCGGTAGTCCGCATTGGCCGGCAGCGCGAAATACGCGTCGCAGCCGTCCTGCAGGATGGTGTTGCGCAGCGCCCGGCGCTGGTTGTAGGTGAGCCACCAGACGAACTCGGGCGACTCGCCCAGCTTCTGGCCCACCAGCCGCGCGAGCTCCACGTAGAGGCCCTTCTCGGGACCGTCGGCCTTGCTGAAGGGCAGGTTGTCGGGATCGGCGCAGATGCGCAGCGGCGCGGCCTGCGCGCCGAGGGCGACGGCGGCCGCGAGGGTGCACAGGACCCTGCGCGCGAAACGGCGAATGCTCATGACAGGACTCCGGGAAAGGGGTGGGCGTCAGTTCAGGCTGAACACGAACAGCGCGCCGCCTTCGGGACTCGCGTCCACCATCTTCTCGCCCAGGGGGCCGAAGAAGGCGGGGATCGACAGCGTGCGGCCGGAGACCACCGCCACGTACTGCTTGCCATCGAGCGTGTACGTCATCGGCGCGGCGCTGATGCCGGAGCCGGTGTTGAACTTCCACAGCTCGCGGCCCGTCTTCGTGTCGAGCGCCTTGAACCAGCCCTTGATGTCGCCGTGGAAGGCGAGGCCGCCGGCGGTGGAGAGCATGCCGCCGCTGTAGAACAGGTCGTCCTTGTTGAACCACACGGCCTGCTGCTTCACCGGGTCCCAAGCCTTCACGCCGCCCATGTAGCCGCCGGCGCCCTGCTTGGCCAGGTCGAAGTTCACGCCCAGGTACATCTGGCCGCGCTTGTAGTCCTGCTGCACGCCTTCCATGTCCATGCACAGGTTGATGGTCGGGATGTAGACCAGGCCCGTCCTGCGGTCCCAGGACATGGGCATCCAGTTCTTGGCGCCGATCAGGTTCGGGCACACGTCGGAGGCCTTGCGCTGCATGCCGGGCCGCTTCGCGTTGTTGGCCGCCTCGATCGGCCTGCCGGTCTTCATGTCGATGCCGCTTGCCCAGTTGACGCCGTCCACGAAGGGCCTGGCCGACAGCAGCTTGCCGTTGGCGCGATCCAGCACGTAGAAGAAGCCGTTGCGGTTGGCCTGCATCAGCACCGGCACAGTGCGGCCGCCGAAGGGCAGGTCGGCGAACACCAGCTCGTTGACGCCGTCGTAGTCCCACGCGTCGTGCGGCGTGAACTGGTAGTGCCACTGGATGCGGCCGGTCTCCGGGTTGAGCGCCAGCACCGAGGACGAGTAGAGGTTGCTGTACGGGCCGATCTCCGAGCTGTCGTTGCCGCGCACGACGGCGGACCAGGGCGCGGGATTGCTGGTGCCGTAGTAGACGAGATTGAGCTTGGGATCGTAGGAGCCGATGTGCCAGGCCACCGCGCCGCCGTACTTGCCCGAGTCGCCCTTCCAGGTCTCGCTGCCCTCCTCGCCCGGCGCGGGCACGGTGTGCGTGCGCCACAGCTCCTTGCCGGTGGCCGCGTCGAGGCCGATCAGCGCGCCGCGGGCGCCGTATTCGCCGCCGCCGAAGCCGGTGATCACCACGTTCTTCGCCACCGTCGGCGGCGAGGTGATCACCGAGCCCTGCTTGTAATCGACCACCTTGGTTTCCCACAGCTCCTTGCCGGTCCTGGCGTCGAGCGCCACCACGTGGCCGTCGAGGCGGCCCACCAGCAGCTTGCCGTCGTGGTAGGCCGGGCCGCGGTTGTTCACGTCGCAGCAGGCGTACTGGTCGATGCCCTTGGGCACGTCGGGCGAATAGCGCCAGCGCACCTCGCCGGTCTTCGCGTTGAGCGCGAACACGTTCTTCGGGCCGAAGGAGGAGGTGACGTAGAGCGTGTCGCCCACCAGGATCGGCGTGGACTCCTGCGAGCGCAGCGTGCCCAGTTGCAGCGCCCAGGCGACCTTGAGGTTGCGGACGTTGGAGGTGTTGATCTGCGCGGCCTCGGAAAAGCGCGTGTTGCCGGTGTCGCCACCGTACACGGGCCAGTTCTGCGCCTGCGCGCTGCACGCGGCGCCGATCGCGAGTGCGAAGGCGGCAAAGAGGAAGCTGGGTTTCATCGGGGGTGTCTCCTGGGTGTCACTCGGGTAAGCGAGGAGCGAAGTGTTGGAGACGGCCCCGCAGCGGCCTTTCAGGGTTAGACCTTAGGACCTCGTTTCATTCTCGAATTGCGACAGTGGGAGTGCTTGCGTCTCAATTTGGGACACCGCCGGCCCACGATTGCGCGCTGCCTAACCAGGGGCCGCCTGCGCGGGCCCGCCTTGCGGGCGTCGAGCGGCGCCGCGCTGCGGGTCGTAGCCCCACAGGGCCAGCGCGAAGAAGGCGACCGTGCAGCCGGCAGCGATCGCGAGGCTGCTGCCCAGCGCCTTGCCGTAAAGCGCAAAGCGCATCGCTTCCACCGCGTGCGTGAAGGGATTGAACTGCGCGATGCCGTGGACGATCCAGGCGCCCGACTCCTGCAGCTTCCACAGCGGATAGAGCGCGGTGCTGAGGAAGAACATCGGGAAGATCACGAAGTTCATCGTGCCGGCGAAGTTCTCGAGCTGGCGCACGTAGACCGAGAGCACCAGCCCCAGCGCGCCGAGCATCAGCGCGGCCAGCAGGAACACCGGCAGCGCCGCCGGCACGTAGCGCCATTCGAGGTCGATGCGGAAGATCCAGGCCGCGAGCAGGAAGACCAGCATCTGCGCCATGGTGAGCGTCGCGCCTCCGAGCAGCTTGCAGGCCAGGATCCACCAGCGCGGCAGGGGCGCCGTGAGCAGCAGCCGCATCACGCCCATCTCGCGGTCGTACACCATCGCGAGCGAGCTCTGCATGCCGTTGAACAGGGCCACCATCCCGAGCAGCCCCGGCACCAGGTAGACCCGGTACTCGATGTAGGTCTCGTAGGGCGGCACGATGGCGACGCCGAACACGTTCTGGAAGCCGGCGGCGAACACCAGCAGCCACAGCAGAGGCCGCACGAGCGCGGACGTGAGCCGCCCCGGCTGGCGCGCGAAGCTGTGCAGCTCGCGCCCGGCGACGGCGCGCAGCGCGCGCAGGGCATGGACGGCCTTCATGGCGCCTTGCACGCCGTCTCCGGCGCGTCGTAGCCCAGCGTGTCGAGCGTGATGCGCGGGTGCAGGAAGCCCTCCAGCGGGGCGACATCGGCCACGCCGCCGCCGTGCGCCAGCAGCAGCGGCTGGCGCAGCTGCCCGTCCCAGCCGCGGAAGGTGAGGCGCTGGCCCTTGTAGCCGTCGACGGCCAGCGCGCCCTGGCGCAGGGCCTGCACCTGCTGCGCGACGCTGGCCTTGATGTAGGCGCTGGCGACTTCGGCGGCGCAGCGCGCCGCCATCCAGCTCGCCCAGTCGTAGCTGGTCATCGGCCGGTTGGCGCGGCGCAGGAAGCGGCGCGTGAGCTGCGGCGCGCCGTGGCGCTCGTAGAAATGGCTCCAGGCCTGCGCCACGAGGCCGTTGCTCCCCAGCACCGGCCGCGGCAGCACGGTGCGAAACGGCACGCCGGCGGTGAACTCGCCGCCCGAGTCGAGCACCACCACCGCGTCGTAATCGCGGTCGGAGGTGAGCAGCCGCACGTTGCCGAGGTCGCGCTCGCGCGGATCGTTGGACAGCTTGAAGGCGCGTTCAGCCACCGGCCGCAGCCCGAAGCGCTTGGCGCTGCGCTGCCAGGCGGCCTGCAGCAGGCGGTCGCCCGGGGTCGGCCCCACCAGCACCAGCGGCCGGTTCCACTTGCGCGCCACCAGCAGCTGCGCGATCGCGTCCATCTGCATCGCGTGGCTGGGCAGCGTGTGGAACAGGTGAGGCGCGCACTGGCCGGCGCGCAGCACGTCCTCCGGCGCGGCGGCGTTGAACAGGATCGCGCCCTTGCCCTTGGCCGCAGCGGCGACGGCCGCCACGCCGGGCGCCGGCAGCTCCAGCACCACGTGCTGCACGCCCTGCTGCAGCAGCTTCTGCAGGGAGGCCGGCAGCGCCGCCGCATCGGGCGCCTCCAGTGCGACGAGCTGCGCGCTGCCGCGGCCCGCCATCTGCAGGGTGACGAGGCTGTCGTTCAGGGCGAGCTGCGCGGCCGGCTCCGAGCGGCCGCCGGGCGCATCGGGATAGTCGTGCTGCAGCGTCTGCGGCGCGTAGCGCTCGTCGTCGCCCTGCGTCAGCAGCCCGAGGCGGAAGGCCGGCTGCGGCTGCGCCCGCAGGGGCAGGCAGGCGGCGGCGCCGGCAACGAGCAGCGCGCGGCGCGCGGCGGCAAAGGCGCGCACCCCCTCAGTCATCGATCACCACGCCGTACGGCACCCGGCCGACCTTCAGCGTCTTGATGCCCTTCATCGCCGCGGTGTCGACGATGGTCATGTCGTCGGACAGGCCGTTGGCCACGTACAGCCGCTTGCCGTCGCGCGAGACCGCGAGGCCCCAGGCCCGCTTGCCCACCAGCACGTAGCCCTTGACGGTGCGCGTCGGCACGTCGACCACCGCCACGTGGTTGGCCCGGCCCAGGCCCACGTAGGCCGTCTTGCCATCGGGCGCCAGGGCCATGCCCACCGGCGTCACGTCCTCGCGCCGCATGCCCTGCGGCAGGAAGTTGATCGTGCCCTGCACCGTGTGGTCGCTGGTGCGGATCACGCTGACGCTGCCATCGAGCTCGTTGGTGACCCACAGCTCGCCGCCGGGCACGAGCAGGAAGCGGCGCGGACGCTTGCCGACCTGCACGTTCTTCAGCACCTTGCGCCCCGCCGTGTCGATCACGTGCACCACGTTCGCCACCTCGGAGGTCACGTAGACCAGCTTGCCGTCGGCGCTGACTTTCACGCCTTCCGGCTCGCCGCCCACCTTGACCTCGAACACCTTCTTGCGCGTGCCGAGGTCGAAGGCCGTGAGGGCCGAATCCTCCTCGTTGGAGACGTACATGGTCTTGCCGTCGGGACTCAGGTCGAAGGCCTCGGGGTCCTCGCCGACGTCGAGGCGGGCGATCACCTTGGCCGCGGCGATGTCCCACACCAGCACCCGGTGGTCGTCGCTGCAGGCGATGTACAGCTGCATGCGGTCGGGCGTGAGCTGCATGTGGCGCGGCCGCTTGCACACGGCGGGCGACGCCGTCACTTCATGCTTCGCGGCGTCGATGATGGCGATCGCGTTGTCCTTCTCCGAGGAAACGAAGATCTTGCCGGTGTCCTTGGCGTGCGCCGGAGCAGCGACCAGCGCCGCAAGACACAACAGCCGGACGCAGAGTACGCAAAGGGTACGCAAAGAACGCGAAAGGAACTTCATGAGGATGTCTTTTGCGTCCTCCGCGTACCCTTTGCGTCCTCTGCGTCCTGACTTTCTGCGACCCTCGCACTCACGCGGGCTCAGCTTTCGCATGTCTGTCTCCTCCAGTGAGTTGCAGGAAAGCCGCCTGCAGCTTGTCGGCGCCCTGCGCTTCGCACAGGGCGGCGGCGGTGCCGTCGAAGCGCACCCGGCCCTGGTGCAGCACGATCACGCGCTGGGCGCGCTCGGCTTCGTCGACCAGGTGCGTGGCCCACAGGACGCCGAGGCCGCGCTCGGCGCGGGCCTGCAGCACCTCCTCCACCAACTGCGCGCGCGAGGCGGGATCGAGCCCCACCGTCGCCTCGTCCATCAGCAGCAGCCGCGGCTCGTGCAGCAGCGCGCGCAGCAGTTCGACCTTGCGCCGGTTGCCGCCGGAGAGCTCGCGGGCGGGCTTCGCCGCCACCGGCGTGAGCCCGAAGCGCTCCAGCAAGGCCTCGATGCGGGGCAGCGAGACCGCGCGCGGCAGCCCGTGCAGATCGGCGTGGAACTTCAGGCTGGCGCGCACCGACAGGTTCAGGTCGAGCGCGGGCTGCTGGAACACCACCCCCAGCTGCGCCAGCGCACGCACCGGGTCGCGCCGCATGTCCGCGCCCAGCACCTCCACGCTGCCGCTGTCGGCCACGAACAGGCCGGTGAGCAGCTGGAACAGCGTGGTCTTGCCGGCGCCGTTGGGCCCGAGCAGCGCCACCATCTCGCCGGCGCGCACCTGCAGCGACACCGCATCCAGGGCCTGGGTGCGGCCGTAGCGCTTGGAGACTTCGCGGCAGGCGAGGACGGGGGCGGCGGCGTCCATGTCACTCCGACAGCGGATGGATCCCGAGCCGTGCCAGCAGCTGGCGCTCGCGCGCCGTCACTTCCTGCACGAAGCGGCCGTAGTCCTCGGTGTCGAGGTACTCGGGCTCCTGGTCGTACTTGGCGATCTCCTGCAGGTGGATCGGGTCGAACAGCGCGGTGCGGAAGGCGTCGTGCAGCTTGCGGATGATCGCCCGGTCCACCGCCGCGGGCGCGCCGATGCCGTAGGGCGAGGTGTAGACGGCGTGCGGATGCCCCAGCTCGCGCAGCGTGGGCACCTGCGGCCAGCGCTTGCTGCGCTCGGCGTTGAAGGTGGCCAGCAGGCGCAGCTTGCCCGTTTCCACATAAGGCGCGAAACCGGTGGAGTTCACGCCCACCATCAGCGTCTTGGTGGCCACGGCCAGCATCTGGTCCGCCGTGCCCTTGTACGGCACGTGGATGTAGCGCACGCCTTCGCGCGAGAGCACGTCCTCCATCGCCAGGTGCGCGGTGCTGCCGACGCCGGTGGAGCCCACCGTCAGGATGCCGGGATGCTCGCGGCCCCAGGCCACCATCTCGCCGAAGTTGCGGAAGGGGCTGTCCGCCGGCACCACGATGCCGAAGGTGACGCCGGAGATCTGGATCACGGGCTTGATGTCGCGCAGCGGGTCCCAGGGCACCTTGCGCTGCAGCGGCGCGCGGTACAGCGTCAGCGGCAGCTGCCCGATCACGTAGCCGTCCGGCACGGCGGCGCGCAGCGCGGGGCCCACCAGCGTGCCGGCGGCGCCCGGCTTGTTGTCGATGACGATGCTCTGCGCCAGCTGCCTGCCGGCGAGGTCCGCCAGGATGCGCATGGTGATGTCGGTCTGGCCGCCCGCGGGCCAGGGCACGATCAGCGTGATGGGCCGCGAGGGCCAGGACGCGGCCTGCGCCAGCGCGAAGGCCGGACAGGCGACGAGGCTGGCGCAGGCGCCCAGCAAGGTGCGCCGGCGCAAGGCTGCGTGGTGGTGCGCATCGTCCATGGTGGCTCCCTCTTCATGTCCTTCCGCGCGCCAGCAGCAGCAGCAGCGCGATCACCACCACGGCGCCGAAGGCGATCCAGACCCACACCGGCATGCGCCGCGCAGTGGGTTCCGCCAGCGGCGACGGCGCCTCGGCGACGGCATAGGCGTCGGGATGGCGGCGCTGCATTTCCTGGTCGAAGCGGCGGAAGAAATCGTCGGCCATGGAGCGGGCGACGCCGTCCACCAGCCGCTGCCCCACCTGCGCGATCTTGCCGCCCACCTGCGCCTGCGCGGTGTAGGCGAGCTCGCAGCCGGCGCCTTCGGTGGGCGGCGCGAGGTTCACTTTCGCGCTGCCCTTGCCGAAACCGGCGGCGCCGCCGTTGCCCTCGAAGGTGAGCGTGTAGCTGTTGGGCGCCATCACCTCCAGCAGGTGGATCCTGCCCGCGAACTTCGCGGCCACCGGGCCGACCTTCACGCCCATGCCGATCGCGTACTGGTTCTCGCCGGCCGCTTCGATCTTCTCGCAGCCGGGGATGCAGGCCTTGAGCACCTGCGGATCGTTGAGCGCGTCCCAGGCCTGCTGCTGGGTGACGGCGAGGTGGCGGCTGCCTTGCATTTCCATTGTTGTTGTCCTGTCGTTATCGTTCGAGCAGCGCGGCGAGGCTGGAGGCGAGCTCCTCCAGCTTGCCCAGGTTGTGCACCGCCAGCATCGCGTGGGCATGCCGGTGCAGCACCGCCGCCCCGCGCGCGAGCGGAGCATAGCCCTCGAAGCGCAGCAGCGGATTGAGCCACAGGAGCCGGCGGCAGCGGTGCGTGAGCCAGTCGAGTTCGCGCGCGAGGTCCTCCGGTTCGCCGGTGTCGAGGCCGTCGCTGACGACCAGCGCCAGCGTGCGGCGGCCGACCAGCCGGCGCGCATGGCGCTGGCGCAGCGTGGCGAGCGACTCGCCCAGGCGCGTGCCGCCGGCGAAATCGTCGATGGCGGCGCTGGCGGCGGCCAGCATCGCGTCGGTGTCGGCGAGGCGGAAGGCGGGCGTGAGGTCGGTCAGATGGGTGCCGAAGGCGAACACGTCGCGGCGCCGGTGCGCGCGGGTGGCCGCGTGCAGGAAGGCGAGCAGCAGCCGGGCGTAGCGCTCCATGGAGCCGGAGATGTCCACCAGCACCAGCAGCGGCAGCGGCTCGCGCGTGCGCTGCATGCGCCGCAGCACCATCAGCTCGCCGCCGGTGTGCGCGGCATGGCGCAGGGTGCGGGCCCAGTGCAGGTGGCGGCCGCGCAGGCCCGCGCGCATGCGGCGCATGTCGATCTCGGGGACCGGCAGGGCGACATCGCGCGCCAGCCGTTCGACCAGGTGGAACTCGCTGGCCGACAGCGCGTTGAAGTCCGCGTGCTTCAGGCGCGCCAGGGTGCTGGCCGTCATCGCGGCGTCGAATTCGACCTCCTGCTCGGGCTTGCGCTCGCCGCCGCCGAAGCGCTTCTGCGGCGCCAGCGCCTCGGCCACGCGCGGGCGGCGCTGCGGCTTCGCCGCCGTCTTCGTCGACGGCAGCATCTGCGCCAGCAGCCGGTGCGCGATCTCGGGGTCGCGGAAGAAGGCGTCGAACAGCTCGCGGAACACGGCGCGTTCCTGCTCGCGGCTGACCAGCACGGCCTCCATGGCCGCGCCGAGATCCTCCTTGTCGCCGACGCCGACCAGCTGGGCGGCCTCCTGCGCCAGCGCGATGCGGGCGCTGTCCACCCGCAGGCCGGCACGGCGCAGCGCCCGGCCGAAACCCGCGATGTTGTCCGCGAGCTTGCCGCTGCGTGCGTCGCCGAGGGTCGTCATGACGGCACGCTGCCGGTCTAGACCGGCTCCGCTTCGGGCTTGAGCAGCTCGGTGGCCAGCTCGCGGGTGAGCGCGGCCACGTCCTCGCGCTGCTTGAACAGGATGCCGGCGGTGTCGGCGACCACTTCCGGATCGAGCGTGAGCGTGTCCAGCGCCACCAGGGCCTTGGCCCATTCCACGCTCTCGGCGATGCCGGGCGCGCGCTGGAAGGCGCTGGCGAAGGGCTGGCTGCGCAGCCGCCCGACGAAGGCCGCGACCTGCCGCGACAGCGATTCGCTCGCCTCCGGCACGCGCGAGCGCACGATCGCCAGTTCGCGTTCGCGCTCGGGGTATTCCAGCCAGTGATAGAGGCAGCGGCGCTTGACGGCGTCGTTCAGCTCGCGGGTGCGGTTGCTGGTGAGGATGGTGACCGGCGTGGCCCGTGCGCGGATGGTGCCGATCTCCGGGATGCTCACCTGGTATTCGCCCAGGTATTCGAGCAGGAAGGCCTCGAAGGGTTCGTCGGCGCGGTCGATCTCGTCGATCAGCAGCACGGCGCCGGGCTCGGGGGCCTGCAGCGCCTGCAGCAGCGGGCGGCGGATCAGGTAGCGGTCCTGGTAGACCTCGCGCTCGATCTGTTCGGCGCTTTCGCGGCCTTCGGCGGCGCGCATGTGCAGCAGCTGCGCCGCGTAGTTCCACTCGTAGAGCGCTTCGCGCAGCTCCAGCCCGTCGTAGCACTGCAGCCGCAGCAGCGTGCGCTGCAAGGCGACCGCCAGCGACTTCGCCAGTTCGGTCTTGCCGACGCCCGGCTCGCCTTCGAGCAGCAGCGGGCGCTGCAGCTTGAGCGCGAGGAACACCGCGGTGGCGAGCCGCCGCTCGGCGAAGTAGCCGGCGGACTGGAGGACGGATTGCAGGGCGTCGATGGAGGGGAAGGGTGCGGTCATGCTGGCATCGGGGTGGTTGCTCCCTCTCCCGCTTGCGGAGAGGGCTGGGGTAAGGGTATGCGCCGCGGTCCCCTCACCCCTGCCCTCTCCCCAAGGGGAGAGGGAGAAAAGCCCAGGGAAAAGACAAAGTCAGCCGCCCAGCTTCGCGACCGCCCGCTGCGTCAGCACCGACACCAGGTTCGCCCGGTAGGCCGCGCTGGCGTGCAGGTCGCTCGAAAGCTCGCCGGCGTCGATCTTCACCGCCGCCGCCGCGGCCTGCGTGAAGCTCTTCGCCAGCGCCTGCTCCAGCCCTTGATGCCGGAACACGCCGCTGCCGCCGCCGGTGACGGCGACGCGCACGCCGCCCTCCGTCTGGGCCACCAGCACGCCGACCAGCGCGAAGCGCGAGGCCGGTTGCCGGAACTTCAGATACACGGCCTTCTTCGGGATCGGGAAGCGCACCGCGGTGATCAGCTCGCCCTCCTGCAGCGCCGTGGTGAACAGGCCCTGGAAGAAGTCGTCGGCCGCGATGCTGCGCTGCGTGGTCTGCACGGTGGCGTTCAAGCCCAGCACCGCCGCCGGATAGTCCGCCGCCGGGTCGTTGTTGGCCACCGAGCCGCCGATCGTTCCCATCGCGCGCACCTGGCGGTCGCCGATGGTGCCGGCCAGCTCCGCCAGTGCGGGGATCGCAGCTTGCACCTCGCTGCTGGCCGCGACGTCGGCATGCCGCGTCATTGCGCCGACCACGATGGCGTTGCCCTCGCGCCGGATGCCGGCCAGCTCGGGGATCGCGCCCAGGTCGACCAGCTGCTCGGGATTGGCCAGCCGCAGCTTCATCGAGGCCAGCAGGGTCTGGCCGCCGGCCAGCACCTTGGCGCCGCCGGCCTGCGCCGCGCGCTGCGCATCGGCCAGGGAGGCGGGACGTTCGAAGGTGAATGTGTACATGTGAATGTCTCCTTCGTGTTGTTCAGGGCTGCGCGGCCTGGATCGCTTCCCACACGCGGTGCGGCGTGGCGGGCATGTCGAGATCCTTCACGCCGAGGTCGCGCAAGGCATCGAGCACCGCGTTCATCACCGCCGGCGGAGAGCCGATCGCGCCGGCCTCGCCGCAGCCCTTGGTGCCCAGCGGGTTGTGGGTGCAGGGCGTGCAGACCGTGTCCAGCGTGAAGGCCGGGAAGTCGTCGGCGCGCGGCATCGTGTAGTCCATGAACGAGCCGGTGACCAGCTGGCCGGTATCCTTGTCGTACACGCATTGCTCCAGCAGCGCCTGGCCGATGCCCTGCACCAGCCCGCCGTGCACCTGGCCCTCGACGATCATCGGGTTGATGATGGTGCCGAAGTCGTCCACCGCGGTGAAGCGGTCCAGGCGCACCTGGCCGGTGGCCGGGTCGATCTCCACCTCGCAGATGTAGGTGCCGGCCGGGAAGGTGAAGTTGGTCGGGTCGTAGAACGCGGTTTCGTTCAGGCCCGGCTCCAGCTTGTCGAGCGGGTAGTTGTGCGGCACGTAGGCCGTCAGCGCCACCTGCCCGAACGTCACCTTCTTGTCGGTGCCCTTGACGCGGAACTCGCCGTCGGCGAATTCGACGTCGCCGTCGCCCGCTTCCATCAGGTGGGCCGCGATCTTCTTGGCCTTGGCCTCGATCTTGTCCAGCGCCTTCATCACGGCCGCGCCGCCCACCGAGATCGAGCGCGAGCCGTAGGTGCCCATGCCGAAGGGGATGCGGCCGGTGTCGCCGTGCACCACGTCGACGTTCTCGACCGGGATGCCCAGCCGCGCCGCCACGACCTGCGCGAACGTGGTCTCGTGGCCCTGCCCGTGGCTGTGCGAGCCGGTGAACACCGTGACGCTGCCGGTCGGGTGCACGCGCACCTCGCCGCACTCGAACAGGCCGGCCCGGGCGCCGAGCGCGCCGGCGATGTTGGAAGGCGCGATGCCGCAGGCCTCGATGTAGCTGCTGTAGCCGATGCCGCGCTTGAAGCCCTTGGCTTCGCTGGCCTTGCGGCGCTGCTCGAAGCCCTTCACGTCGGCCAGCGCATTGGCCTTGAACAGCGCCCCGTGGTAGTCGCCGACGTCGTACTGCAGCGCGACGGGCGTCTGGTACGGGAACTGGCTGATGAAGTTGCGCTCGCGGATCTCGTCCTGCGGCAGGCCCAGCTCCCAGGCCGCGCGCGAGGCCAGTCGCTCCAGCACATAGGTGGCCTCGGGCCGGCCGGCGCCGCGGTAGGCGTCGACCGGCGCGGTGTTGGTGAACCAGGCGTCCACCTCCACGTAGATCTGCGGCGTGGTGTACTGGCCCGCCAGCAGCGTCGCGTACAGGATGGTCGGCACCGCGGTGGCGAAGGTGGAGAGATAGGCGCCCAGGTTGGCATCGGTGTGCACGCGCAGGGCGAGGAACTTGCCCTGGCTGTCCATTGCCAGCTCGGCGTGCGTGGCGTGGTCGCGGCCGTGCGCGTCGGAGACGAAGGCCTCGGCGCGGTCGGCCGTCCACTTGATCGCGCAATTGAGCTGCTTGGACGCCCAGGTCAGCGCCACGTCCTCGGCATACAGGTAGATCTTGGAGCCGAAGCCGCCGCCCACGTCCGGCGCGATCACGCGCACCTTGTGCTCGGGCAGGCCTAGGACGAAGGCCGTCATCAGCAGGCGCTCGACGTGCGGGTTCTGGTTGGCGACGTAGAGCGTGTATTCGTCGGTGGCGCGGTTGAACTGCGCCACCACCGAGCGCGGCTCCATCGCATTGGGAATGAGCCGGTTGTTGACGAGGTCCAGCTTGGTGACGTGCTGCGCCTTGGCGAACACCGCGTCGACCGCGCTCTTGTCGCCGATCGCCCACTTGTAGCAGTGGTTGTCCGGCGCGATGTCGTGCAGCGCGGTGGCGCCGGCGGCGGCGCGCGCCTCCACCACGGCCGGCAGCACGTCGTAATCGACTTCCACCGCCTCGGCCGCGTCGCGGGCCTGCTCGAGCGTGTCGGCCACCACCAGCGCGACGTGGTCGCCGACGTAGCGCACCTTGCCCTGCGCCAGCACCGGGTGCGGCGGCTCCTTCATGGGCGTGCCGTCGGTGCTGGTGATCAGCCAGCCGCAAGGCAGGCCGTTGACCTTGCCCGCGAGGTCCTGCCCGGTGAAGACCTTGGCGACCCCGGGCATGGCCTCGGCGCGCGAGATGTCGATGCTGCGGATCGCGGCGTGCGCGTGCGGCGAACGCACGAACACGGCGAAGCGCTGGTTGGCGAGGTTGATGTCGTCGGTGTACTGGCCGGCGCCGGTGAGGAAGCGGTAGTCCTCCTTGCGGCGGACCGGCTCGCCGATGTGCGGCAGCTTGGCGAAATCGGATGCACCCATGGTGTGTCTCCTGTTCTGGGGGCTGCGCTGTTCAGGCCTTGGCCGACGCCATCGCCGCCTGGCCCTGCTGGACAGCCTTGACGATGTTCTGGTAGCCGGTGCAGCGGCACAGGTTGCCGTCAAGCTGCTCGCGGATCTGCTCCTCGCTGGCGTTGGGGGTGCTCCGGCACAGGTCGATGGCGCTCAGCACCATGCCAGGCGTGCAGAAGCCGCACTGCAGGCCATGGCATTCCTTGAACGCGGCCTGCATGGGATGCAGGGTGCCGTCCGCCGTGGCGAGGCCTTCGATGGTGGTGATCTCGGCGCCGGGATGCTGCAGCGCCAGCGTGTTGCACGACTTGATGGCGCGGCCGTTCACGATCACCGTGCAGGCGCCGCATTGCGCCGTGTCGCAGCCCACGTGCGTGCCGGTCAGGCGCAGGTGTTCTCGGATGGCGGTGACCAAAAGGGTGTTCGGCGCAACGTCCAACGACGCGGCCTTCCCGTTGACTTTGAATGAAACCAGCATGTCGTCTGTCTCCTGAGAAGGAACTCCGGGGAAGGGCATTGTTGAATTCCGGCCATGGTCACTCGCTAGGCGAAACCCTAGGTTGCATGGACACTTGAACGAAATTCTCAAAATGGAACAGGCCGGGACAGACTGCCGTCAGGCAGCACCCCGAGACTGACCCGCGGAGACAAATCCAGGAGCGGCCCCATGAACGTTGCCGGGACCACTGCCGCCCAAGAGCGGCTGCAGCAGATCGAGCGTGCGCGCCAGGCGGTGCTGGAGGAAGGCTGCGCGCTGACGGAGGTGCTCGTCCAGGCGTGGTACGAGCGCGCCTGGATCGAGCGCTCCTGGCGCCGCTGCCTGCAAAGCGGCCAGCGCCCGCAGGACCGCGTGGGCTTCGACCTCGTGCCGCAGCAGCACGCACGGCGGGTGGAAGAAGCGAACCACGCGCTGGCCAGCGCGGCGCGCCCGGTGCTCGAACAGCTCGGCCGTGCGATCGCCAGCACGCGCTATTTCGCCGTCCTCACCAACCAGCACGGCGTGGTGGTCGACGCCCACGGCCCGATCGACCTGGGCGACCCGCGCGCGCAAGTGATCGCGCGCATCGGGGCCGACCTGTCGGAGCGCGCCGTCGGCACCACCGCCATCAGCGCGGCGCTGTCCGAACTGCAACCCGTGTGGCTGCACCGCGGCGAACACTTCTTCCATGACACGAGCTGTTACAGCTGCGCCGGCGCGCCGCTGTTCGGCCCCGACGGCCAGTGCGTCGGCATGCTGGACCTGACCGGCATCGACGCGGCGGAGCGGCCCGAGCTGAAGCACCTGGTGGCGCAGTCGGCGCGCAGCATCGAGAACGCGCTGGCCCTGTCGCGCCCGCACAAGCTGGTGCTGCGCCTGAACTGGCCTGGGCGCCTGCTGGGCGACGACGACGACGGCATCGTCTGCCTCGACCGCGACGGCTGGGTGACCGGCAGCAACGGCGCGGCGCGCCAGCTGCTCGCCGGGCTCGCGCAGGCGGCGCAAGGCGCAGTCCACTGCAGCGAGCTGTTCGCGCAGCCCTGGGAGCCGCTGTACGACATCGCCCGGGCCGGCGAGCCGACGCCGGTGGAAGTGCCCCTGTGGTCCGGCCTGCGGCTGGCCTGCCTGGCGCAGGCGGCGGGCGCGGCGCGCGGCGGCGGCGGCGCGCGCCTGCCGCTGCGCGACGTGGAGATCGCGCTGATCCGCAAGGCCGTCAACGACGCCCGCGGCAACGTGATGGAAGCGGCACGCACGCTCGGCATCAGCCGGGCCACGGTGTACCGCAAGCTCTCGCAGAAGCCGCCCGAGCGTGCCTGAGCGCCTCAGGCAAGCACCGGGCCGCCCCGGGTTTCCTTGCGCCCCTCGGAGGGCCGGGCGCAGCGCAACGGCGGCCTCGGGGGATCGTTACCGCCTGCATTTGTGCCGATGAGGGGAATGCGCGACACGGAAAAACCGTTCATGGTCCATATACTTGCCGTCCGACAGCTGGACCATGAGACTCCTCGCCCGCGCCTTCGGCCTTGCCGCCGCCCTCCTCGCCTGCGCTTCGCTGCATGCCGGGCAGGTGCGCGTGGCGGTGGCGGCCAGCATGGCGGCGCCGATGCAGCGGCTGGCGGACGATTTCGAGCGCGCCACCGGGCACCAGGTGGTGCCCTCGCTGGGCTCCACCGGCCGCTTCTACGCCCAGCTGCGCGGCGGCGCGCCTTTCGAGGTGCTGCTGGCCGCCACCGACGACATCCCCCAGCGGCTGGAGCGCGAAGGGCTCGCGGTGCCGGGCGGCCGCTTCACCTATGCGGTGGGCCGGCTGGTGCTCTGGAGCCTCGATCCGCACGGGGTGGACCCGCAGGGCAACATCCTCAAGCAGCCGCCGCGCGGGCGGCTCGCCATCGCCGATCCGCGCGTGGCGCCCTACGGCGAGGCGGCGATCCAGACCCTCACGCGGCTGGGCGTGCTGGCCGCCTGGCAGCCCTCGCTGGTGCAGGGCGAAAGCGTCGGCCAGGCGTTCCAGTACGTGGCGAGCGGCAACGCGTCGCTCGGCTTCATCGCCCTGTCCCAGGTGATGAGCGAGGGCCGCATCGCCCGCGGCTCCGGCTGGATCGTGCCGATCCAGTACCACGAGCCGCTGAAGCAGGACGCGGTGCTCCTGAACGGCGGCCGTTCCAATCCCGCCGCGCTGGCGCTGATCCAATACCTCAAGAGCGAGCCGGCCCACGTCATCCTGCGCAGCTTCGGCTACGAGGTCGGCAAGCCCTGAGAAGCTGACCGGCGGATGCCCTTCGCGCGCGACGACCTGCTGGCGATCTGGCTCACGCTGAAGCTCGCGGCATCGACCACCGTGCTGCTGCTCGCGCTGTGCACGCCGCTCGCGTGGTGGCTGGCGCGCACGCGCTCGCGGCTGCGCGCGCCGGTGGCGGCCTTCGTCGCCCTGCCGCTGGTGCTGCCGCCCACGGTGCTGGGCTTCTACCTGCTCGCGGCCTTCGGCGCCCAGGGCTGGGGCGGCCAGCTCACGCAGGCGCTGGGCCTCGGGCTGCTGCCCTTCACCTTCGGCGGGCTGCTGCTCGGGTCGGTGCTGTATTCGCTGCCCTTCGCGGTGCAGCCGCTGCAATACGCCTTCGAGGCCGTGGGCCGGCGGCCGCTGGAGGTGGCGGCCACGCTGCGCGCCTCGCCGCTGGACACCTTCGTCCACGTGGTGCTGCCGCTGGCGCGCGGCGGCCTGGTGCAGGCCGCGGTGCTCACCTTCGCGCACACCATCGGCGAATTCGGCGTGGTGCTGATGATCGGCGGCAACATCCCGCAGCAGACGCGCGTGGTCTCGACCCAGATCTACGGCCACGTCGAGGCGCTGGAGTACGGGCAGGCGCACTGGCTGTCGGCCGGCATGGTGCTCTTCTCGTTTGCCGTGCTGCTGGCGCTGGCCCGCCTGAACCGGCGCAGCACGAGGCTGTTCGGATGAAGGAGCCCATCGTCATCCGGGCGGCGCTGGCGCGCGCCGGCTTCACGCTGGACGTCGACCTGGCCCTGCCGCCGCGCGGCATCACGGCGGTGTTCGGCCCTTCGGGCTGCGGCAAGACGACGCTGCTGCGCTGCGTGGCGGGGCTGGAGCATCCCCACGCGGCGCACATCGCGGTGCAGGGGCAGGTGTGGCAGGACAGCGCCGCGGGCGTGTTCCTGCCGCCGTGGCAGCGGCCCCTGGGCTACGTGTTCCAGGAAGCGAGCCTGTTCGACCACCTGGATGTGCGCGGCAACCTGGAATTCGCGCTGAAGCGGCGGCAAGGCAACGGCGGCGGAGCAGGCACCGGCTTGCGCAGCGGCAGCATCGATCGCACCGGCACCGGCACCGACGCCGGCGGCGGCTTCGAGCTGCCGGCCCTGCTCTCCATGCTGGACATCGGCCACCTGCTCGCGCGCCGCCCGCACCAGCTCTCGGGCGGCGAGCGCCAGCGCGTCGCCATCGCCCGCGCGCTGGCGACGCAGCCGCGCATCCTGCTGCTGGACGAGCCGCTGGCCGCCGTGGACGTGGCGCGGCGGCAGGAAATCCTGCCCTGGCTGGAGCGGCTGCGCGACGAGCTGCACGTGCCGATGCTGTATGTGACGCACGCGGCCGACGAGGTGGCGCGGCTCGCCAGCCACCTGGTGCTGATGGAATCGGGCCGCTGCCTCGCGGCCGGGCCGTTGGCCGAGACGCTGGCCCGGGTGGACCTGCCGCTGCTGGCCGGCGACGAGGCCGCGGCCCTGCTCGAGGGCGAGGTGGAGGAAATCGATGCCCACTGGCACCTGGCGCAGGTCATGTTTTCCGGCGGCAGCCTGTGGATCGCCGATTCGGGCCTGGACGCCGGCCGTGTCGTGCGGGTGCGGGTGCTGGCGCGCGACGTGAGCATCGTGCGCGAGCCGCCGCACGGCAGCAGCATCCAGAACGTGCTGCCCTGCCAGGTGCGCGCCATCGCGCCGGCAGGCCATCCCTCGCAACTGACGGTGCAGCTCGCCTGCGGCGCCTCGCTGCTGCTGGCGCGCGTCACCGCGCGCGCGGTGCACCAGCTGCAGCTGGCCGTGGGCGACCGGGTGTGGGCGCAAGTGAAATCGGCGGCGCTGGTGGGGTAGGTGCAAAGAAGGCGAAAGCCTCGGCAACCCCTGCGCTTCGCGCGTCGCTGGGGTTTCGCCATCGCTCCACCGCCGGCCTACGAATTCCAGTCGCCGCCGTCGTCGAAGCCGCCGGCATCGTCCCAACCGAGGTCGCCGAAGGCCTGCGGACCGGCTGCCGGACCGAAGGCGTCGATGCCCGCGTCGTGCGCGAGCTGCGAGTGGCTCTGGTCGCCGTGCGGAACAGCCGGATCGGGCGCATGGCCCTGCCCTTGCTGCCCGTGCTGCCCTTGCTGCCCTTGCTGCCCTTGCTGCCCGTGCTGCCCTTGCTGCCCGTGCTCGAACGCGCGCCGGCCGAACTCCTGCGCGACGGCGGCGCCGGCGCCGATCGCCAGCCCCGTTGCCACGCCGCGGGCGATCGACGAGCCCATGCCTTCCTGCGCTGGCGGCATGCCCGCACCCCAGGCCGGATCGGGCCGGCCGAAGGCATCGTCGCGCGCGTAGGGCGACGGCGGCGCCGGGGTGCGCTCCGCCCGCGGGCGGCGCAGCCACAGCACGAGCGCGATCACCAGCAGCAGGAGGATCAGGAGCGGGGTCATGGGCGGGCTTTCAGGGCGCGGATGCCCTCCATTGTGGGACCGGACCGGCCGGCTTCAAGGCAGCGCCTGCGGAATGCGGACATACTGCGCGGCAGCCATGGCCTCGTTCCGCTCGCTCCTGCCGCTGCTGCTCGCGCTGGCGGGCCTGTGCGCACCGGCGCGGGCGGCCGAGCCGGTGGTGGTCGGCTCCAAGCGCTTCACCGAGAGCTACATCCTCGGCGAGATCGTGCGCCAGGCGCTCGCGGCCGGCGGCGTGCCCGCCGTGCACAAGCAGGGCCTGGGCAACACCGCCGTGATGGAGCAGGCGCTCGCCAACGGCAGCATCGACGTCTACCCCGAGTACACGGGCACCATCGTGCGCGAACTGCTGAAGCAGGACGGGGCGCCCTCGCTCGCGCAACTGAATGCGGCGCTCGCCCCGCGCGGGCTGAAGGCCGGGGTGCCGCTCGGCTTCAACAACAGCTATGCGCTCGCGATGCGCGAGGACGATGCGCAGCGCCTGGGCATCGCCTCCATCTCCGACCTCGCCCGCAGCACGGCGCCGCTGCGCTTCGGCCTCTCGCACGAATTCCTGGTGCGCGCCGACGGCTGGAGTGCCTTGCAGCGCGCCTACGGCCTGCGCTTCACGCCCGGCAGCGGGCTCGACCACGGCCTCGCCTACCAGGCGCTGGCCGCGCAGCAGGTCGACGTGGTCGACGCCTACACCACCGACGCCCAGATCGCACGCCTGAAGCTGCGCGTGCTGCGCGACGACCGCGCCTTCTTCCCGCGCTACGACGCGCTGCTGCTGATGCGCGCCGCGGTCGACGAACGCCCGCTCGCCGCGCTGGCCGGGCGCATCGACGACGAAGCCATGCGCGGCATGAACGGCGAGGTGGAGATCGACGGCAAGTCCTTCGAGGCCGTGGCGCGCGAGTTCCTGGCGCGCGGCCAGGCGGCACCCGCACTGGCCGCGAGCGGCCAGGCGGCCCCCACCCGGACGACCGGCGGCCAGCCGGCGCCCGCACCGGCGACGGCCTATCGCGCGGCGGCCACGCCCACAGGGCATCTCCAGGATTTTCTGCACCGCCTGTTCGCGCCCGACCTGCCGCGCCTGCTGCGCGAGCACCTCGTGCTGGTGTTCGCCTCGCTCGCCGTCGCCGTTGCGGTCGGCGTTCCCCTCGGCGTGCTGGCGCACCGGCAGCCGCGCTGGTGCGGCACGCTGATGGCGCTCGTCGGCATCGTGCAGACCGTGCCCTCGCTGGCGCTGCTGGCCTTCCTGATCGCCATCGTGGGCACGATCGGCTTCGTGCCCGCGCTGCTGGCGCTGTTCGTCTACGCGCTGCTGCCGATCGTGCGCAACACCCACGCGGGACTCGCTTCGCTGCCGCCCGGCATGCGGCAGGCCGCGCTGGCGCTGGGCCTGCGCGACGGGCAGGTGCTGCGCGGCATCGAGCTGCCGCTGGCTGCGCCGACCATCTTCGCCGGCATCAAGACCGCCGCCGTGCTTAACGTCGGCATTGCCACGGTGGCCACCTTCATCGGCGCCGGCGGACTCGGCGAACGCATCGTGGCCGGCCTGGCGGTGAACGACACCGCCTTCATGCTGGCCGGCGCCGTGCCGGCGGCGCTGCTGGCGCTGCTGACGCAGTGGGTGTTCGATGCGCTGGAGCGGTGGTTGCGGCGCTCCCCGGCGGCACGGGCGGACGCTCCGCGCTAGTGGAGCGTTCGACTCTTGACGGCACGAATGCAGCCCGCGCACATCGTTGTCCCTGCGCAAGCGCAGACCCAGAGGGCGCGGGCAGGCGATTCGGTGTGGCGCGGGCTCCCGGAAGGCGCACGGGGAGCAGCGTCGCCTCCGATGCGAGCAGCGTCGCCTCCGATCCGGCCCGGAGCGGATTTGTCCGCTTCACTCCATGTCCTCCGGCACGGCCCTGCGGGCCGTGCCTCCCCCTTTACTTCCGGAAGCGGACAAACCCGCTCCGGGCCTGCGTCGCGCGGTGCAGCACCGCCGGTCCCCCCAGGAGCGCCCCCGCGACATAGCGCTGCGCTGCCGCTCACCGGAGGAATGGCTGCTCCAGCATGCAACGCCGCAGGCGCAGGACGGCTTTGTCCGTCTCCGGAAGTAAAGGAGGAGGCACTGGCTTCAGCCAGTGCTGGGGGACATGGAGTGAGACGGACAAAGCCGTCCTGTGCCGGACCGAGGGCAACGGGCGCAGCGCGGCACCGCACCGCAAGCGCTTGCGCTGGCATCCCCCTTCCCGTCGCATTGATCACGTCGCTTTCGCCGCGACCTCAGCGGAGGCAGACAGTTCCAGACACCAGTGCGCCTGCGCGGGTATGACGGTTATGTTCCGAACAGCGTCGAACGCCGCGCTAGCATGATGGCTTCTGCCCGGAGGCCGCCATGCCGGACCCGCTCCAACCCCTGGTCGACGACCTGCTCGAATGGGTCACCGCGCCGCGCCCCTATGCCGAGGTGATGGACGCCTGGCGCACCTCCTGCCCGCGCCTGCCGGTGTGGGAGGAGGCGAACCGGCAGGGGCTGGTCGCGTGCGGCCGGGACGCCGCGGGCGTCGAGCAGGTCGCGCTCACCGAGCTGGGGCGCCGGCGCCTGCAGGCGCGCCGCGCCGTGTCGGCCTAAACCTTCTTCCAGTAGGCGTAGCCCCAGGCCGGCGTGAAGCCACGCCGGGCGTAGAGCGAGCGCGCCGGGGCATTCCCCTCTTCCACCTGCAGGAAGCAACGTTCGATCCCGCCTTCCCGCGCACGCCGCGCGAGCGCCGACAGCACCGCACCGGCGAAACCCCGGCCGCGGAAGGCGGGCAGCGTGCGCATGCCGTGCACTCCGCACCAGCCATGGCTCAGGCACGCCGCGCCGACAGCGACCGTGCGACCGCCCGCGCGCACGCTGGCGAACACCGAATCGCGGCCGCGACGCAGGATGCCCAGGCGGCTCGCCCCGTCCACCGGATCGAAGCCTTCGCCGAGGAAGACCTGCTCCCAGTCGGTTGCGGCGGTGCCGGCAAGTTCGACCCCGACCGCGCCATCCGCCTTGCCGGCCAGGTCGCTCACGCGGCCCACCAGCAGCAGGGTCGGCTTGAACGCGACGTAGCCGGCCGCGCCCAACTGCGCATGCAGCCGCTCGAACGCGGGCAGCGCCGGCACGCGCAGCACGGTGGCGAGGCCGGCCGCGGCATAGCGCTGCTCGATGCCTGCCAGCGTACCCGCCTCCGGCGCTTCGTGGCGCAGGGGAACCGCGCTGTGGCAGCGCCCCACCGTGCCCTCGTCGAAGGGCAGCAGCCAGCCGTTCCAGCGCGCCAGCGAGCGGGGCGGCACCGCGGCCAGGGTCGCGCGCTCGATCGCCTCGATCTCGTCCATGCCCTCCATTGTCGCTACGGCAACTCGCACTCCAGCGCAGCGCGGTCCCAGCGGGCCCGTTCGGCCGCGGCCTCGTAGGCGGATTGCAGGAAGGCGAGCAGCGTCGCGTCCGGGTCGGCGGCTTCGCGCACCCGGTCGTAAGGCAGGATGAATTCGTGCAGCTCGTCGCTGTAGAAGGCGCCCTGCGGCTGCACGGGCCATTGCGCGAAGCCCTCCGGCTCGGGATAGGCGTAGGCGTAGAAGGCCGGATAACCCAGGCCCGGTCCGGCCCAGAAACCGCAGCTGCTCACCTCGTGCGAATAGGCCTCGCGCATCACCCAGTCCGCCAGGTGCGGCGCGCCGCCCGGATGCGGCGGCGCCGCGCGGCCCGAGAAGCGCGTCACGGCCAGGTCCATCGCGCCCCAGAAGAAATGCACCGGGCTGCACTTGCCGCGAAAGCGCGCACGGAAGATGCGCAGCACCCGGTCGGCCTGCAGCAGGGCGCGCCACCAGCGCTGCACCGCGTCGGCATCGTAGGGCCGCGGCTGCGTGTCCTGCTCGAACGGCACGGCGTCGGCGATTTCGCTCGGCTGCGTGCGGATCTCGCAAGGGATCGCCAGCGAGTGCAGCGCCTGCCGCACCCGCGCATGGAAGGCCGCGACCGACTGCGGCTGCAGGGGCACGGCCGCCGTGGCGCCGTCGCTGGCTTCGAGCTTCAGCGCATGGTCCAGGAAGTCGAACTGCGCCTGCCAGAAGCGGTCGCCGCAGGGCAGCGGCCCGCTGGTGATGCCGCGCGCGCCGAGCTGCAGCGCGACGTGCCAGGAATGGTTGGTCCACGGCGTGCACGCGAGCCGGAGCTTGCCGACCACCTGCATCCAGCGGTGCAGCGCGGCATGGGTTTCCTGCCAGTCGGCGAGCGGCAAGGCGGGCCAGGCGGCGCGCGAGGGTGCGGGCATCATGCGGTTCTCCCTGGACAGGCGGCACGGAAGCGCCATTCTGCGCGGCGCCGCCGCGTCCTGCATGCACGCGGATTCCTACAATCGGGGCATGTCGCGCCCGATTTCGCTTCTGCTGGGCATTCCTGCCCCCGCCCTCGCCGTCCTCCTCGCCCTCTCCGCCTGCGGCCGCAAGGAAGCCCCCGAAGCCCCCTCCGCCGCCGCGCCGGCAGCGGCCGGAGCGTCCGCGCCGGCGGCGGCCGGCCCGGCCCAGGTGGTGCGCATCGGCCATGCCGCGCCGCTTTCCGGCCCGCAGGCGCACTACGGCAGGGACAACGAGAACGGCGTGCGCATGGCGATCGACGAACTCAATGCGCAGAAGCTCTCCATCGGCGGCAAGCCGGTGCGCTTCGAGCTGGTGGCGGAGGACGACGCCGGCGATCCGCGCCAGGGCACGGCGGCAGCGCAGAAGTTCTGCGACCAGAAGGTCGCCGGTGTCGTGGGCCATCTCAACTCGGGCACCACCATCCCGGCCGCGCGCATCTACAACGATTGCGGCATCCCGCACATCACGCCCTCGGCGTCGAACCCGGCGCTGACCCACGCGGGCTACAAGACGAGCTTCCGCCTGATCGCCAACGACGACGCGATGGGCGCGGCAGTGGCCGCCTACGCGGCCGACACGCTCAAGCTGAAGAAGGTGGCGATCGTCGACGACCGCAGCGCCTACGGCCAGGGCGTCGCGCAGGTGTTCCGCAAGACCGCGGAGGCCCGGGGCATGCAGGTGGTGGACCTGCAGTTCACCAACGACAAGGCGACCGACTTCACGGCCATCCTCACCGCGATCCGCGCGAAGAACCCGGATGCGATCTTCTACGGCGGCTTCGATCCGCAGGCCGGCCCCATGCTGCGGCAGATGGAGCAGCTGGGCCTGACGAACGTGCGCTTCCTCGGCGGCGACGGCGTCTGCACGATGGAGATCGCCAAGCTCTCGGGCAAGGCGAAGACGCTGGACCAGGTGGTCTGCGCCACCGGCGGCGCCGCCCTGGACCGCATGCCGGGCGGCCAGGCCTGGAAGCAGAAATACGACCAGCGCTTCCCGGGCCAGTTCCAGGTCTACAGCCCTTACGCCTACGACGCCACCTTCGTGCTGGTGGACGCGATGAAGCGCGCGAACTCCACCGACCCCAAGGTCTACACGCCCTTCATCGCCAGCACCGACTACCAGGGCGTGACGGCGCGCATCCGGTTCGAGCCGAACGGCGAACTGAAGAACCCGGCCACCACGCTGTACACGTTCAAGGGCGGGCAGCGGACGCAGCTGGATTAATCGAAGGCCAGGCCACGCCGCTGCAGGAAGTGCAGCAGCAGGCCCACCGCGAAGCCCGCCGCCACGTTCCAGATGCACAGCGCGGCGCAGGCGACGAGCACCACCCGCTCGCCGCGGGCGGCCGGCCAGGCGAAGCCCGCCGCCAGTTGCAGGCCGCAGAAGAACAGCATCACGCCCAGCACCGGCGCGGAAAAGAGCGCGAACAGCACCTGCACCGCTGCACTCGCGAACAGGCCCAGCGCGAGCAGCACGCCGCCCAGGATGACCACGGCGCCGCCGGTGCGCGCACCGAAGGCGACGTGCGCCGCCATGCCCCCTGCGCCGTGGCACATCGGCACGCCGCCCACGCAGCCCGCCAGCATGTTCATGAGTCCGGTGCTGAGCGCCGCTTCGTTCTCGCGCAGCGGCCGCTCGGGGAAGAGCCGGTCGTGCTCGGCGCGCAGCGCGAGGATCGCGTTGCCCAGCGTGAGCGGCATCTGCGGCAGCGCGAGCAGCAGCGTGCCCGCGAGCACGTCCTCCCAGCGCAGCGCGGCCAGCGACCAGGAAGGCCAGCGCAGGCCCAAGGGCACGTCCGCCAGCCGCTGCAGCAGCTCCGGATGGTCCCGGGCCCCGAGCAGCGCCCCGAGCAGGAGCAGCGCGAACATCGCCGGCAGGCGGCGGCTGCGCAGCAGGAACAGCAGCAACGCAGCAGCCAGCGCCGCGGCCATCCAGCCCCGCTGCATCAGCTGCACCCCCTGCAGCATGAAGCCGAAGCCGAGCCCCGCCACCACGCCCATCACCACCACGGGCGGCACGCGCCGCAGCCCGCGCGCGAGCCAGCCGCTCGCCCCCAGCAGCAGCCACACGGCGCCCGTGACGAGCGCGGCGGCGTACACCGCCGAAGGGCCGATCGCGCCCTGCGCCGCCTGCAGCGAGGCCACCGCGCCGGCCGCCTTCATCGGCTGCACCGGCACCGGCGTGCGGTAGTGCAGGCCGCACGCGATCATCGCCACGCCGAAGGCGACCAGCACACCCAGCGGGTCCAGCCCCACCACGCCGATGTACGCGGCCACGAAGGGCAGCAGCGTGCCGAGATCGCCGAAGGCGCCGGCCCATTCCATGCGGTCATAGCGGTTGCGGGCCGCGGCGGGCACAGTGGCTTCGGAGCCGGCGGGCGTCGTCATGCGGGCAGGTAGCCGCGGCGGCCCGTCGCGGCATCCTCGAGTTCTTCCACCGGCGTGCCGTACAACTGCGCGAGCAGCGGCCCGGCGATCAGCTCGCGCGCGGGGCCCTGCGCCAGCGGGCCGCCGGCGCGCACCAGCAGCACGCGGTCGGCCCAGCGCAGGGCGTGGTTGGGGTCGTGCGTGGTGAACAGCACCGCCAGCCCGGCGCGGGCCAGCTGCCGGATCTCGCGCAGCACGCGGCCCTGGTTGCCGAAGTCGAGGCTGGCGGTCGGCTCGTCCAGCACCACGGCGCGCGGCTCCTGCGCCAGCGCGCGCGCCACCAGCACCAGCTGGCGCTCGCCGCCCGAAAGCTGCGTGACCGGCCGCTCCGCCAAGGCCTCGATCCCGAGCCGCGCCAGCGCCTCGGCGGCCACCCCGTGATCGCGTGCCGAGGGCGGCGCGAACACGCCGTGGTGCGCGGTGCGGCCCATCAGCACCACCTCGCGGGCGAGAAAGCCGAAGCCCGTGGCCGCCACCTGCGGCACGTAGGCGACGCGCAGCGCCCGCTCGCGCAGCGACCAGCGCTCCAGCGGCCGGCCCTCCAGGCTCACCGCGCCGCCCAGCGGCGGGATCAGCCCGAGCAGCGTCTTCAGCAGCGTGGTCTTGCCGCCGCCGTTGGGACCGAGCAGCGCCAGCACTTCGCCGGGTTGCAGTTCGAGTTCGAAGCCGGCGCCGACGCGCCGCCCGGGATAGCCGATCGCCAGTTGCGTCGCTGCCAGCATCAGGCCGCCCTCTGCTGGGCGCTGCGCAGCAGCGCGATGAAGAAGGGCGTGCCGACCACCGCAGTCAGGATGCCCAGCGGGATCTCCACCGGTGCCAGCGTGCGCGCCAGCGTGTCGATGATCAGCAGCAGGCCGCCGCCCAGCACGGCGGCCGTGGGCAGCAGGCGCGCGAAGGACGGCCCCACCAGCAGCCGCGCGAGGTGCGGCACCACCAGTCCCACCCAGCCCACGACACCGGCGGCGGCCACGCTCGCCGCCGTCACCAGCGTGGCGGCCGCGACGATCGCCAGCCGCAGCACGCGAGTGCGGGCGCCGAGCGAACGCGCCTCCTCGTCGGGCAGCGACATCACGTTCAGCTGCCAGCGCAGCGCGAGCAGCACCGCGGTGCCGGCCAGCACCGGCGCCACGAGCGGCGCCAGGTCGCTCGCGGCGATGCCGGCGAGGCTCCCGAGCAGCCAGAAGGTCATCGCCGGCAGCTGGTTGTACGGGTCGGCGAGGTACTTCACCAGGCCGATGCCGGCGCCCAGCAGCGAGCCGACCACCACGCCCGTGAGCAGCAGCATCAGCACCGGATCGCCGTGGCGCATCGAGGCGCCGAGCAGGTAGACCAGGGCCACGGCGGCGAGGCCGCCGGCGAAGGCCGCGGCCTGGATGCCGAAGATGCCGAGCGAGAACAAGATGCCCAGCACCGCACCGAGCGCGGCGCCGGCGGAGGCGCCGAGGATGTCCGGCGAGACCAGCGGATTGCGGAACAGGCCCTGGAAGGCGGTGCCCGCCACCGACAGCGCCGCGCCCACCGCCACGGCGGCGAGCACGCGCGGGCCGCGGATCTGCCACACCACCGTCTCCACGTTCAGCGGCAGGCCCGAGGCTTGCGCGGTCGCGAGCGACCACGCCAGCCGCCCCAGCTGCGCAAGCGATACCGCGAAGCGCCCCTGCGCGAACGCGAACAGCATGCCCGCGGCCAGCACCGCTACGGCCAGCACGGCCCCCGGCCAGGCACTGCGCGCCGCGGGCATGCGCTAGCCGCGGCCCGCCAGCACGCGCTCGATCTGCGCGTCGGTGGGCTTCACCTGGTAGAAGCGCTGGTAGAACTCCCGCGTGAGCGCGTGCAGGTCCTCCGGGAAGCGCTCGGGGTACACCACCTTGCCCAGCCACCACAGGCCGATCAGCCGGTTCACCCCGGGCGGGAAATCGATCCAGCCGAAGGGAAGTTTGGGTGAGAGGTGCACGCGGCCTGCGCGCACGGCGCGCACGCCCTGCCACAGCGGCTTGTCGCGCACCGTGGCGGCGAAGGCCTGGTCGATGGTGACGATCACCTCCGGGTCCCAGCGCAGCACCTGTTCCGGCGACACCGTGGCCAGCCCGCCCGGGGCCTCGGCGGCCACGTTGCGCAGGCCGAGGAACTCCAGCACCTCCACGTTGATGGAACCGGCCAGCCCCGTCTCCAGGCCGGCCGGCCCGCGCGCGTAGTACACGCGCGGCCGCTGTGCCGCGGGCACGGCGAGGCAGCGCCCGCGCACCGTCGCCATCGTGTCCTCGGCGTAGCGCGCCAGCTCGCGCGCCCGCTCGGGCCGCCCCACCAGTTCGCCCAGCGCCGCATAGCTGGCGGGGATGCGCTCGAAGCGGCCATCGAGCAGCGCGTAGGGGACGCCGGTCTGCGCCTGCACGCGATCGGCCAGTTCGACGAAGGTCTGGCGCGTGGAGCCGGCGTCGACGATCAGGTCCGGCTTCAGGGCCAGCACGTTCTCGAGGTTGGCGGTGTTGCCGCGGCCCGTGAGGCGGCCCAGCTCGGGCCGCTCGCCGATGCCGGGCAGCAGGAACTCGCGCTCCTGCGCCCGATTGGCGCGCGGCCATCCGAGCAGCAGCTCGGGGGCCAGCGTGTACAGCAGGATCGCGGCCGGCGGGCCGGCGGGGAACACGCGCTCCACCCTGGCCGGCACCGCGACGCGGCGGCCGGCGCCGTCGACGACGGTGGGCCGCGCCGCGCCGGCAGGTCGGGCCGCCTGCGCCCACGTCGTCGCGGCGATCCACGCGGGCGCGGTCGCTGCCGCTTGCAGCAGGAAGCGCCGCGAGGCCATTCAGGGCGCCCCGAAGCCGAGCCGCGCGAACACCGCCTGCGCCGGCGGCGAAAGCACGAAGCGCGCGAACTCGTGCGCGGGTGGCACCGCCTCCGCCCGCACGGTGAGGCCGTAGGCCGCACCCACCTGCAGCTCCGGCGGCAGCTGCACCACCTTCAGCCGCGGCACCTCGCGCTGCGCGGCCACCGCGTTGGTGCAGTAGGTCAGGAACACGTCGGCCTGGCCGCTGTCCATCACCCAGGCATAGGTGCCGCGGCCGGCCGGCGGCTTGGGCGAATCCGCGCCGCCGGTGAGCTTCAGCGCCTTGGCGTCGAGCGCCGCGTAGGCGCCGGGCCGCACCGCGTCGGCCTTGCGGAACAAGGCCCACGCATAGTCGCCGGACGGATCGGCGCGCGGCGTGGAGGTGCCCACGCGCACGTCGCTGCGCAGCAGGGTCGCGAGCAAGGTCTGCGGGCTCGCGTCGACGTTCGGGGCCGCGAGCGCGCACAGCGCATTGCGCGTGAACACCACGGGCGCCTGCCACGCACCGCCGGCGGCGAGCCGCTGCGGGTGATCGGTGTCGGCGGAGGCGAACACCTGCGCCGGCTCGCCCTTCTCGATGCGTTCGCGCAGCAGACCGGAGGCGCCGAAGGTGAGCGCCGCGGGCGCGCCGCCCTGGGCCTGCCACAGCGCGGCGACTTCGGTGAGGGCTTCGCGCAGGCTGCCGGCCGCGTAGACGGCCAGGCCCTGGGCGTGGGTGGCGGCGCTCATCGCGGCTGCGAGCACGAAGACGGCAGGGGCGCGCATTCAGTTCGCCGCGCCTGCGAGCGCGGTGAAGCGCCGCGCGGCGGCGCGGGCGGTGAAGCGCCGCACGCCCGCACGGCTTCGGCTGTCGCTCGCATGCTGCCGCGCAAGCGACGTGTCCCGGTCGATGGTGTCCATGCGCCGATGCTAGCGCGCCGCACCGCGTGCGCGACTGGGACGCTTCACCTATGAATCGCATTGCATAACGGCTCGCTGCAACGCGCCTGCAGCAGCGCCCACGCCCGGAGCCCGGCCGCTGGCGTATGCGTGCGCATTCATAGGGAAAAGTCCCGCGCAGCGGAAAGAAGTCTGCGCTGCTAGTGTGCGCATCCGCCGGCGGTCCTGCGGCGCCGGCGACCTCCTCCGACACGACACTACAACTGGAGACGTCCATGTCCACCACTGTGCTCGACCCCGGGCTGCCGGCGCCGTCTGGCCCCGGCCTCCTCGACAGGCAACGCATCGTCGCCGGCCCCGGCTTCAATCGCTGGCTCGTTCCTCCCGCGGCGCTCACGATCCACCTGTGCATCGGGATGGCCTACGGCTTCTCGGTGTTCTGGCTGCCGCTGTCGAAGTCGCTCGCCACCGCCGCCGCCGGCACCGGCTCGTGCGCGAGCATGGGCATCGGCTTCTTCGGCGAACTGTTCGCGACGAACTGCGACTGGAGCATCGCCACTCTTGGCTGGATGTACACGCTGTTCTTCGTCTTCCTCGGCTGCGCCGCCGCCATCTGGGGCGGCTGGCTGGAACGCGCAGGGCCGCGCAAGGCCGGCGTGGTGGCTGCCTTCTGCTGGTGCGGCGGCATGCTCGTTTCCGCCCTGGGCATCTACCTGCACCAGTTCTGGATGATGATCCTCGGCTCCGGCGTGATCGGCGGCATCGGCCTCGGCCTCGGCTACATCTCGCCCGTCTCCACGCTGATCAAGTGGTTCCCGGACCGGCGCGGCATGGCCACGGGCATGGCGATCATGGGCTTCGGCGGCGGCGCGATGATCGGCTCTCCGCTGGCGGTCGATCTGATGAAGGCCTTCTCCACACCGACCGACAACGGCGTGCTGCAGACCTTCCTGGTGCTCGCGAGCGTCTACTTCCTGTTCATGGTCGGCGGCGCGTTCGGCTACCGCATTCCGGCCACCGGCTGGAGGCCGGCGGGCTGGACGCCGCCGGCCGCGAAGTCCGGCAACGCCATGATCACGCACGGCCACGTGCACGTGAAGAAGGTCTGGAGCATCCCGCAGTTCTGGCTGATCTGGACTCTGCTGACGATGAACGTCAGCGCCGGCATCGGCGTGATCGGCATGGCTTCGCCGATGCTGCAGGAGGTGTTCGGCGGCAGCCTGATCGGCATTCCCAGGCACTTCAACGAGCTGGACAAGTCGCAGCTGACGGCGATCGCCGCGGTGGCCGGCGGCTTCGCGGCGCTGCTGTCGCTGTTCAACATCGCCGGCCGCTTCTTCTGGGCCAGCATGTCGGACCTGTTCGGGCGCAAGACGACCTACTCGATCTTCTTCGTGCTCGGAATGGTGCTGTACGCGAGCCTGCCCGCATCCGCCGCGGCGGGCAACAAACTGCTGTTCGTGGGCGCCGCGTGCATCATCGTGTCGATGTACGGCGGCGGCTTCTCCACGGTGCCCGCGTACCTGGCCGACATCTTCGGCACCCAGTTCGTCGGTGCGATCCATGGCCGCCTGCTCACCGCCTGGTCCACCGCCGGCATCCTGGGACCGGTGGTCGTGAACTACATGCGCGAGTACCAGCTGGGCCTGGGCATTCCCCGCGAGCAGGTCTACAACCAGACCATGTACATCCTGGTCGGCATGCTGGCGATCGGCCTCGTGTGCAACCTGCTGGTGCGCCCGCTGTCCGCGAAGTGGTTCATGTCCGAGGAGGAACTGGAGCACGAGAAGCGCCTGGCGCACGAGAAGGCGATCCTGGCGGACAGCGGCATGCGCGGCGCCGGCGCGCGGCGCGAGGCGACGCCGGCCGCGCAGCTCTATCTCGCCTGGCTGGTGGTCGGGCTTCCGCTCGCCTGGGGCGTGTACCGCACGCTGCTGGCCGCGGCGAAGTTCTTCCACTGAGCGTTGCAGGGGCGAGCCGCCGCTTCCAGGCGACTTGCCGGGTTCGAGCGGTTTGCCGCGCGCAAGCCGCTGGCGCGCTCAGGCCGCAAGCCGCGTGCGCTTGGGCGCCAGGTTCCACCACGGCAGGCGCTGCTTGAGGCTCAGCACCTCGCCGCAGCGCCAGGGCTGGTAGCCGGGCAGCGCGGCGAGCAGGGCCTGCCATTGCGGGCTTTGCAGCACTTCGCGCAGCAGCACGGTCGGCGGCTGGTCCAGGGCCGCCTTGAGGCAGACGAGGTAGTAGTGCTCCGACGCGAGCGCGACGAAATCCAGGCCGTAGCGCCGCGCCGAGGCCTCGATCCCGAGCCCCGTGTCCGCGGCACCGGAGGCCACCGCCTGCGCCACGGCATGGTGCGAAGGCTCGCACTGGGCATGCCCGGGAATCGCGGCAGCGGGAATGCCCGCCTCGGCCAGGAGGTCGTCCAGCAGCAGCCGGGTGCCGGTGCCGAGCGCACGATTCACGAAGCGCGCGTTGCGCGCCACGATGTCCCCCAGCGAATGCAGGGCGAGCGGGTTGCCGCGCCGGACCAT
>Ga0255338_1001288_pt1 | contig 49276 bp, 42 predicted proteins | sample MeOH1_35cm_T4_19_FD_203715 | JGI IMG/M metagenome (GOLD analysis project Ga0255338, IMG submission 203715) | Sandy soil microbial communities from University of British Columbia, Vancouver, Canada - MeOH1_35cm_T4_195 | ecosystem: Engineered > Artificial ecosystem > Sand microcosm > Unclassified ...
GCGTTCGAGCTTTCTCCATTGGAACAACAGACTGGCCGACACGCCTTCCTGCCGCGCCACCAGCGACACGCTCATGCCCGGCTCATAGGTGCGCCGCACCAGGGCCGCCTTCTCCGCAAGGGACCAGCGCCTGCGGCGCTGGTCTTTCAAGATGACTTCGACAGAGTCCGTATGCCTAGTCGTATTCATGGTCCTACTCCTATCTCCAAAGATAAGCGATAGGACAGGTCCGGGGATTCAGGGGGCTATCTCATTCGAGCACTTCAACGAGGTGCATCCGCACTCGTCGCTGAAAATGCGCTCACCTCGGGAGTTCAGGCGGCATCAGGCCGCCCAGGCGCGCCAGCGGTCCGCGAAGGACCTGGCGCTACATTGCGAATAGGACGGGTCCGGGAATGCGGGGGCAAGATCACCGCTTCCCAAGCTATCCGTTTCGCTTGCTGTCCAAAAATTGATCAAGGCCGGTGTCGGACGTGCCCTGTCGTGTTTGCTCTTACAGATCGAGCTTGTAATTTTAATGCCTTGTTGACGGGGCATCGGCGTTTCTGTCGCCATTAGTGTTAACACGCCCTAATCGTTACCAACTCGCAACTCACTTTATGAGCTCGTGTCGCGCCCTTGCTGCTGACGAAGCATGTTGTTTTCAGCCTCTAGTTCTCGAATTCGGAGCTTTTCCGCATGCCGTTCACTCTCTCGCTGAGCTCGGCGGCGGGCGACTTCGGCCGCTTCATAGGCAGATGTATAAGCTCTGGCGGACATTGGGTTCTTGTGACCTAGGCTGCGCGCCACCACAGCGTCCATCGTCCCGATACTTGTGTCCAGGCCCAACTCGCGACGGCGCTCGTAGACTTCGGCAGTTTCCTCCACCGCGTATTTCGAACGCCACGCATGCATCGAAGTACCTTTCGGGGCACCCGCCGCGCGCATGGCCTTGGACATCAGAGCCGAGATCGCCCTGTCGGTGAGCGGCCTTCCATCTCTGTCTGAAATGAAGACTTTGTCTTTGTGAATCTCGCGACCGACGCCCAGCTTGTCGATGTGTGGATTCCGATACTGTTCAATGAACGTCCCGACCGCATCGTGCAACCAGAGGGGGAGTTCATAGGTATCTCCGTAGTCGAACTTTTGCCGCGCCGGTTGAATCAGTACGGTAGAGTGGTCAGTCTTGACGAAATCCACCTTCGGAACGCCAACGAACTGCATCGTAGTGAGCGATTGGATAGAAGCACGCCGGAAGCCGATATACGAAGCGACATCCGCGATCATGCAGTTGCGATGCGCTGCGTGTTCAGACTTTATCTGTCCGAGGAAGTAAGCATGTACGGTATCAAGCGTCTCCTCGGTCGGAACGAATTTCGCGAGCCGATGCTTGCTTCTGCTCGCCTTGAGCCGGAAGAGAAGGGGGTATCTCGCAGTGCTCCCGAGTGCTGGGTCCCGCCACCTAAGCAGGCTAACCGCACTTGTTTCTAAAGCGCTTTTAACCCTGCAATCCCTCGCTCCGATCAGATTCGCCCTGACCCGCCCAGATTCTTGCAGCCAAATGAGCCAGTCATAAATACGAACAAGCTTCGCATTGACCGTTGTTTTTGCAGCTTCCTCAGAGCCTCGATGTGAAGGGCTTTCTCGGGCCTGTTTTAGGGCGTGGTCCCGAAACGTCACCAATTTCTGGTCAGATATGTCGTTTACGTCGATCCGCTCACCGTCCAAGAATGCCCAAAACACTCTCAGGTGCCCCATCTCCTGTTCCACGGTAAGCCTGCTGAGCTGGGCCTTTGACACCATGTCATCGGCATAGTCACACAGAGTTTCAACGATGCACTTTCTTTGCAGGTCGTAGAGAAGCCAAGCAATTCCATCTTTGCCATCAACCAAAGAGGATATGAATCTTGGGGTCATTGCAGGGACCTGAGGGGAATTGTTTTGGAAAGCTGCGAAGTAAGCCTAGCGTTTTCTTGCCGCAGGGCCAGACATTCCCCGGTCAGCTTCTCTAGCTCGCTCCTAAATTCGGCCTGTGCTGAAGCGAGTTTCGCTTTTGCCAACAAAGCTTCGTCGCGTGCGGAGGCAAAGTCTTTCCTAGCAGCAACTAACGCCCTTTCTGCAATCATCCTCAAGGTCCAGTGCAGACGTTGCATCCTTTTTGAAGTAGCCAAACGGTGTTCTTTGGAGCTCGGCGCCTTTGGAGCTTGTGACTTCATCGCCTTCGCTATGTCGACGGTCTCGTCCACTGCACTTAACAGGGACTTGTGCTTCTTCAACGTGTCGTTGGCATTCTTGCCAAGTTGCTCGCCGTCAGGAGCGATAGGGCACCATGCAAGAAACTGCCGACGGCTAGTTGGTATCCCGTCGGGGACCGATGGGATACCTTGCTGCATCGCGCCCGCCAGCGCTGAGGTCAAAATTGACAGTTTCTTTTCCAACGCCGCCGCTGCCGCCTCCTGAAGCCGGTCAGCCACGACCGGTTTCAAGCGACGGTGAGAATTCGAGGATGAGCCTCGCATTGGCCGAGCAGTTTTTGCCATCGTTATATCCCAAGCCTTTTCTTTTGCAAGACGATCACCCGCCTGAGACTTTGGAGCTCTGTCGCAGCGCGCCTACCCCCGAGCGTACCAACCTCCTGACGACTCATTGCGTCTAGCCGCTCGGCCTCTTCTTCCATTGACTGGATATGTTCTGCCACGATGACGGAATAGGAGCAGGCGCCACATACAACAGCGCTTGCAAGTTCTCGTGCCAGGTGGCCCTGACTCGAACAGGCGGCACCCCGCCTCGTGGCACCAGCCATGCAAGTCGCATGCGGGTAGGGGTGCGGCATATGCCCGCGACTAAGCAATGTGTCCGATAGAGCTTTGGACTTTCGCTGTTCGTCCAATTCCCTATAGCTCAGGTGATTCACCAGGTGCCGGTTGAACCTATCCACGAGCTTGGCGAAGCCGCCACTGTAGCGCTTCTCTCCCGCGATTATGTCCTGCACGAATAGCTCAAATTTTTCTCGACCGACCGCCTGCACTTCCGCGGCCATCGCCTTCGCTTGTTCCCGATGCCCGTCCAACACAGTTCGGCCGGGCGCTGACCACAATGAAGCGGCGTGAGCACCCGTCGGTGTTTCTGAGCCGTTAGTAACGTAGTGCAAGGGGGTAACGAGATTAAAGTGTCGGTATTTTCTTGCAAGTGAAGCCAAAGTAGAGTTCTCATATACGTAATGATTTATCAGCCCGTAGCACCTCCTGAACATGTGGGGTGTAACCCTAAACTCTCCTTGCAAGTCTTTTAGTGCAGACGCAATGAACTCCTCTGACATACCAGAAGCATTCGCGTTGAAGTCGAAATACAGCATTCCTCGCCTGGTATCCCCAGCGAAAGATGGATAAACAAATAGCTTTCGATCTCGACCCTGAGGTACCGGCCGGCCCTCTACCACATCCGCCCAATGCCATGCAACCTTGGAAATTCTCATCAAAAGGTCTAGGGCTTTTTTGCAGATCGATGCAATCCAGAACCACTCATAGTCCCCAACCGTCTTTTCAACGTAAAACTCGCACTCATAAAGCTCGAGCTCTTCCTCGATCGTGCGTACTCCGGACTCATGCAAGCCGATGGCCTTGTGAATGATTTCGTCTTTCCGGCGCGCGTTCATGACTGCCAACGTCACAAAACAAGACGAATAGAGCTGATTCAAAACCCAATAGAGGGACACCCCCCCAACATCTTGCCTCTTGGTTGCAAATTTAGTTACAGGAAATCCAATAACATCTTCTACTATATTTCTCTGAGGACTTTCCCTCAGTACGCCATTTCGAATGCTAGATATATAAAATCTTCTTGTCGATTCGGTATTGGCATCAAACCTGTCACTCGTGTAAAGCGGAATCAGCTCCTCTGCCAATGCTTCTATCAAATCCGCGATTGCAGGGCCCTTCTCCAATATCCAATCGAACGAGTGCATCAAGAGCCTAGCGGCCACTTCTGGCGTCAAATTTTCCGTAGGCTTTTCTTTTCTTCCATATTTTTCAGCAAAGGCATAGGCGTTTGGGACGGGAAGAAATGGGAGCCTGCACCCTTCATCAATATCAGCCAATTGATTGAATATTCGGAGAGTCTGCTTTATCATCGTTGCGGACGATGTCACAGGGATCGGCAGCTCATACTTATCGACATCCCCCGACGCGCGGACTTCATCAGAGCCGATTGATTTTTCAATCATTAAACGCGGAACATACAGTTCGCGGCTTGCAATGTTTGTACCCAAATCCCTTTGAAAATCAACCGAGACTGACCTTTTATCTCGACCGCTGCGATTGGGCGTGAGGTATTTTCCAGGTCCTACTCCAGGTTTTGAAAGTAGTTTTGCAGTTCTGCTCTTTATCTCAAGCGCGTTAACCCACCCACCACGGATAAGTTTGTGAGCTAACGAATTCCAGGCTTCGCGTGGCATTTCTACTAGCCGGTAAAACCCTTGCAGCCATGCATATTCAAACAGTTTGTAGAGAGTTCTTACTATGTCGGAGGCGAGCACGTGCGTTGACTTCGAACTGCTGCTCCCCAAGACATAGGAGTCAACAGTGGCAAGAATGACCAAGCATAGTTCTGGGCGCGCCGTCAACTTGATGGGGGTTGAATTCACGGGACTGACGGGCAACATCGCCTCGCTCAAGTCCATCTTTAGCCAGCCATATTCGTCTCCGCGCTGATGAACTAGCCTCACTTCCAACAGCCCGGTTTGATCGTCATAGCGAACGTCACGGCTGCGGGGTTCGTAGATCGATCTGGATTTCGCCGAGGCGATCTCTTCAAGGGACGGGGCATTTGCACTGTGACTCATGATTTTTGACCAAGTGACGGTAAGGTCCTCGCTTCAATACGCCATACAGGGCGTAGTTGAATAGCATTTGAGGGAGCTGAATTCTTTCGAAGCGGACAGCATTTTCCGCAGCCAGTCTCTTCCAATTTAGACGGTAGAACTCCTTAAGTCGAACAACTTCTTCTATCTTGGCATCGTCAATGACAATCGCGCGATTAGGGCATCCACTTCCCACATGACACTTTTCTGCCTTGCACAGGCCTGCGCTCAACCATTCCTCGTTCGGGGGGATTTCTGGTGCCGTGCAAGATGCCCCATCGCCAATTGGATATGCGAGAAGCTCTCTATCTGGAACTTTTCCATCCATCATGTAGACGACCGTCGCCTCTAATCGTCTCTCGAACTCAAGATTAGACGCATCATGCAGCCTTTGCATCAGCACCTTATCGATGTAATGCAAGCTTGTTCTTGAGTCGCTGTGACCTGCAATCCAGATCACTTCATTCACTCCGCCGACACCAGCCGAGACAGTAGCTAGGCACTGAACCCTCATCTGCTCAAGGGAAAAGGGAGGAAGGTTATATCTTTTGGTAAATCTCCGAAGCTCTCCGCCCCAACCAACAACTGGAGCAGGCTTACCTTTAAGTACAGTGCTGGAACTCAGCCAAATGCGTTTATCAGCTCTCTCCACGATCCCGGCACCCACCAAGCGATTTTTCCGCTCGGTCAAAATTCTCAATGCTCGAATGACAACGGAATCTACGCGCTCGATCCAGACAATCGGAGTTTCATCCTCTGTCCTAGGCTTCACAGACTGAATTTTGTGAGGAAACTGTTTGATCTCTAGCTGATCAGCCTCAAGCTCCAAGACCGACATATAGTTCCAATGGGTCGCTCTCTGAATAATTAGCGAACAGGCCAGAAGCACGACTGTCGGTGGAGCTATAGCCAGTCGCAAAAGCTGCCTTACTCCGGCACCATTACTGGTTTGATGAAGACGTGATTTTATTAAATCATTAATCCCGGGTGGTTGGCCTCCACGTTTATTTTCTTTTTGCCTTACTGGCAACGGCTGCGCTCTCGCATCACTGGCCAAAATGCACAAATAATCCCAAAGTTCCTGCTCATCCCACTGCTGCAACCTCGGATAGATCCCCACTCCAAATCGGTATTTATTCTGAATTTCATATCTTCTTTCTTCGGAAAATTCGATATTTGCCAAGCTGTCAAGTGCCTCCAGTGCTTTTTCGTAGCGTTCCAGTACATCACTACACGCTGCGATTATCAGATCAAGGTCTTCTTTTAGTCGAATTCGAATTGCTTGCGCGAGTTCCGCATAAGTTTTATGGGGCAAGGCACTGAGCGGCGGCCGTCCAGGCCACGGCATGTCGCTTATGAGTTGACGCCCTACATACTTCTTGTTGTGGGGGGACTTATAGAGTCTTTGTACCCGTCTTCGGATGTCACTTGCCCCTTCGGACTCCATGAAGCGAAGAAGGAAAGATCGTGTGCTCTGGCTAATTTTCGTGAGACTCCTCTCAGAACCCAGAGCGCCTTCGCGCAACGCGTTGTCAAACGATGAGAGGAACCGAATGACAGTGTCAAGGCGGCAATCACCGGGCTGGGAACTAATGAGCGCATCCCATCCTGGCACAGTCGACCCAAACCTAAGGCCCAACAAAACTTCCTTAGCATTCGACGTCCCGACGGCCTTAATGCGGGCCTGACTTGCCCATTCCCGGAGGGCGGGGTAAAGCCACTTCCAGCTTTTCTCGCCAACCTCCGACGGGGTAAAAAGGATCTCCCGTTCGTATACACGCTGGTGAAGGACGTAACGTGTTCGAATTGCAATGCCTCGGGGATCATCCCCTACTTGGTTCATACCAGTTAGCCCACCTACGCTAACACGCGAGCGATTTACTCTGTTCATAGGTTCATGCTACAGCGAGCGCAACGGTGAACCTGGCGCCGGCCGACCTGCCCAAGGACTCGGGCCGCTTCGACCTGCCCATCGCGCTGGGCATCCTGGCCGCCAGCGGCCAGATCGATGCGGCGCGGCTGGCCGGCCACGAGTTCGCGGGCGAGCTGTCGCTGTCCGGCGAACTGCGCCCGGTGCGCGGCGCGCTGGCGATGAGCCTGGCGCTGCACCAGCAGCCGGCGCAGCCCCGGCTCGTGCTGCCGCCGGGCAGTGCCGAGGAGGCCGCGCTGGTGCCCGGTGCCCAGGTCTATCGCGCACGCCACCTGCTCGACGTGGTGCGCCAGTTCCTGCCCGCACCGCCCGACACGCCGGACGACGCCGACGGCTGGGCCCGCGTTGCCGTCACGCCGCTGCCGACCGAGGCGTCCTACGCCGACCTGGCCGACGTCAAGGGCCAGGCCGCCGCCAAGCGCGCGCTGGAGATCGCCGCCGCCGGCGGGCACAGCCTGCTGCTGGTGGGGCCGCCCGGCTCCGGCAAGTCGATGCTGGCGCAGCGCTTCGCCGGCCTGCTGCCGCCGATGAGCGTGGACGAGGCGCTGGAGAGCGCCGCCATCGCCAGCCTGGCCGGCCGCTTCACGCTGGACCAATGGGCCCGGCGCCCGACCGGCAGCCCGCACCACTCGGCCAGCGCGGTGGCGCTGGTCGGCGGCGGAAATCCGCCACGCCCGGGGGAAATCTCCCTGGCGCACCATGGCGTGCTGTTTCTTGACGAACTTCCCGAGTTCCCGCGCAGCGCGCTGGAAGCGCTGCGCGAGCCGCTGGAGACCGGCCGCATCGCCATCGCCCGCGCGGCGCGGCGCGCGGAGTTCCCCGCGCGCTTCCAGCTGATCGCGGCAATGAACCCCTGCCCCTGCGGCTACCTCGGCGCCAGCGGCCGAAACTGCCGCTGCACCCCGGACCAGGTGGCCCGCTACCAGGGCAAGCTGTCCGGTCCGCTGCTGGACCGCATCGACCTGCACGTCGAGGTGCCAGCGCTGGCGCCCGCCGAACTGCTGCAGGCGCCACCCGGCGAGGGCACGGCCGACATCCGCGAACGCTGCGGCGCGGCGCGCCAGCGCGCCCTGGAACGCCAGGGCAAACCGAACCAAGCGCTGTCAGGCCGGGAGATCGACGCCCACCTGCGGCTGGACCCGGCGGCCACCCAGTTCCTGCACACCGCCGCCGCCCGGCTGGGCTGGAGCGCGCGCAGCACCCACCGCGCTCTCAAGGTGGCGCGCACCATCGCCGACCTGGCCGGCAGCGCCAGCACCCAGGTCACGCATGTGGCCGAGGCGGTGCAATACCGGCGGGCGCTGCAGGGGGCGTGAAGGCAATGCGCGGGGCCGCGCCCCGCGCAAGTCTGTGGATGGTTCTGGCACAAGTGGAGAGTTATCCACAGGACCAGCGGCTGCGGCCAAGTTATCCCTCGGCGGGCGACAGCGCCAGCGCGCACTCACCCACAGCTTCCCGAATGCCGCAACTACCCGTCGCTCCTTGAAGAAATCCGGTTATCCACAGAAAGGGGCTTCCCTCTATCTATGACTACTAAGGATTTATAGAAGAAAGAAGAGATAAGAGGGAACGCTCGGCAGCGTCTTCGACGCAGGAAACCAGCCTCCCCTTCTGCCAAGGGAAGCCCCCTCAGCGGTGGCGCAGGGTATTGCCCTCGACCTGCACCACCTGCCCCGGGCGCCAGCCCGGCTGGGCCTGCTGCTCGTAGGTCCGGACGCTGCCGTTTTTCAGCCGCACGGTCGTGACCCAGATGGTCTTGCTGGTGACACGTTTTTGCACTTCGTTGCCAAGATAGCCGCCGGCCACCGCGCCGCCAACCGTGGCCAGCGTGTTGCCGGTACCGCCGCCGATCTGGTTGCCCAGCAGGCCGCCGACCACGGCGCCACCGGCCATGCCGGCCACGCCGCCTTCACCCTGGCGCTTTTCCTGGCGCACGTCCTGCACGGTGCCGCAGCGGTCGCACAGGCCGCCCTCCCCCTTCGACGGAGGTTTGGCGAAGGCGCCGGTGGCCGTGGTGACGATCAGGGTGGCAAGCAGCAGGGGACGCATGGTGGTTTTCCTCGGGGGACAGTGAAAGAATCCACCTTTAACGCGGTTGCCCGCGTCGCGGCTGACACGGGTCAGGCCCCACCGGGGCCTCCGCCCGCCTCAGCGCCGCAAGCCGGGCTCGCCACCCTGGGTAAGCAGAGCCTGCGGTCCGGCGCGCAGCGACAGCCGGGCTTTCTGCGGCTCGTCGGGGCCGACGAGCTCGATGTCGGCCCGCGAGGGCCGTTGCACCCAGACCAAGGCGGCCACCAGCGCCACCAGCGCGGTGCCAACCACGCCGAGCACGCCCCACAACACGTAATGGTTGCGCGAGCGCCCCGGCTCCTTGCTGTGTTCACGTGTGAATTTCATGGTGAACCTCAGGGATCGAGACACAATCGATCTGCCGCGCCGGGCACGACAGAACACTTGACCCACATGGGGCTTGTCCTAAACATAGACGGTGACGCGCCGGACTGCACGCCACCTGTGTAACACCGGGTAAACCCGGCACCGGCGTCACAGGTTGGGCGCGAGCAGGCGGCGCAGCGTGGCCTCGTCCAGCCCGCGGCGCGCCGTCTGGTCCAGCAGCTGGTCCTCGCCGATCTTGCCGACGTTGAAGTAGGTGCTCTGCGGGTGGCTCAGGTAGAAGCCGCTGACGCTGGCGGCCGGGGTCATGGCCAGGCTCTCGGTCAGGCCCATGCCGATTTCGTCGCACTGCAGCAGCTCGAACATCGGGCCCTTGACGCTGTGGTCCGGGCAGGCCGGGTAGCCGGGCGCGGGGCGGATGCCCTGGTACTGCTCGCGGATCAGGTCCTCGTTGGACAGCTGCTCCTGCGCGGCGTAGCCCCACAGGTCGGTGCGCACGCGCTGGTGCAGGCATTCGGCGAAGGCTTCGGCCAAGCGGTCCGCCAGCGACTTGAACATGATGGCCGAGTAGTCGTCATGCGCGGCCAGGAACTGCTGCTCCTTCTTCTCCACGCCCAGGCCCGCCGTGACGGCGAACACGCCCACGTAGTCGGGCGCCACGCCCTTCGGGGCCACGAAGTCGGCCAGGCAACGGCTGGGGCGCATCACGCCGTCGATCTCCTGCTTCTCGGCCTGCTGGCGCAGGCCGTGCCAGGTCAGCGCCACCTGGCTGCGGCTCTCGTCGGTGTAGAGCTCGATGTCGTCGTCATTGACCGTATTGGCCGGGTACAGGCCGAGCACGGCGCTGGCGCTGAGCCAGCGGCCCTCGATCAGCTTGTGCAGCATGGCCTGGCCGTCGGCAAAGACCTTGCGCGCCTGCTCGCCCACCACCTCGTCCTGCAGGATGGCCGGGTACGGGCCGGCCAGGTCCCAGGTCTGGAAGAACGGGCCCCAGTCGATGTACTTGGCGAGCTCGGCGAGATCGAAGTTCTTGAACACGCGCCGGCCGATGAACTTGGGGCTAGGCGGCTGGTAGCCGGCCCAGGCGATCGGCGTCTTGTTGGCGCGCGCCTTGGCCAGCGGCCACAGCGGCACCTGCTTCTTGCCGGCGTGCTGAGCGCGCACCTTCTCGTAGTCGGCCTGCACCTCGGCGATGTAGGCGGCAGACTGCTCGGACAGCAACCCCTGCGCCACGCTCACGCTGCGCGAGGCATCCGGCACGTAGACGACCGGGCCCTCGTAATGCGGCGCGATCTTGACGGCCGTGTGCACGCGGCTGGTGGTGGCGCCGCCGATCAGCAGCGGCGTCTGGCGCTCGCGGAAGTAGGCATCCTTCTGCATCTCGCCGGCCACGTACTGCATCTCTTCGAGGCTCGGCGTGATCAGGCCCGAGAGGCCGATGATGTCCGCGCCCTCCTCCTTGGCCTTGGCCAGGATCTCGTGGCAGGGCACCATCACGCCCATGTTCACGACCTCGAAGTTGTTGCACTGCAGGACCACGGTGACGATGTTCTTGCCGATGTCGTGCACGTCGCCCTTCACCGTGGCCATGACGATCTTGCCCTTGGAGCGCACGTCCTGGCCGGCCGCCTGCTGCAGCTTCTTTTCTTCCTCGATGTAGGGCAGCAGGTGCGCCACGGCCTGCTTCATCACGCGGGCGGACTTGACCACCTGCGGCAGGAACATCTTGCCGGCGCCGAACAGGTCGCCAACCACGTTCATGCCGTCCATCAGCGGCCCCTCGATCACATGCAGCGGCCGGCCGCCCTTCGCCAGGATCGCCCGGTACGCCTCTTCGGTGTCCTCGGTGATGAAGTCGGTGATGCCATGCACCAGCGCGTGCGACAGGCGCTGCGCCACCGGCACGGGCTGCTCGGGCGTGCCGCGCCACTCCAGCTTCTTGCTGTCGTCCTTGGCCGCGCCCTTGGCGTTCTCGGCGATCTCGACCAGGCGCTCGCCAGCGTCGGGGCGTCGGTTCAGCACCACGTCCTCCACGCGCTCGCGCAGCGTCGGCTCCAGCTCGTCGTAGACGCCGACCATGCCGGCGTTGACGATGCCCATGTCCATGCCCGCCTGGATCGCGTGGTACAGGAACACGGTGTGGATCGCCTCGCGCACCGGGTCGTTGCCGCGGAAGCTGAACGACACGTTGGACACGCCGCCCGAGACCTTGGCGCCCGGCAGGTGCTGCTTGATCCAGCGCGTGGCCTCGATGAAGTCCACCGCGTAGTTGTCGTGCTCCTCGATGCCGGTGGCAATCGCGAAGATGTTCGGGTCGAAGATGATGTCTTCCGGCGGGAAGTCCACCTCGTCCACCAGGATGCGGTAAGCGCGCTCGCAGATCTCGGTCTTGCGCGCAAAGGTGTCGGCTTGGCCCTTCTCGTCGAAGGCCATCACCACGGCGGCGGCGCCGTAGCGCCTGACCAGCTTGGCCTGGCGCTTGAACTCCTCCACGCCCTCCTTCATCGAGATCGAGTTGACGATGCCCTTGCCCTGGATGCAGCGCAGGCCGGCCTCGATCACGCTCCACTTGGAGCTGTCGATCATGATCGGCACGCGGGCGATGTCGGGCTCGCCGGCGATCAGGTTCAGGAAGCGCACCATGGCGGCCTGGCTGTCCAGCATGGCCTCGTCCATGTTGATGTCGATGACCTGCGCGCCGTTCTCCACCTGCTGGCGCGCCACGGCCAGCGCCTTCTCGTACTCGCCGGCCAGGATCATGCGCGCGAAGACCTTGGAGCCGGTGACGTTGGTGCGCTCACCGATGTTGACGAACAGGCTGCCTTCGCCGATGGCGACCGGCTCCAGGCCGGACAGCTTCATGGGGGGGACGGAAATTTCGGGCATGGTTCTCACCTGGGGTGGCACGGTTCAGGTGAGCGTCGTTGCGAGGGACCGGACCCCAAGCCTGACAGACCTGGTGCGGCCCGCTGCAACGCTCCTTGGGGGAGGCAAGATTTTAGCGGGTTCGGCTGCCGGCAGGAACGACTGCTGCCGCCTCGGCGGTCCGCCAGGGGCTCCTCGCTGTGACTACATATATTTACACTTCGCCTTCGTCCGGTGGGCGCCAGGAGAGGCGACCGGCATCAACCAGGGAGAAAAGACATGAGACAGTTCACCGTGCTGGGCCTGGCGGCCCTGCTCGCAGCCTGCGGAGGGGGCGGGGACAGCGCCCCGGTGACCCGCAGCGCCGCCGAAGGCCTGTGGTGGCCGGCCGGCATCACGGGCAACGCGGTCGTCGTCGTGCTGGAGGACGGGGAGACTTGGGGCCTGTACATCAACACGGCGCAGGCATCGATTGAGACCACCTTTCACGGCCAGTCCTCGGCCAGCGGTGGTCTGGTCAGCGGCGCTGGGCGTGAATTCGGCTTCGTTGCACCTCGCACGATCAAGCCGGCCGGCTACAGCGGTACAGTGAAAGCCCAGAACCGCCTGGCACTGACGTTCTCGAGCAGCAGCCTCCTGCCGGCGGCCACATACGCCTACAACGCAGCCTACCAGGGGCGGGCGTCACTGAGTGCCCTGGCCGGCACGTACATGGGCCCAGGCGTGTCGGCCGCCGCCACCGAACAGACCCTGACAGTCACGGCGTGGCCGACCGGCGCGATCACTGTGCCGGCCACGCAGGGCTGCTCGGCCGCGGGCAGCGCCACGCCACGCCGCAGCGGCCAGAACGTCTTCGACGTGGCACTGACCTTCACCGGCACGACTTGCCCGCTGGGCAACGGCGCTTACGTCAGCGGCATCGGGTATTACGACCTGTTCAGCCGCCAGTTCGCCATCATGGCCCTGACGCCGGACCAGTCCGACGGCTTCTTCTACCTGGGCAAGAAGTAGCGGCGGCCCAGCCCGACCGGGCCGGGAGGCCGGTTTCGCTTATCGCCGGGAAGCGGCTGGACCGGGCCCGCGCAGGCTACACTGCGCGCCCTCGACGCCGCACACCATGAAGATCCTGTTTATCCACCCCGATTTTCCCGGCCCCTTCGAACATCTGGCCCCCGCGCTGGCCGCAGACCCGGTCCATGCCGTCGTGGCGTTGAGCGCGCGCCCCGACGGCCCGACCCTGTGGCAGGGCGTCACGGTGCTGCCCTATACACCTGCGGACAGCGAGGCTGCGACGAACCCTTCCTGGCTGCGGGACTTCGAGCGCCAGACCGCCCTGGGCGAGGCCGTGGCCAGCGCCGCGCTACAGCTCAAGACCATGGGCTTCGAACCCGAGGTCATCGTGGCCCCTGCCGATGGGGGCGAGGGCCTGTTCCTCAAGGACGTGTGGCCACAGGCCCGGCTGGGCCTGCATGCAGAAGTGCCGCCGGCGGGTGGCCCCGAAGCGGGCCCAGCCTCCGCAGACCCGCTGGCCGGTGCCCGCCTGCGCCTGCAGTCGCTCTGCCATCGGCTGCTGGCCGAGCAGGCCGACGCCATGCTGGCTTGCGCGGTCGGGCCGGCCGTTGCCTTCCCCGAGGCAAGGCAACGGCGCATCACGGTGGTACCGGCCGGAATCGACACCGAGGCGCTGGCGCCCGACCCCGAGATCAGCCTGACCCTCGACGGCCAGACGCAGCTGGCCCGCGATGCCGAGGTGGTGAGCTTCGCCGCCCCGACGCTGGCACCCTGCCACGGCTACGACCTGTTCCTGCGCAGCCTGCCGCAGCTGCTGCGCCAGCGCCCCGAGGCCCAGGTGCTGGTCATCGGCGGTAGGGAGGGCCCCGAGGGGGACACCCCGGCCACCGGCCAGTCCTGGCACGACCGGCTGGTTGCCGAGGTGCGGCCGCAGATCGACGAGGCGGACTGGGCACGCGTGCATTTCGTGGGGGAAGTGCCCCCCGCCACCCGGGGCGCCCTGCTGCAGCTGTCGGCCGTGCATGTGCACCTGGGCGCGCCGCCCAGCGCCCTGCTAGAGGCCATGAGCATCGGCTGCGCCGTGGTGGCCCGAGACAGCGCGGCCGTGCGCGAGCTGATCGAACACGACGTCACCGGCCACCTGGTGGCGGGGGACGACGCACCCGCCCTGGCTGACACCGTGGCCACGCTGCTGGCCGACGCCCCGGCCCGCGCTCGCCTGGGCGCCGCGGCGCGCGCGCTGATCCGGCAGCGGCACGACCTGCGCACGGTGAGCCTGCCGCGTCAGATCGCCTGGGTGCAGGCACTGGCCACGCCGACCCCGGAGGCCGTGTCACCGCTGCCGCCGCCCGCGGTGGATGTGCCGGCGCTGCGTGAGTCGCTGGTGGCGCTGCAGGACCTGCTGGGCCACTGAGCTGCTGCGCCGAACGGCCGGATCCGCACCGTGTGGCTCCGGGACCTGCTGGCTCAGGCCCGCCCGAGCGGGCAGGCGCTCAGGCCGCCTCGTCCCGGTAGAACGGTCCGCGCCGCACCGTCCGCGCGGCCAGCGGCGCCACGACCTGGTGGATGGCGTTGATGTGGTCCGGCGTGGTGCCGCAGCAGCCGCCGACGATGTTGACCAGGCCCTCGGCGGCGAACTCGTGCAGCAGCCGGCTGGTCACCTCGGGCGTCTCGTCGAAGCCGGTTTCGCTCATCGGGTTGGGCAGGCCGGCGTTGGGGTAGCAGCTGATGAAGGTGTCGGGCGCGGCCTTGGCCAGCTCCTGGATGTAGGGGCGCATCAGCGTGGCGCCGAGCGCGCAGTTCAGGCCGATCGCCAGCGGCTGGGCGTGTCGCACGCTGTGCCAGAAGGCGGTCACCGTCTGGCCGGACAGGATGCGGCCGGAGGCGTCGGTCACGGTGCCGCTGATGAGGATGGGCAGGCGCTGGCCCGAGGCCTCGAAATACTCGTCGATGGCGAACAGCGCGGCCTTGGCGTTCAGCGTGTCGAAGATGGTCTCGACCAGCAGCACGTCGGAGCCGCCTTCCACCAGCGCCTCGACCTGTTCGTAATAGGCGGCGCGCAGCTGCTCGAAATCCACATTGCGCGCCCCGGGGTCGTTCACGTCCGGGCTGATGCTGGCGGTCTTGGGCGTGGGACCGACGGCGCCGGCGACGAAGCGCGGCTTGTCCGGGGTGGAGAACTTGTCGCAGGCGGCGCGCGCGAGCCGGGCCGAGGCCAGGTTCATCTCGCGCGCCAGGGGCGCCATGTCGTAGTCGGCCTGGGCAATGGTGGTGGCGCCGAAGGTGTTGGTCTCGATCAGGTCGGCGCCGGCCGCCAGGTAGGCCTCGTGGATGGAGCGAATGACGTCGGGCCGCGTGAGGCTGAGCAGCTCGTTGTTGCCCTTCACGTCCCTGTGGAAGTCCTTGAAACGCTCACCCGCGCCGTCCGGGCCCTCGTAGCCCTCGCCGCGGTACTGCGCCTCGTTCAGCTTGAAGCGCTGGATCATGGTGCCCATCGCGCCGTCAAGGATGGCGATGCGTTGTTGCAGGATCTGGGGCAGCGCCTGGGCGCGGGTGTAGGTCACGGGCTTCATGGGGCAGGATTGTAGGAAGGCCGGGCCGGCCCCGGCGTTTCACGGGACAATTGCGGGCTGACCCGTCCCCGGACTCCGCCCGGACGTCTGCCGGAGTTCAGAACAGAATCATTCCCTGACGCTTGCCAGACGGGCGTTATCAGCTTCTTTTTTCATAGTCATCCCGTGACCCACCTGTCCATCCTGCGCGAGGTTTTCGGCTACGACGCCTTCCGCGGCCCGCAGCAGGCCATCATCGACCACGTCAGCGCCGGCGGCGACGCGCTGGTGCTGATGCCCACCGGCGGCGGCAAGAGCCTGTGCTACCAGGTGCCGGCGATCGCGCGCCAGCGCGCCGGGCACGGCGTGACCATCGTCGTCTCGCCGCTGATCGCGCTGATGCACGACCAGGTCGGCGCGCTGCACGAGGCGGGCGTGGACGCGGCCTTCCTCAACTCGACCCTGTCCGCCGACGAGGCGGCGCAGGTCGAGCAGCGGCTGCGCCGCGGCGAGATCACCCTGCTCTACGCCGCGCCCGAGCGCGTGACCACGCCGCGCTTCTTGGCCCAGCTCGACGCGCTGCACGAGCGCGGCCAGCTGGCGATGTTCGCGATCGACGAGGCGCACTGCGTGAGCCAGTGGGGCCACGACTTCCGGCCCGAGTACCGCGCGCTCACGGTGCTGCACGAGCGCTTCGCCGGCGTGCCGCGCATCGCCCTCACCGCCACCGCCGATGCGCTGACGCGCGCCGACATCGTGGAGCGGCTGCAGCTGGAGGAGGCGCGGCAGTTCGTCAGCAGCTTCGACCGCCCGAACATCCGTTACGCCATCGTCGAGAAGAAAGACGTCTCGACCCAGCTGCTGCGCTTCATCGAACGCGAGCACCCCGGCGACGCGGGCGTGGTGTACTGCCAGTCGCGCAAGCGCGTGGAAGAGTTGGCGCAGACGCTGTGCGACGCCGGGCTGAACGCGCTGCCCTACCACGCCGGGCTTGATGCGAAGGTTCGCCAGCAGCACCAGGACCGCTTCCTGCGCGAGGACGGCATCGTGATGGTGGCGACCATCGCCTTCGGCATGGGCATCGACAAGCCGGACGTGCGCTTCGTCGCCCATGTGGACATGCCCAAGAACATCGAGGGCTACTACCAGGAGACCGGCCGCGCCGGGCGCGACGGCCTGCCCGCCGACGCCTGGATGGCCTACGGCCTGCAGGACGTGGTGAACCAGCGCCGCATGATCGACGAGAGCCCGGCCGGCGAAGACTTCAAGCAGGTCATGCGCGGCAAGCTCGACGCGCTGCTGGCCCTGGCCGAGGCCACCGATTGCCGGCGCGTGCGCCTGCTGGGCTATTTCGGCGAGGAAAGCGAGCCCTGCGGCAACTGCGACAACTGCCTGCACCCGCCCGCGGTGTGGGACGGCACCGACGCCGCGCGCAAGCTGCTCTCCACCATCTACCGCGTGCAGCAGGCCAGCGGCATCAGCTTCGGCGCCGGCCACATCATCGACATCCTGCGCGGCAAGAAGACCGACAAGGTGGCGCAGTTCGGCCACGACGGCGTGAGCACCTTCGGCCTGGGCGCCGACTACAGCGAGGCGCAGCTGCGCGGCGTGCTGCGCCAGCTGATCGCCACCGGTGCGCTGACCGTCAACGCGCAGGCCTACAACACGCTGCAGCTCACCGACGCCTCGCGCGCGGTGCTCAAGGGCGAGGTGCCGGTGCGGCTGCGCGAGTCGGTCTCCGCGCCCGAGCGGCGCACCCGGCGTGACCGCGCCGCGCCGAAGGCGCCGGCCGCCGTGGCCGCCGCGCTGACCGAGGCCGGCCAGGCCCGCTACGAAGCCCTGCGAGCCTGGCGCGCCGGCGTGGCGCGCGAGCACAACCTGCCGGCCTATGTGATCTTCCACGACGCCACGCTGGCCGCCATCGCAGCGCGCGCGCCGCAGACGCTGGACGATCTGCAGGGCGTCAGCGGCATCGGCGCGAGCAAGCTGGACAAGTACGGGGCCGCCGTGCTGCAGGCCTGCGCCGAGGTGTGAGGCGTTCCCGGACTTCTCTGCATCGCTTGAAACAAGCCATGGCCAAGGCGACCGGTCTTTTCTCCTTCGGAAACGGCAGGGGCGCGCCACGCGCGCAGGCGGCGGAGCGGCCGCCTCGGTCCGGCCGGGCCGCCAGCCTCATGCTCTGCGGGCTGTTCTGCGGGCTGGTCGCCGCCGGCGCCGGACTCGAAATCCGGCGCAGCTATGAGGACGAGCTGGCCCAGGAAGCGCAGCGCCTGAAGAACAGCACCTACCTGATCGGCGAATGGATCAAGGGCGCCTTCCGGGCCTCGGACTATGTGCTGCGCGACATCACCAGCGCGGTGGATCCGGCCGAGCTGCGTCACCCCGCGCCATCCCCCGCGCGCCACGCCGAGCGCTCGCGCTGGCTGGCGGACAAGCGCGACACGGTGCCCGGCGCCTACCTGATCGGCCTGCTCGACCGCGATTGCGTGCTCACGCACAGCCCGCAGCCGAACGCGCCGCTCGGTTTCGACGCCAGCGGGCGCGACTACTGCCGGCTGCTGCGGGACGACCCGGGCGCCGACTCGGTGGTCACGCCGCTGTTCTTCACCAACTTTGGCCGCCATGCCATCACCCAGGCGCGGCGCATCCGAGGCGACGACGGCCGCTTCCTCGGCGTGGCGACGCTCGGCGTCGATGCCGCCATGTTCTCGCAGCTGATCGACCACATCGAGACCGGCCCGGGCGGCATCGTCACGATCGTTGACGCCCGGCTGCGCCTGGTGGCGCGCAAGCCGGCGCTGCCCGACGCGATCGGCCGCCAGCTGGGCGACGCGACGATCCGCGCGTTCGTGGCCTCCGGCGCCAGCTTCTCCGCCCAGCGCCGCACGTCCACGGTGGACGGCCAGGCGCGCCTGGTCGGCCTGCACAAGGTCGGTGGCCTGCCGCTCATCGTCTCCGTGGGCGTGGCCGACGCCGTCTGGCTGGCCGGCTGGCACCGGCGCATTGCCGAGGTGCTGGTCGTGGCCCTGCTGCTGATGGCGGCGGCGCTCGCCGTATTGCGCCACCACTGGCGCCAGCAGAAGGCCACCGCGCGCTGGCGTTCGCTGGCCGGCACCGATGCGCTGACCGGCCTGGGCAACCGGCGGCAGTTCCTGGCGCGCGCCCAGTCCGAGCTGCGGCGTGGCCGGTACCGGGCCGCGCCGCTGGCGATCGTGATGATCGACCTCGACCGCTTCAAGCCGATCAACGACGAGCATGGCCACGCGGCGGGGGACCGCGCGCTGAAGGCGTTCACCACGGCCTGCCGTTCGGCACTGCGCGACAGCGACCTGCTGGCCCGGCTTGGCGGCGACGAGTTCGCGGCGCTGCTGACCGACGTCGACGCGGACGATGCCGCGCGGATCGTCGAGCGCGTGCGCCGGGCGGTCGAGGCGGCACCGGTGCAGGCGGACGACGGCACGCCGATCCCGTTGACCGCCAGCCTCGGCGCCGTGCTGGTTGAGGCCGGTGCGGCCTCACTCGACCAGGCGCTGGCCCGCGCCGACGGCCTGCTCTACGCGGCGAAGCAGGCCGGGCGCAACCAGGCCTGCATCCGCCGGCTGGAGGCAACGCCGGACCTGCTGCAGGCCTAGGCAGCGCCCGCGCCGACGTCCATAATTTCCTCACCGTCCAGCGGACGCTTTTTCGGCAGGGGAGGAGCGATCATGCGCAAGATCATGGTGGTGGGCGCGGGCCGGGTCGGCTCCACGATCGCGGCGATGCTCGCGGCGGCGGGCGATTACGAGGTGACGGTGGCCGATCCGGTGCCCGCGGCGCTGGCCGCCCTGCCGGAACAGCCGCGCGTGCGGGCGCAGACGCTCGACGTGCGCGAGCCGGCGGCCTTCGCCGCCGCGCTGCAAGAGCACTACGCCGTGCTCAGCGCGGCGCCGTTTCATCTGACCACCACGCTGGCCGAGGCCGCGGTGGCGGCCGGCGTGCACTACCTGGACCTGACCGAGGACGTGGCCAGCACCCAGCGCGTCAAGGTGCTGGCTGGCACGGCGCGCAGCGCGCTGATCCCGCAGTGCGGCCTGGCGCCGGGCTTCGCCTCCATCGTCGCGGCCGACCTGTGCCGCCGCTTCGACGCGCTGCACAGCGTGCGGCTGCGCGTCGGTGCGCTGCCGCAGTTTCCGCACAACGCCCTCCACTACAACCTGACCTGGAACACCGAGGGCCTGATCAACCAGTACTGCGAGCCCTGCGAGGCCATCGTCGAGGGCGTGCGCCGCCCGGTGCCGGCGCTGGAGGAGCTGGAGACCTTCTCGCTCGACGGCGTGGGCTACGAGGCGTTCAACACCTCGGGCGGCCTGGGCTCGCTGTGCGAGACGCTGCAGGGCCAGGTGCGCAGCCTGAACTACAAGTCCATCCGCTACCCCGGCCACGCGCTGCTGATGAAGGCGCTACTCAACGACCTGCGCCTGCGTGACCGGCGCGCGGTGCTGAAGGACATCCTGGAGACTGCGATCCCGGTGACGCTGCAGGACCTCGTGATCGTCTTCGTCACCGTCACCGGCCTGCGCGGCGGCCAGCTGATGCAGGAGAGCTACGCGCACAAGGTCTATGCCCAGCCGGTGAACGGCACGCCCCGCAGCGCGATCCAGGTCACCACCGCGGCCAGCGCCTGCGCGGTGCTGGACCTGCTGGCCAACGGGCGCCTGCCGGCCGAGGGCCTGGTGCGCCAGGAGGAGATCCCGCTGCCGGAGTTCCTGAGCAACCGCTTCGGCTGCGTCTACGCCGGCCCGGCCGCCGGCCGTGCCGCGCCCTGAGCGCCCCGCCGCCTGCGCGGTCCCCCACCTTCCCGGGAGCCTGTCATGAGCCATGCCGACACCCTTCAAGCCCTGCTGGCCCAGCTCGGCGTCAGCCTGCCGGCGGGTCCCGCCGTGCCGGTGTTGCCGGTGCTGACCCCGATCGACGGCAGCCGGCTGGCCACGCTGGCCGCCGACACGCCGGTCAGCGCCGCGCAGGCCATTGCTGCCGCGCACCAGCGCCAGCAAGCCTGGCAGCGCCTGCCGGCGCCGCGCCGCGGCGGCGTGGTGCGCGCCTTCGGCGAGCGCGTGCGCCAGCACAAGGCCGCGCTGGGCGAGATCATTTCGCTGGAGGTCGGCAAGATCCGCCAGGAGGGCCTGGGCGAGGTGCAGGAGGTCATCGACATCTGCGAGTTCGCGGTCGGCCTGTCGCGTCAGCTCTACGGCCTGACCATCGCCAGCGAGCGGCCCGAACACCAGCTGCGCGAGACCTGGCACCCGCTGGGCGTGGTCGGCGTCATCACCGCGTTCAACTTCCCGATGGCGGTCTGGGCCTGGAACGCGGCGCTGGCCCTGGTCTGCGGCGACACCGTGGTCTGGAAACCTTCGGAGAAGGCCCCGGTCTCGGCGCTGGCCCTGCAGCATCTGCTGCGCGAGGCCCTGCTCGAATGCGGTGAGGCGCCGGACGGCGTTGGCAGCGTGCTGCTCGGCGCGCACGAGATCGGCGAGGCGCTGGTCTGCCACCCGCAGGTGCGCTTGGTCAGTGCCACCGGCTCCAGCGCGATGGGCCGCGCCGTGGGCATCACCTGCGCCGGCCAGTTCAAGCGCGCGCTGCTGGAACTGGGCGGCAACAACCCGGCCATTGTCTGCCCCTCGGCCGACCTGGAACTGGCGCTGCGCGCCATCACCTTCGCCGCCGCGGGCACGGCGGGCCAGCGCTGCACCACGCTGCGCCGGCTGTTCGTGCACGAATCGCTGTATCCCACCGTGCTGCAGCGGCTGCAGGCGATCTACGCCCGGCTGCCGGTGGGCGACCCGCTGCGCGAGGACACGCTGGTCGGCCCGCTGATCGGCGGCCATGCCTTCGACTCGATGCAGGCGGCGCTGGCCCAGGCACGCCAGCTCGGCGCGCGCGTGCATTTCGGCGAGCGCGTCGCCATCGGCGGCGACCAGGCCTGGTACGCGCGCCCGGCGCTGGTCGAGATGGCGCAGCAGGCCGGGCCGATGCTGGAGGAGACCTTCGCGCCCATCCTCTACCTGATGCCCTACACCGAGTTCGACGAGGCCATCGCGCTCAGCAACGCGTCAGCGCACGGGCTGTCGGCGGCGGTGTTCACCAACGACCTGCGCGAGGCCGAGCACTTCTGCTCGGACCAGGGCTCGGACTGCGGCATCGTCAACGTCAACATCGGCACCAGCGGCGCCGAGATCGGTGGCGCCTTCGGCGGCGAGAAGGCGACTGGCGGCGGGCGCGAGGCCGGCTCGGACGCCTGGAAGGCCTACATGCGCCGGGCCACCAACACGGTGAACCACGGCCGCGCGCTGCCGCTGGCGCAGGGCATCCGGTTCGAGCCCTGAGCCTCGCAGCCCTCGCCCGCCACGCGCCGCGCCGGGTCGCGAACTGGCGCGGCACCGGTCCCGGCTACTGCAGGAAGCCCATGCCACGCGCCTCGCGCACCTCGGGCTTGAGCCGGTGCTCGGCTTCCAGCTGGGCCAGGAACTCGTTCGCATCGAAGTCGGCGGCCAGGATCTCCACCTGGCGCTTCACCGCCGCGAAGTCGCCCGGACACAGCTGATCGAGCCGTGCCAGGCGCGCACGCATCGCCTCGCTCAAGCCCTGTGCCTCGCCGGCCAGGGCTTCGGTGACGAACATCTGCTCGCGCTGCATCGGCGTCAGCGGCTGGAAGCGGATTTTGAAGGTGAAGCGGCGCAGCGCCGCCTGGTCCAGCCGGTCAAACAGGTTGGTGGTGCAGATGAACACGCCACGGAAACGCTCCATGCCCTGCAGCATCTCGTTGACCTCGGTGACCTCGTAGGTGCGCTGCGCGCCGCGCCGGTCCTGCAGGAAGCTGTCAGCCTCGTCGAGCAACAGCACCGCCTGCTCGGCCTGCGCCTCGGCGAACATGGCCGCCATGTTCTGCTCGGTCTCGCCCACGAACTTGCTCATCAGGTCGCTGGCCTGCTTGATCAGCAGCGGCCGGCCCAGCGCCGTGGCGATGTGCTCGGCCAGCGCGGTCTTGCCCGTGCCGGGCGGGCCGTAGAAGCACAGCGTGCCGTGGCTGCGGCTGTGCAGCGCCTGCACGATGCGCGGCAGCTCGAAGCGCGACTCGACGTTGAGCATGGCCAGGTCGTAGGTGGTGACGCTGGGGCGCTGGGCCGCGCCGCCGCGCCGGCCCAGCGCCTGGTCGGCATTGCGCAGCTGGCGCTCGATCAGGGCCTCCAGCGCCGGGCTGGCCTCCGCACCTTCCTCTGCCGTCTCCGCCGCCAGGCTGGCGAAGCGCACCGCCGTGCGGATCTGCGCCGGCGTCAGCCCCTTGCGCTCGGTCAGGCGGGCGACGAAGGCGTCCGACACCGGCACACCGGCCAGCGTGCTGCGCACCAGCTGCTCGCGCGCGCCGGGCGGCGGGCTGGTCAGCTCCAGGTGGTAGGCGAAGCGGCGGCGGAAGGCCGGGTCGATCTGCTCGATCCGGTTGGTGACCCAGAGCGTCGGCACCGGGTTCGATTCGAGGATCTGGTTCACCCAGGCCTTGCCGTTGACCGAGCCGCCGTGCGGTGCGGGCACCTGCTCTGCACGCGCCATCAGCTGCGCGGCCTCGCTGCTGACATGCGGGAACACGTCCTCCACCTCGTCGAACAGCAGCACCGCCTGCGCGCTGCCTTTCAGGAACACCTGGGCCATTTGCAGTGAACGGTAGCGGTCGCGTCCGCTGAGCGAGTTGCCGTCGCGGTCGGCGTATTCGACCTCATACAGGTCCAGCCCCGCCGTCTGCGCCAGCACCTTGGCCAGCTCGGTCTTGCCGGTGCCGGGCGGACCATAGAGCAGCACGTTCACGCCCGGCTCCTTGCGCGCCGCCGCCCGGCGCAGCAGCACGCTGAGCATCTGCGCGTCCTCGGCGACGAAGGAAAAATCAGCCAGACCCAGTACGCTCTTGCTGCTCGGTCGGGTGAACACGGCCATCAGCTCGCTCTGGTCGCGGTACTCGCGCATCAGCACCGGCGGCAGCTTTTCGCTGACCTTCATCAGGTCGGCCAGGTCGGTGATGTTGTGCTCGGAGATCAGGTTCTCCACCAGGCCGATGCGCTCCAGCCGCGAGCCGGCACGCAGCGCCTCGCCGACCTCGACAGCGTTGACGCCGGCCACCTCGGCGAGTGCGGCGTAGGCCTCCGGCGCGTTGTTCACCTTGAACTCGACCAGCAGGCTGCGCAGGTCGCGCTGGTAGCGCGCCAGCGTGCCGTAGAGCAGCAACGCGCGCTCGGCACGGTTGAGCTGCAGCAGCCCGGACAGGGCGTCGATGTTCTTCTCCACCTGGGTGGACTGCTTCTTGAGCGCCTCGGCCAGCCAGACGCCGGTGGCGCCCAGCACGGCCAGCAGATCCTTGGGCGCGTCCTTGGCGTACTCGTCGAGGTAGAAGAACAGCGTGTTTTCCTCGTAGGGGCCGCGCCAAGTGCCGTAGCGGTCGAGGAAGGCGCGCGTGGCCAAGGTCTCGTGACCATGCCAGGCCTCGTTGTCCTGACAGCGCCGCGCCAGGAAAGCGCGCAGCCGCGCCAGCACCGGCGCGGGCCAGACCAGGTGCCGGCCGGCCAGCGCCAGCAGGCCGTTGAGGTCGCGGCGCACGTTGAAGCGCAGCCCGTGCTGCGCCGTCAGCGTCAGCACGAAATGCGAACACATCAGGTCCAGCACTGGAGCGGCCTGCAAGCCCGGCGAAACCAGCACCGGGCCGCCGGCCTGCTCTTGAAGCAAACGCTTGGCCATGAACGACACCTCCAGTTGCGTCAACCGCGATCGCACGATAGCGCAGTCCGCGCGGTCCGGGAAGATGGGGGGCAGGTAACAGTCTTTCCCCTCCCGCTGGCGTGGGTTCCCGCCGACAATGCGGGCATGATCGAACTCGACGACATCCGGCAGGCGGCGCAACGGTTGCAGGGGCAGGTGACGGAGACGCCCTGTCTGGAATCGCGCACGCTGTCCGAGCTGGTCGGCGCGCAGGTGTTCCTGAAGTTCGAGAACCTGCAGTTCACCGCGTCGTTCAAGGAGCGCGGCGCCTACAACAAGCTGGTGCAGCTCAGCGCCGCCGAGCGCGCAGCCGGGGTGGTGGCGATGAGCGCCGGCAACCACGCCCAGGGCGTGGCCTACCACGCGCAGCGCCTGGGCGTGCACGCGGTGATCGTGATGCCGCGCTTCACGCCCGTTGTGAAGGTGGAGCGCACGCGCGGCTTCGGCGCCGAGATCGTGCTGCACGGCGACACGCTGGACGAGGCGCGCACCCATGCGCGCACCCTGGCCGACGCGCGCGGGCTGACCTTGGTCCACCCCTACGACGACGAGGCCATCATCGCCGGCCAGGGCACGGTCGGCCTGGAGATGCTGGCCGCCGTGCCCGACCTGCAGACGCTGGTGGTGCCGGTGGGCGGCGGCGGGCTGCTGGCCGGCATCGCCACCGCGGCGCGCGCGCTGGCGCCCGGCATCGAGCTGATCGGCGTGCAGACCGAGCGCTTTCCGGCCATGGTCAACGCGATCAAGGGCACCCACCATCCGCAGGGCCAGAGCACCATCGCCGACGGCATCGCGGTCGGCACGCCGGGCCAGCTGACCCAGGCCATCATCCGCAAGCGGGTGGACGACCTGCTGCTGGTGGACGAGGGCGACATCGAGCATGCCGTGGTGATGCTGCTGGAGATCGAGAAGACGCTGGTGGAGGGTGCCGGCGCGGTCGGCCTGGCCGCGCTGCTGCGCTACCCGGAGCGTTTCAGGGGCCGGCGTGTGGGCCTGGTGCTGTCGGGCGGCAACATCAACCCGCTGCTGCTCGCCGAGCTGATCGAGCGCGGCATGGCGCGCGCCGGCCGGCTGGCGCGCATCCGCGTCAGCGCGCGCGACGTGCCGGGCGTGCTGGCCAGCATCGCGCGCGTGGTGGCCGAGACCGGCGCGAACATCGACGAGGTACACCACCAGCGCGCCTTCACGCCGCTGGCGGCACAGAACGTGGACATCGAGCTGGTGCTGCAGACCCGCGGGCGCGAGCACATCGCGGAGGTGCTGGCCGCGCTGCACGACGCGGGCCTGAGCGCCGAGGAACAACGCTAGGGCCGGTCACGGACCCTTAGGGTCTGCCCGCGTGTCGGCGCGCGCGGCCCGCGCCTAGAATGGGTCCGCACCCCTAGCCAGGAGGATCCTCATGACCGCGAACCACGACGCTTCCGACGACCAGGACCCTGTTGAAGCGATCATCAAGCACGTCCCGATCGTGCTGCCGGTCGCCGGCGCCGTGCTGATGTTCCTGCTGGCCTTCATCGCCGTCTACCTGGCCTGACCAGCGCCCCCGCTGGCTCGCCCGCGCCAAGGGCAGGTGGCGCAGCAGGGCGGCACCACTGATACGAACTGTTGCGGACGGCGTACCCTTGACAAGCCGGCCGCCTTGCCGCATCTGCCGAAATCAGGAACAAACGATTCTTGATGAGAAGGAGGCCGCGTGCAACCCGTCCGTCCCCCCGCCGTTGCCGGCATGTTCTACCCCGGCTCGCAACCCGCGCTGGCGCGCGACGTGCGCGCGCTGCTCGACGCCGCACCGGCCTGCGATGACTCGGTGCAGCCCAAGGCCCTGATCGTCCCGCACGCCGGCTACATCTACTCGGGTGCCACCGCGGCCGCGGCGTACGCCCTGCTCACGCCATGGCGTGACGCGATCCGGCGCGTGGTGCTGCTCGGCCCGGTGCACCGCGTGCCGGTGCGTGGCCTGGCGCTGCCCGGCGCGAGCACCTTCACCACACCGCTGGGCGAGGTCGCCGTCGATCCGGCGCTGCGCACCGCCGTCGCGGCGCTGCCGCAGGTCAACACCAGTGAGGCGGCGCATGCGATGGAGCATTCGCTGGAAGTGCAACTGCCGTTCCTGCAGTCGGTGCTGCACGATTTCACACTGCTTCCGCTGGCCGTGGGCGACGCCACGCCCGAGGAGGTGGCCGAGGTGCTGGAAACATTGTGGGGCGGACCGGAAACGCTGATCGTGATCAGCTCCGATCTCTCGCATTACCATCCCTACCGCGCCGCACAGGCACTGGACCACGCCACGGTCGAACGCATCCTGCGCCTGGACGGACCGCTCACACACGAACAGGCCTGCGGCGGCACCCCGATCAACGGCCTGCTGCTGGCTGCGCGCCGGCACCGGCTGCAGCCACGGCTGATGCACCTGTGCAACTCGGGCGACAGCGCCGGCGACAAGGGCCGCGTGGTCGGCTATGCCTCGATCGCCTTGGCGGAGGCCGGCCATGGCCACTGAGCACGGCCCCACCCTGCTCGCGCTGGCGCGTGGCGCGCTGGCGCAGGCCCTGTATCGCACGAGCCCGGTGCCCACGCTCCCGGCCGGCGCGCTCTGGCTGCACGAGCTCGGCGCCACGTTCGTCACCCTGACCCAGCGCGGCCAGTTGCGCGGCTGCATCGGCACGCTGGAGCCGCACCGCCCGCTGCATGCCGATGTGCAGGCCAACGCCGTGGCCGCCGCGCTGCGCGATCCGCGTTTCGCACCCCTGGCGATCCATGAACTGGCGCATACCGCGATCGAGGTCTCGCTGCTGTCCGGGCGCGAGCCGCTGTCCTTCGGCAGCGAGGCCGAGGCGCTGGCGTTGCTGCGCCCCGGCACGGATGGCGTGGTGCTGGCCTGCGGCCAGCGGCGCAGCACCTTCCTGCCGCAGGTCTGGGAGCAGCTGTCCGAGCCGGCCGAATTCCTGGCCCAGCTCAAGGCCAAGGCCGGCCTGCCGCGCGATTTCTGGTCGTCCCAGATGCAGCTGGAGCGTTACACGGTGCGCAAGTGGAAGGAGGCCGGGCCGGGTGCCGGCGCCGCTGGCACGCGCGAGGAGCAGGTATGAACATGGAAAAGCCCTACGAAGGCCGCTGGTGGCACTTCCTCGACGACGGCCGCATCCAGTGCGACCTGTGCCCGCGCGACTGCAGGCTGCACGAGGGCCAGCGCGGCGCCTGCTTCGTGCGCCAGCGCAGCGGCGACCGCATGCTGCTGACCACTTACGGCCGTTCCTCGGGCTTCTGCATCGACCCGATCGAGAAGAAGCCGCTGGCGCATTTCTATCCCGGCAGCAGCGTGCTGTCGTTCGGCACCGCCGGCTGCAACCTGGCCTGCAAGTTCTGCCAAAACTGGGACATCAGCAAGTCGCGCGACATGGACCGGCTGATGGACCAGGCCTCGCCCGAGGCGATCGCCCGCGCCGCCGAGCGCGCCGGCTGCCGCAGCGTGGCCTTCACCTACAACGACCCGGTGATCTTCGCCGAGTACGCGATGGACGTGGCCGACGCCTGCCACGCGCTCGGTGTGCAGACCGTGGCCGTCACGGCCGGCTACATGCACGACCTGGCGCGACGCGACTTCTACGCCAAGATGGATGCGGCCAACGTGGACCTGAAGGCCTTCACCGAGGACTTCTATTTCAAGCTCACCGGCTCGCACCTGCGGCCGGTGCTGGACACGCTGGTCTACCTGAAGCAGGAAACCGGCGTCTGGCTGGAGATCACCACGCTGCTGATCCCCGGCCACAACGACTCGGACGAAGAAATCACGGCGATGAGCCGCTGGCTGCGCCGCGAACTCGGCCCCGACGTGCCGCTGCACTTCTCCGCCTTCCACCCGGACCACAAGATGCCCGACGTGCCGGCCACGCCGCCCGCGACGCTGCGCCGCGCGCGCCAGATCGCCATGGCCGAGGGCCTGTCCTACGTCTACACCGGCAACGTGCACGACGCCGAGGGCGACACCACCTTCTGCCCTCAGTGCCGCGCGCCGGTGATCGAGCGCGACTGGTACCAGATCCGCCACTACCGGCTGACCCCGGACGGCCGCTGCCCGGACTGCGGCGGCGCCATCGCCGGGCGCTTCGCCGACAAGGCGGGGGACTTCGGCCGCCGGCGCATCCCGATCGCCATCGGCGCGCGCTGAAGGTCGGCGGACCGGCAAGAACTCCTAATTCGATAGCTTGTAGCGCCCGCCGGACGGGCGTTTTCTGCTTTTTTTCCTGAAGACTTCAGGCGCTCCCCCATCACGCCACCGAAGCATCTGCATAACGTCATGCAAGTTTTGCATAACTTTCCAACCCCAAAATGAGCACGGAAAGGGGCGAATTCATAAAATCGCAATCCCAGCCGACCCACGGCCCGTGCGACTCCGTCCACGCGCGTTGTGTTGTTCCCGCGCCCCCGAGAGCCGACTGCCCCCCGGAATCGTTTTTTGAAAGGCCCACGCCTTTGAAAAGACGATTTTCAACTTAGGAGCTTTCCGATGAACTCACCCGTGATGCAGGGTCTGAACCTGAACACACCCGCGTACGTCAAGAACGCAAAAGTGATTGCCTGGGTCGCCGACATGGTCGCCCTGTGCAAGCCCGCCGCCATCCACTGGTGCGACGGCTCGCAGCAAGAGTACGACCGCCTGTGCGAGCAGCTGGTTCAGGCTGGCACCTTCAAGAAGCTCAACCCCGCCAAGCGCCCGGGCAGCTTCCTGGCCTGCTCGGACCCCTCCGACGTGGCCCGCGTGGAAGACCGCACCTACATCTGCTCCGCCAAGAAGGAAGATGCCGGCCCCACCAACAACTGGATGGCCCCGGCCGAGATGCGCACCACCCTGCAGCCGCTGTTTGACGGCTGCATGAAGGGCCGCACGATGTACGTCGTGCCCTTCTCCATGGGCCCGCTGGGCTCGCACATCGCCCACATCGGCATCGAGCTGACCGACAGCGCCTACGTGGCCGTCAACCAGAAGCTGATGACCCGCATGGGCAAGGCCGTCTATGACGTGCTGGGCACCGAAGGCGAGTTCGTGCCCTGCATGCACACCGTGGGCGCCCCGCTGGCCGAAGGCGAGAAGGACACCACCTCCTGGCCCTGCAACCCGACCGTCAAGTACATCGTCCACTACCCCGAGACGCGCGAGATCTGGTCCTATGGCTCCGGCTACGGCGGCAACGCGCTGCTGGGCAAGAAGTGCCTGGCGCTGCGTATCGCCTCCACCATGGGCCGCGACCAGGGCTGGCTGGCCGAGCACATGCTGATCCTGGGCGTGACCAACCCGCAAGGCAAGAAGTACCACGTCGCCGCCGCCTTCCCCAGCGCCTGCGGCAAGACCAACTTCTCCATGCTGGTGCCGCCGGCCGGTTTCAACGGCTGGAAGGTCACCACCATCGGTGACGACATTGCCTGGATCAAGCCGAACGCCGACGGCAAGATGTACGCGATCAACCCGGAAGCCGGCTACTTCGGCGTGGCCCCGGGCACCAACACGCTCACCAACCCGAACTGCATGGCCAGCCTGGACAAGGACGTGATCTTCACCAACGTCGCGCTGACCGATGACGGCGACGTGTGGTGGGAAGGCATGGAAAAGGATGCCGGCAAGACCCCCGAGCACCTGATCGACTGGCAAGGCAAGGACTGGACGCCCGAGATCGCCAAGCAGACCGGCGCCAAGGCCGCCCACCCGAACGCCCGCTTCACCGTGGCCGCGACGAACAACCCGGCGCTGGACGCCCAGTGGGACGACGCCAACGGCGTGGCGATCGATGCTTTCATCTTCGGCGGCCGCCGCTCCACCACCGTGCCGCTGGTGACCGAAGCCCGCAGCTGGATGGAAGGCGTGTACATGGCCGCCACCATGGGCTCGGAGACCACTGCTGCCGCCTTCGGCGCGCAGGGCGTGGTGCGCCGTGACCCGTTCGCCATGCTGCCGTTCTGCGGCTACAACATGAGCGATTACTTCCAGCACTGGCTCGACATGGAGCACAAGCTGGAAGAGTCCGGCCACACCCTGCCGAAGATCTTCTGCGTGAACTGGTTCCGCAAGGGCGAGGACGGCAAGTTCGTCTGGCCGGGCTACGGCGACAACATGCGCGTGCTCAAGTGGATGATCGACCGCATCGAAGGCCAGGCCCAGGGCGAGGACACCATGTTCGGTGTCGCCCCGACCTACGGCGAACTGAACTGGACCGGCCTGGACTTCAGCGCCGAGCAGTTCAAGACCGTCACCAGCATCGACAAGGCCGCCTGGACCGAAGAGCTGAAGCTGCACGCGGCCCACTTCGAGCAGCTGGCTTACCACCTGCCCAAGGAGCTGGTCGAGACCAAGGCCGCGCTGGAGCAGCGCCTGGCAGCGCTCTGATCCCATGAGGACCGCGTGACCCGGCCGGGTCACGCTCTTTCCCCAAGCCGCGCCGGCACTTGGCCCGCGCGGCTTTTTCTTGGGCGTCTGACGGCTTACTGGTAGGTGCAGATCACGGTGGAGGGCACCGTCACGACGATCGGCGAGGTGATGGCCAGGCTCGGCGGTGGCAGGGAAGTTCATCCGTGCACGCTCCACGGTCCTCAGGCAGAAACGCCTGTCACCAACTGTGGGGAGACGGCCTGCGCCTGCTTGTACGTCAGTTCGCCATTTTCAACCTGTTCGACCACCGCCAGCTTCAAAGCCAGCGTGTAGTCCCTCTGCGTGCGCCTGGAGCCTGAATCCATCAGCCTTGCCTTTCCTGCAAGAAAAGGTGTCAACCTCGGGCAGGACGGGTCAGCGCCATGAAAAAAGCCTCCGCGCGGGAGGCTTGTCATACCGGGAGCACCCCGACGCGCGGGGCGCTGGCCTCAGATGTAGTGCAGCTTGTTGCGTACCACGCGAGCGGCCCACAGGGCGCCCGGCTCGCTGGCCACGATCTCCGACACGGCGGCCGGCGCGGCCGCCTCGGTGCGAGCCATGGCCATCTTCAGGTCGGCCATGACACGGGCGTCGCTGCGGGCGATGGCCCACAGGCGCTCGTCGGCGCGACGCTGGGCGACACGGGCCGACCAGCCATCCAGGCCCTTGATGATGCGCTGCGAGAGCTGGCGTGCGGTGCCGGCGAGCAGGCCGAGCGCGACGAAACCGATGATCCACAGGGCGATCCAGCCGGCCAGCAGGTGGCCCTCGGCCCAGGTGTCGATCACCTGGTCGGCGACCACCAGCAGCGCGGCGACCACGGCCGCCAGCAGCATGGCGGCCAGGCCGCGCGAGGTGCTGAAGCTGCGCCCCAGTTCACGGGCCGACGTCACGGCCTGTTCCATGCGGGCGACGCCCGGGTGTTGTTGCGCTTGATGGATGTGGACAAAGCTGGCGGTGGACATGATGGCGTTCCCTTGATTCAGACGTCGCATCCGAGATGGAGTGCGCTATGGGGTGAATATTAGGGTTCTCCCTAGTGTTATTCAACTTTATCTTTATGATACTTATCATTCACAATAGTTATGACACTACCTTCCGGCCCCAATTTCCGCACGCTGGACCTGAACCTGTTGCGCGTGTTTGACGAGGTGATGACCGAGCGCAGCCTGACGCGCGCGGCGCGCAATCTCTCGCTGACCCAGCCCGCCGTCAGCAACGCCCTGCGCCGCCTGCGCGACACGCTGAGCGACGAGCTGGTGCGGCGCAGCGGCCACGGCATCGAGCCGACGCCGCGCGCACTGGCGCTGTGGCCGACCATCCGCGACGCGCTGCGCCAGTTGCAGGCGACCATCGCCCCGAGCGACTTCGTGCCGGCCGAGGCCAACACCAGCTTCGTGGTGGCGCTGGCCGATGCCACCGCGTCCGAGCTGATTCCCGGCATGGTGGCGACGCTGGAGGCCGAGGCACCCGGCGTGTCGATCCGCGTCGTGCCGCTGACCACGCGCGACCCGCGCCGCCTGCTCGACGAGGAAACCGCCGACCTGGCCGTCGGCTACTTTCCAGCGGTGCTAACCGACCTCACGGCGCGCGAGCAGGCCGGCGAGGCCGTGGCCTTCTCGACCCAGCGCCTGTACGCCGGCAACTACGTCTGCGTGATGCGGCGCGACCATCCGCTGGCCCAGGGCCCGCTGACGCTGGACAAGTACTGCGCGGCGCGCCACCTGCTGGTGAGCTTCTCCGGCCGGCCCTATGGCTTCATCGACGAGGCGCTGACCTCGCTGGGCCGCCAGCGTCGCATCGTGCTCACGGTGAACCAGTACTTCACGGCCGGCCGCGTGGTGGCGAGCTCCGACCTGCTCACCGTACTGCCGCGGCATTTCGTGCGCACCACCGGCATCGCCGACCGGCTGATGGCGCGTCCGCTGCCGATTGACGTGCCGACGGTGCACGTGGAGGCCCTGTGGCACCGACGCCTGCAGCACAACAGCGCCCACCAGTGGCTGCGCCAGACGCTGCAGCAGGTGGCCGCCCAGGCTTTCTCGCGGCAGCAGCTGCCGCCCCTGGAGTGATGACATGAAGATCCAGCTGCTGTCCGACCTGCACCTCGAAGCCCATCCGCATTTCACGCCGCAGCCGGCGCCGGATGCCGACCTGCTGGTGCTGGCGGGCGACATCGGCTCCTACCAGGCCGGCTCGCGGCTGGCCGAGCTCGGCGATCCAGACTTCGGCCTGGCGCGCTTTGCGCCGGCCCGTGGCTGGCCGACCCCGGTGCTGTTCGTGCCCGGCAACCACGAGTACGACGGACTCGACTTCGACGAAGCCCACGCGCGGCTGCGCGCGAGCTGCGAGCGCCTGGGCATCACCTGGCTGGAGCGCGAGACCCATGTCTGGCGTGGCGTGCGCTTCATCGGCACCACGCTGTGGAGCGACTTCGACGCGCTCGGGCCGCTGGCCGCGCAGGCATCGCCGCATGCCACGGCGGCCTTGCTGGCGCAGCAACTGAAGGCGCGCGACAAGGCCTTTCGCGCGGCCGACTTCTACCTGCGCAAGACCGGCGGGACGCGCGGCGGCGAACCCTTCCTGGCCGCGGCCGTGCGCGAACAGGCGCTGCGGTGCCAGCAATGGCTGCGCGCGGCGCTGGCCCAGCCGTTCAACGGCCCCACCGTGGTGGTGACGCACTTCGCGCCCAGCCTGCACAGTGCCGATCCGCGCTACGGCCACACGCCGGGCACGGCCGGCTTCTGCAACGCGCTGGACGAGCTGCTGCCGCAGGCCCGGCTCTGGCTGCACGGCCACCTGCACTGCGCGCTGGACTACGCCGTGCACGGCTGCCGGGTGGTGGCCAACCCGCTGGGGTATGCGCGCAAGGGGGAGCAGGCAGGCTTCCAGCCCGGGCTCACCCTGACTGTGGCGGGCTAAGGCCGGCGCCCGGCCGGCCTTTTTTGACGCGGATCACGGGCGCCCGTCCGTCAGCCTTTAGACTTGGCCACTTCACTTGACGAGGAGCACTCTCCATGAAAATCTTGCTGGCCGTCGACGGCAGCCCCTACACCAAGAAAATGCTCGCCTACCTGACCACGCATGGCGAGCTGTTCTCCGCGGACAACGACTACACCATCTTCACCGCGCAGCCGCCGCTGCCGCCGCGGGCGCGCGCCGCCGTCGGCAAGGAAGTGGCCGATGGCTACCACGCCGAGGAAGCCGAGAAGGTGCTGGGTCCGGTGTCCAAGTTCCTGGCCCGCCACGGCATCAACGCCAAGAGCAGCTGGAAGGTCGGCCACGCCGGCGAAGCCATCGCCAAGATCGCCGACAGCGGCAAGTACGACCTGGTGGTGATGGGTTCGCACGGCCACAGCGCGCTGGGCAACCTGGTCATGGGCTCGGTCGCCACCCAGGTGCTGGCGCACTGCGAAGTGCCGGTGCTGCTGGTGCGCTGAACGTCCGCCGCCTCACGGGCCCTCACCGAGGCCCGTCATTCCTCCAAGGCTGCCGCGGCAGCCTTTCTTGTTTCCGCGGCGTGGTCAGCCTGCTGGTGCAGCCCCGGCAGGACGACGTAGAAGGTCGCGCCCTGCCCCGGCACGCCCGTGGCCCAGATGCGGCCGCTGTGGCGCGCGACGATGCGCTTGACGGTGGCCAGGCCCACGCCCGAGCCCGGATAGTCCGCCTCGTCGTGCAGGCGGTTGAACGGCTCGAACAGCTTGTCGGCGCCCTGCATGTCGAAGCCGGCGCCGTTGTCCACGATGCACAGGCACGCGGCCTCGTCCGGGCGACTCAACAGACGCACGCGGATGTGCGGCTCGGCGGTCCGGGCCGTGAACTTCCAGGCATTGCCCAGCAGATTGACCAGCAGCTGGCGCAGCAGGCGCTCGTCGCCCACGCCGTGCAGGCCCGGCTCGATCTCGACCCGCACCCCCCGGCACGGCTGCTGGGTGCGCAGCTCCTGCATCACCTCCTGCGCCAGCGCGCTGAGGTGGACCGGCGCCATCACCAGCTCCGCCTGCGTGACCCGGGCCAGTTCCAGCAGGTCCTCGATCAGGGCCTCCATCTGGCGCGTGCCGTCCTGGATGCGGCTCAGGCAGCGGTGGCCCTGCTCGTCCAGCATGGCGCCGGCGTGCTCGGCGAGCAGGTCGGCGAACATGGCGATGGCGTGCAGCGGGTTGCGCAGGTCGTGCGAGACGGACGAGGCAAACGCCTCCAGTTCACGGTTGGACAGCGCCACCTCGCGCGTGCGCTCCGCCACCAGCCGCTCCAGGTGCTCGTTGACCTCGCGCACCCGCTCCTGCGCCGCCAGGCTCTGCGTGACGTCGGTCGCCAGGCACAGGCGCGCCGGACGTCGGTCGAAGGTCATCGGCTGGGAGCTGACCTGCATCTGGCAGATCTCGCCATTGCGCTTGCGGTGCGGGCGCACGGCGGGCACCTCCAGGTCGGCCTGCTGCAGCTGCGGCGGCTGGATGTCGGCCAGCGTCATGCGCTCGAAGTCCTGCAGCGTGTAGCCATAGTGCGCCGCCGCCGCCGGGTTCACGGCCAGGAAGCGCTGGGTGGACAGCTCCAGCACCCACAGTGGCAGCGGTGCGGCCTCGAACAGCGCGCGGTAGTGCGCCTCGCTCTCGCGCAGGGCCTGGGTCGCGCGCTGGCGTTGACTGCGCTGGACCTCCAGGACCTGCACCAGGCCGGACAGGCCACGCTTGAGCGCGCCAAGCTCACGCCAGACCGAGTCGGTTGGCGCCAGCGCCAGCGCGTAGTCCTCGCGGCGCACGAGGCGGATGCTGCGCAGCACGCGCCGCAGCGGGCGCACCAGCCAGCGCTCGCCCAGCAGCAGGATCAGCGCGCCCGACAGCAGCGACACCCCCAGCAGCGCCAGCATGTGCTCAAAACCATGGCGCGCCGCCGGCTCGATCACCGCGGCCACCGGCACCGTCATGGCGACAAACAGTCGCGCGCGACCATCGACCCGCACCGGCCGGAGCAGCCGCAACAAGCCGTCCTCCTGGCCTGGCGCCAGGGCGCCGCTGCGGCGCTCATGCAGCGCGGCCAGCAGCACCGCGTCCGGCAGCGGCTGGCCCACCAGGTCGCGCCGCCGGTCGCTGGTCGCCAGCACCACGCCCTGGGCGTCGGTCAGGTAAACGCGGGCCGCGGCGGGCAGATTCAGTCCGTTGAGCTGAGCGCCCAGCGAGGCCAGGTCCACGCTGGCGAACACCACCCCCTTGAACACGCCCGACCCGGTGCGCACCGGCAGGCCGAAGCTCAGCACCGGCTTGCCGCTGAGGGCGCCCACCATGTAGTCGCTGACCGCCAGCACGTTCTCGTCGCGGGCCTGGCGGTAATACGGGCGGGCCTCAAGCCGGATTTCCCCTCCGCCCGACGTGGCGCCGCAGACGATGTGGCCGTGGGTGTTGATCAGGCCCAGATTGCTCAGCGCGGGCTGGCGCTCCTGCAGGCGCCGGAAGTAGGCCACGCAGGCCGACCGGCTCTCCTCGGCGACGACCGACGATGCGCCGACGGCGGTCAGCAGCTGGGCGATGCCGGTGACGAACTGCTCCTGGCTGGCGGCCGTGACATCGGTCAGCACCTGCATATTGGTTTGCGCGCGCCGCAGCAGCGCGTCCTGCTGGCGCTCGATCGACAGCCATTCAAGCAGCCACATCGGCGCCACGATCAGCGCGATGAAGAACAGCAGCAGCCAGCGCAGAGACAGCCGCCAGGTCGCCGCGGAGGACGTCTTCACCGACGCGGCAGGCGCCCCCGCGTCCACGCCGCCCCCGGCCTCGGACGGGCGTGAGACGACAGAGAGGGAACGGGCTGACAAAGACATGGCGGAACGGAGACGGTGGTGGGGCGCCAGTGTAGGGGTGCCCCATCGACCGGTCGGGCGCAGGTCCTCAGTGCAGTGTCGGCGGCGCCGTGCGCAGGAAATCGAGGACGAGGGCATCGAATTCATCCGGCGCCTCCAGCGGCGGACAGTGCCCGATACCGGCCAGCTCGACGTACCGGCTGCCGTCGATCGCGTCGGCCATCGCCCGCACGGCGGCCGGCGCGGCCTGGCGGTCCTGCGCGCCGGCGATCAGCAGCGTCGGTACATGGAGGGCCGGCAGGCTGGCGCGCCGGTCAAAGGTGGCCATCGCCTGCAGCGCGCGGCGGTAGGTGGAGGGATGCACCTCGGCCAGGCAGCGCGTGGCCAGTGCCACGCCCTCCGGCAGCGCACCCGCGCCAATGGTCTGGGGCAGGGTGAGCTCGGCGATGGAAGACATCGCCTGCCCGGCCTGGAGCAGCACCAGCTGCTGGGCGATGAAGGCCTGCAGGCCCAGCGCCTGCGGATCACCCGACCAGGCCACGGTGGCCGAGAGGATCAGCCGGCGCACCAGCTCGGGCCGGCGCGCCGCCACTTCCTGCGCCACCATGCCGCCCAGGCCGTGGCCGAGCAGGATCACGCCGCGACCGGACGGCGCCCTCAGCGCCTCGATCAGCGCGACGCAGCTGGCGGCCAGACCCTTGAAGGCGTAGGGCTCGACCGGCGCGCTGCGACCGTAGCCCGGCATGTCCCAGGCCACCGCGCGGTAGCCGGCGTTGGCGTAGGCCTCCACCTGCGGCGCGAACGCGAGATGGCCGCCACCGACGTCGTGCAGCATCAGGAGCAGCGGGCCGGCGCCGAGGGTGGAGAAGGTCGGAAGGGATGTCATGGGGGAATCTTACGCGCCGACCCCTCGCCCCTCCCGGGCGAAGGCCCCGCCGCGCGCGGGGCGGCCCGCGGCGCTATGATCGCCGGTCCATCCCGCTGCCCCGCCCTCCCCATGTCTCCCGCCCGTCAGGCCCAGCCCCCCGCCTTTTCGCCACGTGAATTCCGCGGCGCGCTGGGCATGTTCGCCACCGGCGTGACCATCGTCACCGCGCGTGCCGCCAGCGGCGAGTTGGTGGGCCTGACCGCCAACTCGTTCAACTCGGTGTCGCTGACGCCGCCGCTGGTGCTCTGGAGCCTGGCACAGAGCGCCGGCTCGATGGCGGCCTTCAGCGCCGGCTCGCACTACGCCATCAACATCCTCGCCGCCGACCAGAAGGCGCTGGCCGAGCGCTTCGCCGCGCGCGGCACCGACCGCTGGGCCGGCGTTCGCTTCACCGAGGGCGTGGCGGGCTCGCCGCTGCTGGAGGGCGCTGCCGCTACCTTCGAATGCTTCAACCGCAGCCGCTACGAGGAAGGCGACCACGTGATCTTCGTCGGCGAGGTCGAGCGCTGCAGCCACCGCGCCGGCGCCTCGCCGCTGCTGTTCCACGGCGGCCGCTTCTACACCGAGCATCCGCTCTGAGCGGATCACCCCGAGCGCGTCCTTGCCCGCCAACGGACGGCGCGGGAAAGCTCGCTGCCCACCGCGCCGTGCGGCCACGCAGAATCGGTGGCCATGACGACCCAAGCCGCCCGCCGCAACCACCTCGACACCACCGCGATCGCCCTGCTGCTCGCCTGCTGCCTGTTCTGGGGCTTCCAGCAGGTGCTGGTCAAGGCCACGCTGGCGCAGCTGCCGCCGGTGTTCCAGTCGGCCGTGCGCGCCATCGGCGCCTGCCTGCTGCTGCTCGCCTGGTGCCGCTGGCGCGGCATCGCGCTGTTCGGCCGGGACGGCTCGCTGCTCCCCGGTCTGCTGGCCGGCAGCCTGTTCGCGGCCGAGTTCGCCTGCATCTACCTCGGCCTGCAGCACACCCCCGCCTCGCGCCTGACGGTGTTCCTCTACACCGCGCCGTTCTGGGTGGCTGGCCTGCTGGCGCTCGCGCTGCGCGTCGAGCGCTTGCGCCCGCTGCAGTGGACCGGCCTGGCCTGCGCCTTCGCCGCCGTGCTGTTCGCGCTGCGCGAGGGCTTCGCGGGCGGCGGCGCGGCCATGACCTGGCGCGGAGACCTGCTGGGCCTGGCCGCCGGGGCGCTGTGGGGGCTGACCACGGTCACGATCCGCGCCACGGGACTGGCGAGCTTGTCCGCGGAGAAGCTGCTGTTCTACCAGCTGGCGGTGAGCGCGGTGGGGCTGTCGGCGCTGTCGGTCGGACTGGGCGAGGCCTGGCCGCGCCGGCTGAGTGTCTTCGCCGGCGGCTCGCTGCTGCTGCAGACCGTGCTCGGTGCCTTCGCCAGCTACCTGGCCTGGATGTGGCTGCTCGGCCGCTATCCGGCCACCCGGATCTCGGTCTTCGTGTTCCTGACGCCGATCTTCGCGCTGCTGTTCGGCGCACTGTGGCTGGGCGAGCCGGTCACGCCGAGCCTGCTGGCCGCCCTCGCGCTGGTGGCGGGCGGCATCGTGCTGGTGAACCGGCGCGCCTGAGCCCGGAGCCTCAGGCTCCCCAGTACAGCCGGCCCGGGTTGAGCACCCGCGCCGCGTGCACCGCCGCGTCGTCGCGCAGCCAGTCGGCCAGGGCGCCGAACAGCGCCGGGTAGTCGGCCTGCGCCTCATGGTTGGTGCAGGGCCAGTCGCTGCCCCAGAGCAGGCGGTCCGGCCCCAGCTCGCCGAGCCACAACCGCGCCAGCGCGCCCGGCTCGCGCCCGCCCAGCCGGTAGGCGCCACTGAGCTTGACATGGACCGGTGCGGCGCGCGCGCGCACGGCGCGCACCGTGGGGTCCTGCGCCGAGACCGCCGCCGGCTTGCCCATGTGGTCGAGCACCAGCGGCACGTCCTGCGGCAGCTGCGCCAACACCTGCGGCAGGCGGCCGATGTCGGTGTGCAGTTCCAGGTGCCAGCCCAGCACCTGCAGCGCGTCCCAGAACGAGGTGCCTGCCGCCGGCCAGGCCGACAGATCGTGCGCCGTGCCGACCAGGTTCAGGCGCAGGCCGCACACGCCGGCTTCGCGGAGTTCGCACAGCTGGGCCAGGCCGATCGTGGGCGGCACGACCGCGATGCCGCGCAGCGCCTCGGGCTGGGCCGCGAGCTGCGCCAGCAGGCCACGGTTGTCGGTGCCCATGAAGCTGGTCTGCACCAGCACGCCGCGGCGCACGCCCAGGGGCTCGGCCAGCGCCCGCCAGGCTGCCAGCGGCGCGGCATAGGGCGGCGCGTAACGGGCGCCGGGCTGGGCCTGGTGCGCCTCGAACACATGGAAGTGGCAGTCAACCGCGGTTTTTGACAGATCGTGTGGCATGCTCTACATTCTAGTCATCTAGAGGACTATAGCAATGACTTTCCCACCTCTCCCCCTGCCGGCACGTCCGGATGACGCGCAGCCGGCGCCGGGCCAGAGCCGTTACGGCTGGCTGGCCGCCAGCCTGCGCGCACGCATCACCCGGGGCGAGTGGGTGCCCGGCACCGCCCTGCCGGCCGAGGCGGCGCTGGCCAGGGAACACGGCGTGGCCCTGGGCACGCTGCGCCAGGCCCTGGCCGTGCTGGTGGCCGAAGGCCTGCTGGAGCGCCAGCACGGGCGTGGCACCTTCGTGCGCGCCGGGCTGGGCGGCGCCTCCATGCTGCGCTTCTTCCGCTTCCGCCACGGCGACGAACGGACGGCCACGCCGACCTCGCGCATCCTGCAGCGACGGACCGAGCTGGCCGGTGCCGACAGCGCCGAGGCGCTGGGCCTGCCCGCCGGCGCCAGCGTGCTGAGCCTGCAACGCCTGCGCAGCGTGGACGGCCAGCCCTGCCTGCTGGAGCAGATCACGCTGCCGCTGCCGCTCTTCGAGGCCCTGGCGGGCTCCGACACCGCAGCCTGGGACGATCTGCTCTACCCGATGTTCCAGCGCGTGTGCGGCGTCACCATCCACCGCGCCGAGGACCAGCTCAGCTTCGGCCTGCTGAGCGCCGAGCAGGCCGAGCTGCTGCAGCTGGAGCCGGGCCATCCCTGCGTGCAGGTGCAGCGGCGCGCGTTCGACCTCGGCGGCCGTTGCGTGGAGCTGCGCACCACGCTCGGCGATGCCTTTGCCTTCCAGTACACGGCGCAAGTGCGCTGAACCCCAACCCTTCAGGAGACATGCCATGACCTTCCCCGCCTCGTTCACCCGCGCGCTGGCGATCGCCAGCGTGACCGTCGCCGGGCTGGCGCCCGCCTCCGGCGCGCAGGCCCAGTCCGCCCCGCCGTGGCCCGCCAGGCCCGTGACGCTGGTCGTGACCTACCCGCCCGGTGGCGGTGCCGACACCATGGCGCGCCTGATCGCGCCGCGGCTGGGCGAGGCCCTGGGCCAGCCGCTGGTGATCGAGAACCGGCCCGGCGCCGGCGGGCAGATCGGCGCCGCGGCCGTGGCCAAGGCCCTGCCGGACGGCTACACGCTGATGTTCGACGCCTCCTCGTTCGCGGTGAACCCGGCGCTCTACCCGCGCCTGCCCTACGACAGCGACAAGGCCTTCCGGGCGATCGGCGTCACCGCGCTGTTCCCCAACGTGCTGCTGGTCAACGCCAAGTTCCCGGCCAGGAACGTGGCCGAGCTGGTCGCCGCCGCGCGGGTCAGGAAGGATGCGGTGTCGTTTGCCTCCTCCGGCAACGGCTCGGCCCAGCACCTGGCGGGCGCCCTGTTCGAATCGGCCGCCCAGGTGGACATGGTGCACGTGCCCTACAAGGGTGGCGGCCCCGCGCTCAACGATGTGATCGGCGGCCAGGTGCCGGTGTTCTTCGGCAACCTGGCGTCCACGCTGCCCCACCTCCAGGGCGGCAAGCTGCGCGCCCTGGCGGTGACGTCGGCCAAGCGCTCGCCCATCCTGCCCGAGGTGCCGACGCTGGCCGAGGCCGGCGTGGCCGGTGCCGAGATCTACGAGTGGAACGCCCTGTTCGCCCCAGCCGGCACGCCGGAGGCCGTGCTCGGCAAGCTCTCCGCCGCCTTGCGGCAGGCGCTGGAGGCGCCCGAGGTCAAGGCCCGCATCGCCCAGCTCGGCGGCGAGATCCCCAAGGGCGGCCCCGAGGCCGCCCAGTCCTTCATCCGCCAGCAGACCGCGCTCTGGGCGCGCGTGATCAAGGCGCGCGGCATCGCCGCCGAATGAACCCTCGTCCCGGAGACCGCGCCATGACCCTGCACACCCTGTCCCGCCGCGAGTGGCTGGCCTCGTCGGCCGCGGCCGCCCTGGCCGCCTCGCCCCTGCTGGCCCGCGCCCAGGCCGCCTGGCCCAGCAAGCCGCTGCGCCTGGTCGTCCCGTTCGCGCCCGGCGGCAGTTCCGAGATCGTGGCCCGCGCCGTGGCCGGCGAGATGGCCCGGACCATCGGCCAGAACGTGTTCGTGGACAACAAGCCCGGGGCCGCCGGCAACATCGCCATGCAGGAAGTGGCGAATGCCACCGACGAGCACACGCTGATCCTGGGCCACATCGGCACGCTGGCCGTGAACCCCTTCATCTTCCCTAAGCTGCCCTACGACGCGGCGCGCGACTTCGTGCCGGTGACGCTGCTGTCCAAGGTGCCCAGCCTCTACGTGGTGCACCCGGACCTGCCCGTGAGAGACCTCAGGGAGTTCGTGAGCTACGCCAGGGCCCGCCCCGGCCAGCTCAACTACGGCTCGGCCGGCAACGGCAGCGCCGGGCACCTGGCGTTCGAGTACCTGAAGATGGTGAGCGGCACCTTCGTGGTCCATGTGCCCTACCGCGGCACCGGCCCGATGCTGACCGACCTGATGGCCGGCCGCCTGCAGGCCGCCGCGGTGGGCGCGCCTGCGCTGCTGCCCTTCATCAAGGCCGGCAAGCTGCGCTGCATCGCCACGGGCACCAGCAGCCGCCTGCCGCAGCTGCCCGAGGTGCCGACCGTGGCCGAGCAGGGCTACCAGGGCTTCGAGATGACCCAGTGGTACGGCCTGCTGGCCCCGAGCCGGTGGCCGGCGGCGAACGTGGCCAGGCTGGAAGCCGAGGCGGTCAAGGCCGCGCGCGGCAGCGTCGTGAAGGAAAAGCTGGCGCACGACACGGCCCTGGCCATCGGCAGCAGCGCGGCCGAGTTCAAGGCCTTCATCCAGGCCGAACGGGCGCGCTGGAAGCCGGTGATCGCGCGCGCGCAGATCAGGCCCGAAGGTCTCTGAGCCCCGCTCCACGTCGGCCCGCGGACCTTCAGCCGGCCAACCGCGCGCGCACCCAGGCCGCGTCGGCCAGCGGCCGGCCCAGCGCCTGCGCGCCCTGCGCCGCCTGGCGCACCAGGGCGGCGTTGTCGGACGCGACGGCGCCATCGCGCAGCAGCAGATTGTTCTCGAAGCCCACGCGCACGTGGCCGCCCAGCGCGGCGGCGGCCATGGCGCAGCGGTATTCCTGCGCGCCGAAGGCGCACATGGCCCAGGGCTGGGCAGCCTCCCCGTCCCGCCAGGCGTGCAGGTAGGGCAGCAGGTCGGTGGGCGCGGAGGTCTGGCCGGCGCTGTAGCGGCCGAGCACGAACAGCAGCCACCACGGGCCGGACGGCACCACGCCCTCGCGCAGCAGCGCCTGCCACTGGCGCAGGTCCTCGACGTCGTAGAGGATGACCTGGGTCATCACCCCGGTGGCGCGCAGGTGCCCGAAGAAGCCGGCCAGCCGCGCGCGGTCGGGCGCGGGCCGGCACAGCTCGCGCAGGCCGACCGACACGGCCTCCGGGCGCAGTTCGCGCACCACGGCCATCTGCTCGGGCGGGTCGTAGACGCCGGCCGCCTCGGTGGTGATCTGGATCACCAGCTGTTCGCCGACGGCCTGGCGCACGGCGGTGATGGCGGCGCGGTAGTCGTCGGCGCGCAGGCTGTGCGAGCCGTCGGGACGGCGCACATGCAGGTGCAGCATCGCCGCGCCGGCATCGAGGCAGTCCTTCGCGGTCTGGGCGAGTTCGGCCGGGATCAGCGGCAGGGCCGGATGGTCGCCGCGGCGCTTGTAGGCGCCGTTCGGCGCCACGGTCAGGATCAGGGCCTCGTCGTTCATGGCGTCATTCCTCATGCGGGCAGCGGCGTGCCCTGGTGCGCGCGCAGGCGCCAGGCGCCGGCCTCCGGCATCCAGACGGTGAGGAACAGGCTGCGCACCGCCTTCTCCTGCCCGTCCTTCACCACGGTGGCGTCCATGCGCCCGCGCACCAGGGCCACGCCGGGGCCTGCCTGCACCACCAGCTCGCTGAGGGCCAACGCGCCGTAGCGCAGTGTGCCGCCCTGCAGTTTGGCGAGGTAGCTCGCCTTGCCATCGCAGACCGCGGTCGAATGCACATAAGCCAGCTGCTCGGACAGCAGCGGCGCCAGCGCTTCGGCGTCGCCGGCCAGCAGGGCCTCGCGCCGGCGCTGCTCCCAGGCCAGCACGGTGGTTTCGTTCGGTGCATCCATCAGTCGTTCCTCGTCTCGTCGGTGTCGATCGCCTGCAGCAGGATCTTGCCCGCCCCGTCGCCGGACTCCAGGCTGGCATGGGCCTGCGCCGCGTCGCGCAGCGCGAAGACGCGCTGGATCAGCGGCCGCACCGTGCCGGCCTCGACCAGCGGCCAGACCACCTGCCGCAGCCGCTGGGCGATGGCGGTTTTCTCGTGCTCGGGCAGCGGGCGCAGCAGCGAGCCCGTGACGCGCGCCTCCCGGGCCATGATCTCGCGCAGCGGAGCCGCAAAGTCCGCGCCCTCGCCGGGCGAGAGGTGCACCAGGCGGCCGCGCCGTGCCAGCGCCTGCACGTTCTGCGCGCCGTAGCGGCCGCCGGCCATGTCCAGGATCACGTCCACGCCGCGGCCCTGCGTCAGTTCGGCGATGCGCTGCACGAAGTCCTCGCGGCGGTAGTCGATGGCGGCGCGCGCGCCGAGCCCGAGGGCCAGGGCGCACTTCTCGTCGCTGCCGCAGGTCACGTGGACGGCATGGCCGAGCTGCGTCAGCACCTGGATCGCCAGGCTGCCGACGCCGCTGGTGCCGCCGTGGATCAGCACCGTCTCGCCGGGGCCGAGCTGCGCCACGCCGAAGAAGTTGTGCCAGATCGTGAACATCGCCTCCGGCAGTGCCGCGGCCTGGGCCAGCGACACCTGTCCGCCGAGGCGGAAGGCGTGGGCGGCCGGCGCGGCGACGAACTCGGCATAGCCGCCACCGTCGGTCAGCGCGCAGACCCGGTCCCCCGGCGCGAAGCCGCGCACCCGTGCACCCACGGCCTGCACCACGCCGGCCACCTCCAGTCCCGGCACGTCGCTGTGCGCGGGCGTCGGGCCGCGCCGGCGCTGGTTGCAGTCGTGCCGGTTCACGCCGGCAAAACAGACCTGGATCAGCAGCTCCTCCTCGCCCGGCATAGGCCGTGCGATGCGGCGCGGCTGCAGCACTTCGGGGCCGCCGGCGGCGCTAATGAGCAGCGCCAGCTGCCCGGCAGGGGCGAGGCCCCGTACGGTGTCGGCCATCGGCGCGACCCTCAATCGAGCTTGACGCCGGCCTGGCGCACGACCTGGCCCCACATCGCGGCATCCGCCTTGATGAAGGCGGCGAATTCGGCCGGTGTGGTGGCCTTCAGCTCGCCGCCGTACTGGCGCCACTTCTCGGCCAGCTGCGGGTTCTGCACGGCCTTCTGCATCGCGGCGCTGAGCTTGTCGATGATCGGCTGGGGCGTGCCGGCCGGGGCCAGGATGCCCTGCCAGGCCAGCGGCGCGTAGTCGGGCAGGCCGGCCTCGGCGAAAGTCGGCACGTCGGGGAAGGTCGGGTGGCGGGTCTTGCCGGTGATGGCGAGCAGCTTGAGCTTGCCGGCGCGGATGTTGCCCGCCGCTGCTGGCAGGCCGTCGAACATCACGTTCACCTGGCCGGCCAGCAGGTCGCTGTAGGGGCTGCTGGTGTTGTAGGGCACGAAGCGCAGCTTGCTGGCGGAGGCGGCGGCAAACCACTCGCCGGACAGGTGCGAGTAGCTGCCGATGCCCTGGGTCGCCACCATCACGCTGTCCGGCTGCGCCTTGGCCTGCGCGATCAGCTCGCGCGCCGTCTTGAACGGCGTGCCAGGGTGGGCGATCAGCCCGGTGTTGAGCACGCCGAGCAGGCTGACCGGTGCGAAGTCCTTCTCGACGTTGAACGGGAGCTTGGCGTAGAGGTGGCGCAGCACCGACATGCTGGTGGTGGTGCCCACCACCAGCGTGTAGCCGTCGGGCGGGGCCTTGGCGGCGGCCTCGGTGCCGATGATGGACGAGGCGCCGGGTCGGTTTTCCACGAACACGGTCTGGCCCAGGATCTTGGTCAGCTCGCCGGCGATCTCGCGGGCGTTGGCGTCGGGGCCGGAGCCGGCGGCGAACGGCGCGACCAGCCGGATCGGCTTGCTCGGGTAGTCCTGCGCCTGGACGCCGGTGGCGGCCAGCACGGCCAGGGTCAGCGCGGCCAGGCCGCGGCGGGTGATCGAGGTCATCTTTTGTCTCCTGAATGGAATGTGGCGGTCGCCATCCCGGTGCTGCGGATGGCTGGTCTGGATTCTTGATGAAAATCATCTCATTGTCAAATTATGAGAATTACTAGATATTTATTGTTTTTTGGTGCAAACTAATAACGTCAATTTTTCATTAACAGACTTCGGAGACAACATGAACCGATCTCTTGCTCCCCTGGCCGGGCGCGACTCGCTGGTGTTCAGCCACATGGGTTTCTACGTGCGCGACCTGGAGCGCATGGCGCGCTTCTACAAGGAGGTGCTGTGCTTCACCGAGACCGACCGGGGCGACCTCGGCGCGGTGAAGCTGGTCTTCCTCAGCCGCGACCCGGCCGAACACCACCAGGTGGTGCTGGCCACCGGCCGACCCGAAGGCCTGGCCTTCAACCTGATCAACCAGATCTCGTTCCGCGTGCCCGACCTGGCCACGCTGCGCCTGGTGCGCGACCGCGCCGCCGCGGCCGACGCGAGCGAGCTGCTCTGCGCCACGCACGGCAACGCGGTCTCGATCTACTTCCGCGACCCGGAAGGCAACCGCATCGAGGTCTTCCTGGACATGCCCTGGTACTGCGAGCAGCCGCTGCGCGAGCCGATCGAGCTGGACCAGCCCGACGAGGCCGTGCTGGCCCAGGCCGAGGCGCTGGCGCGCAGCCGGCCGAAGTTCCAGCCGCGCGCGCAATGGATGGCCGAGATGAGCCGTCGCATGGGCTATGCCCAGGAGGTGGCCGCATGAACACCCCGCTGTACGACGTTGCCATCATTGGCTACGGCCCCGCCGGCGCGCTGCTGGCCAACCTGCTGGGCCAGGCCGGCCTGTCGGTGCTGGCCCTGGACAAGGAGGCCGACATCTACCCGCTGCCGCGCGCCATCCACTTCGACGGCGAGGTGATGCGCGTGTTCCAGGACGCCGGCCTGCGCCCGGCGGTGGAGGCGATTTCGCGCCCCGGCCTGACCGGCATGCATTTCGTCAACGCCGCCGGCGAGACGCTGCTGATCCGCGGCGGCACCACGCTCAACGGCCCGCACGGCTGCGCCAACAACTACTACTTCCACCAGCCCGAGCTGGAGCAGGTGCTGCGCGCCGGCGCGGCGCAGCACCCGAGCGTGCAGGTGCGCCTGCGCCACGAGGTGACGCAGATCGACGACACCGGCGACCAGGTGCGCCTGGCCGTGACCGACCTCGCGCGTGGCGAGGCGCTGGACGTGCGGGCCCGCTACGTGCTCGGCTGCGACGGCGCCCGCTCGCTGGTGCGCAAGGTGCTGGGCAGCCCGATGCAGGACCTGGGCCTGCACCAGCCCTGGCTGGTGTTCGACGTGCTGCTCAAGGACGGCGCCCCGCCGCTGCCCGACCACACGGTGCAGCACTGCGACCCGGCCCGCCCGATGACCTACTGCAACGTCACCGGCAACCGCCGGCGCTGGGAGATCATGCTGATGCCCGGCGACGACCCGGCCACGCTGGTGCAGCCCGAGACCCTGTGGCAGCTGGTCAGCCGCTGGGTCAAGCCCGAGCACGCCGAGGTCGAGCGCGCGGTGATCTACACCTTCCACTCGGTGATCGCCCAGGGCTGGCGCAAGGGCCGTCTGCTGCTGGCGGGCGATGCCGCGCACCAGACCCCGCCCTTCCTGGGCCAGGGCATGTGCGCCGCCGTGCGCGACGTGGCCAACCTGGCCTGGAAGCTCGAAGCGGTGCTGCGCGGGCGCGCCGGCGAGGCGCTGCTGGACAGCTACGAGGCCGAGCGCTCGCCGCATGTGCACGCCTTCATCGAGCTGGCGGTGCGTCTGGGCGACATCATCCAGGCCACCGATCCGCTCAAGGCACAGGAGCGCGATGCGCGGTTCAAGGCCGGCCAGCCGGAGATCTTCGAGTTCCCGGCGCCGCGCCTGGGCCCCGGGGTCTGGCAGGGCGCGGCGGCACCGGTCGGGCAGATCTTTCCGCAGCCGCGGCTGGCCGATGGCCGGCTGCTGGACGAGGCGCTGGGCGCACGCTTTGCCGTGATCGGCCGCGCCGAGGTGCTGGCCGGCGTGCCCGAGGCGACGCGCCAGCGCTGGAGCGCGGCGGGGGCGGTGCAACTGCCGGCCGATGCCGAGCCGGCGCTGCGCGACTGGCTTGACAGCCAGGGCGTGGCCGCCATCATGCTCAGGCCCGACCGCTACATCATGGGCATGGCCACATCGCCCGGGGAACTGGACGCCATCACGGCCTGCATGCCCGTGGCGGATCCCCAACCCCGTTGATCCCGAGAACATGACCGACAAATCCGAGTCCAGCCTTGCCCGCATGCTGAGCGTGCTGGACCTGTTTTCCGACCACCAGCTGACCTGGACCGCCGAGGCCATCACCGAGGCGCTGCAGGTCTCCCTGCCCACCGGCTACCGCTACGTGAAGATGCTGACCGAGGCCGGCCTGCTGCAGCGCGCCGCCGATTCGCACTACACGCTGGGGCCGCGCATCATCGTGCTGGACCACTACATCCGCAGGGCGGATCCGGTGCTGCAGCATGGCGTGCCGTTCATGCAGGAGCTGGTGGCGAAAACCGGATTGGATTGCGTCATCTCGGGCCTCTACGGCCAGCAGGTGCTGGACACGCACCGCGAGCTCGGCGCCGCGCCGGCCAGCCTCAGCTACGGACGCGGACGGCCGCGCCCGCTGTTCCTGGGCGCGGCGCCCAAGGTGATCCTGGCCAGCTTCACGCCCGCGCAGCTGCACAAGGTGTTCGACGCGCACCCCGCCGAGATCGCCGCGGTCGGCCTGCCCACCGACTGGCCGAGCTTCCGCAAGTATTTCAGCGCCATCCGCAAGGCCGGCCACTACTTCTCCAACGGCGAGCTGGAACCGAACCTGGCCGCCCTCGCCGCGCCGCTGCACCAGGCGGACGGCACCGTGCTCGGCGCCATCTCGCTGGTCACCAGCGTGCAGCGCATGGCCGTGATCGACCTGCCCAAGCTGACCCAGCTGGTCATGCGTGCGGCGCAGGACATCACGGCCCGCATTCCCTAGCTTTTCTTTTCGCTTCCCAAGGACTTTCCCCATGAAACTCATCAGCTTCGAACATCAGGGCCGCGCTTCCTACGGCATCGTCAACGGCAACGACGTGCTGGACCTCACCCCGATCCTCGGCGCGCAGACCCCCGACCTCAAGACCCTGATCGCGCGCGACCTGCTCGGCGCCGCCGCCGAGGCCGCGAAGACACAAGCCCCGACGCTGAAGTTCGACCAGCTCACGCTGCTGCCGGTGATCCCCAACCCGAACAAGATCGTCTGCGTCGGCCTGAACTACGGCGAGC
>Ga0255338_1001289_pt1 | contig 49250 bp, 42 predicted proteins | sample MeOH1_35cm_T4_19_FD_203715 | JGI IMG/M metagenome (GOLD analysis project Ga0255338, IMG submission 203715) | Sandy soil microbial communities from University of British Columbia, Vancouver, Canada - MeOH1_35cm_T4_195 | ecosystem: Engineered > Artificial ecosystem > Sand microcosm > Unclassified ...
TCGGCCAGATGGAGGATATGCGGTTGACCGACGCCGAGGAAGATCAATGGTGGCTGGAAGACCTGTTGGCGCAGATCGGCTGGATCGGCCGGATCGGCTGGGAAGGTGGTCTTTTCGCGGCGGTCGGTCGCGCGGGGTAGCCAGCCTGGATCGGCGCGACCGCGCGCCACTTCGCTTCGATTGCATCCTTCGACAATAAGCGGCAGAATTCCATTTCCCCCAAATCAATTGGCCAGCGAGATTTCGCTCGAAAACGCACAGTCGGGAGAGAGGACATGAAAAGGGCGGCGGCATGCTTGGCGTCGGGATCCATTCTCTTATTCTGCTCCACGCAAGCGATCGCAGGCGCGAGGGATTGGTCCAGGGCGAGCAACATCGCCAGAGCGGCAATCGTCGCAACCGCCTTGGGCGTCCCCAGCGTACAGGAAGACTGGGATGGAGCGTTACAGGCAGGAGCAAGCGTCGGCTCCGCCTTTCTGCTATCCAAAGGATTGAAGGAGCTCATTCCAGAGATGAGGCCGGACGGAACCGACCGGCGCTCCTTCCCGTCGACACATGCCGCGACCTCCTTCGCCGCTGCCGCTTCCCTGCAAAATCGCTATGGCTGGAAGATTGGGCTTCCAGCACAACTCGTCGCGGCGTTTGTGGGCGTTGCGCGGGTGAAAGCCAGGAAGCACCATTGGGGGGATGCCGCAGCGGGAATGGTTATCGGTGAGGCTTCAGGGTTTCTCATGACTTCGCGAAGAGACAACGGCGTACGGATCGTCCCCTGGGCAGAGACAGCGGGCGGTGGAATTGCCCTTGACCTGCGGTTTTGAGCTCAGAGTCTGTTTGGAAATGCGCGGAAGAGCGCATTTCGGCGCCGCACCAGCCCTCTCCCCCACCCGGCCACCCAACCGCAGTATTCTATGGGTGGCCGGGTGGGGGAGAGGGCTGGTGCGGCTATGCCCCCAAAGGCGCATTTCCAAACAGACTCTCAAGCGATTATCTTGTTTCTCTCGTCACGTACTAATACGGATCGTTTCATCCTTCGGTCACTGAAATATCGGGGAGATGGACGAGGTGATGGAAGATACGGCAGCCGCTCCGGGAAGGGGAGAAAGATCCGGGACGCCCGGCTTGAGAGCCATGTTGCGCCGTCTTGGGCCGGGGCTCATCACTGGCGCGGCGGACGACGACCCAAGCGGGATTGGCACGCACAGCCAGGTCGGAGCGCAGTTCGGATATGGTCTTGCATGGACTTTCGTCCTCAGCTTTCCCCTCATGGTCGCAATCCAGCAGGTGGCGGCCGAAATTGGAAGGGTGACCGGCGCCGGGATCGCGCGCAATCTGCGCCGTCACTATCCGCGTCCCTTGCTCTGGACGGTCGTGGCCCTTCTGCTGATTGCCAATATTGTCAATCTGGGCGCCGATCTGAGCGCCATGGGCGCAGCGCTGTCTCTTTTGGCAGGGGGAAATTCCACCTTTTACACCCTGTCATTTGGAATCGTCTGTATCCTGGCTGAGGTGGGACTGAGCTACCCTCGTTATGCATCCATATTGAAATGGACGACACTCTCGCTCTTCACCTATTTCGCCGTAGTCATGGTTGCGCAGGTTCCGTGGGCGCACGCGCTCCGATCTCTCGTCGTGCCGGAAATTCAGTGGAATGCCGCCTACGCAACGGCCCTCGTGGCGATCTTGGGCACGACGATCAGCCCCTATCTCTTTTTTTGGCAGGCCGGGCAGGAGATTGAGGAGCAGCATCGCCATCACGCCAAGCCGCTTTGCATCGCCCCGCAGTCGGCCGGCCGCGAGCTGGCGCGCATTCGCTTCGATACATTGACGGGGATGGCGTTCAGCACCTTGGTCTCGCTCGCGATTGTCTTCGCTACAGCCGCCACGCTCCACGCTCACGGCATTTATGACATTGCGACCTCATCACAGGCCGCCGAAGCGCTGCGTCCGATCGCTGGAAAATTCGCCTTCGCCATGTTTGCCCTGGGCATTATCGGGACGGGCCTGCTTGCTGTTCCTGTGCTGGCAGGATCGGCAGCCTATGCGGTGACCGAGATGGCAGGGTTAAGCGGCAGCCTCGACGCCAAGCCGCTGTCGGCGCGTCTGTTCTATGGAACTATCGCTGCCACGACGCTCGGGGGCGCATCTCTAAACGGAATTGGCATCGATCCGGTCCGCGCACTTTATTGGGCCGCTGTCGTCAACGGCATTCTGGCTGCGCCCCTCATGGTAGTCATGATGCTCATAGCCCGTAATCGTCGCGCCATGGGACGATTGTGCCTCCCCTTCGGTCCGACCGTCATGGGTTGGGGCGCCACTATCGTCATGTTCGCCGCAACCGGCATATTCCTTGTCTTTACCGTCCTCAGTTGACTGGATTGCTCAAAGGCGCAGGCGAATTGTACAAACCGTGTTCTAGAGCAGAATCCGACCCGATTGCATCGGATCGGCTGCTCTAGACCTTTGTTTTGCCGCGTTTTCCGAGTCAGCAGATGTCTTTCGCAACGCTTTCCATCACCGCCTGGATTGGCATCGGCTCAGGACTGACATTGCTTCCAGGGCGATTCACCCGTTTCTTGTGACCGGGATGAGCGCACCTGATATGCCGCGGGAGGCTTCGGAAGCCAGGAATAGGATCACGTCGGCGATCGTCGAAGGTTGAACCCACTGCGCGAAGTCCGCATCCGGCATGTCGGCGCGGTTGGTCGGCGTGTCGATAATGCTGGGCAGGATCGCATTCACCGTCACGCTGGTGCCGACAAGCTCCTCCGCCAACGCCTCCGTCAAGCGATGTACCCCCGATTTTGCCGCCGCATAGGCGCCCATTCCGGCACCCGCCTTGATCGCGGCGCCGGCCCCGATATTGACGATCCGTCCCTCGCGGGCCGCGGTCAGGTGCGGCAAGGCCAATTGCGTGATCGTCGCGGCCGTCGTCAGGTTCATCGCCTGCATCCGGGACCAGTTGCCGAGATCGCCACCCGCCAGCTTATCCCAGACGAAACCTCCTGCGACATTGACCAGGACATCAATGCCACCATGGGCGGCGACAACCTGCGCCAGAGCGTTTGTCGTCTTCTCGCCGTCCGTCAGGTCAATCCCGCCAATGTCCAGCGCGCCCGGCAAGGCAGACCTGGCCGCCGGAGCATAGTCGATGCAGGCAACCGCATAACCCTGTTTGATGAAGGCGTCAGCGGCAACGCGGCCCAGCGCGCCAAATCCTCCGGTGACGATAACCGATCTTGTCATGACTTTCCCCTTTATCGTGGCTGTTCCCATGGAATGGGCATTGTCGCGACGATCGTTCCCCGATCGCGAGACACTTCAGAGTTGCATGCGCTCAGCCTAGCGCAGATGCCGGAACCAGCCAAGGGGAACCGCAAGTCCCGCCCAGTTTCACCGAGACCATGCCCGATCCCACCGTAGAACGCATCGAAAGCGCGTTCGCCGCGCTCCACGAAGGCGATCGTCTGGTTGCTTGACCTTGACGACATCATGACTGCTTGCCGGACCGAGATCGGGTATCAACCCGGCGAGCGCGTCAAATGCGCCTCCTCATCGGGTGGCGACGGGTTTTCACAGGATTTTGCCTGGCATTGCGCCGGTTGGTTCATTGTCGTGCAGGACTTCTACGCCGCTCACGATCACCAAGTGCATGCCGATGGCTCGGGCGCGGATCTGCCCGCTGCCCCAGCATTCGGCCACCGCCGGCGATCTGGATTATCTTGGAGCATCGAGCGGAAAAGTGGGAACCGGTTTTTCGCTTAAAACGATGCGACAACAAAAGCTTAGAGCGCGCGACTTTCATCCGATTTAACGCAGCGCGCTCTAGACTGGCACACGACCGTCCCGGCGGGCGGCCCGGCGGCGGATATCACCTCATGCAATGGGCGCGATCGTGCCGCGCGCGGTCATCGGAAGACCCGACGTCGGCTTGCCGGTCAGCACCAGCAGAGCATTGGCGACGGCGGGGGCGATGGGGGGCACTCCCGGTTCGCCCATGCCCGTTGGCCGGTTGGTCGATGGCAGAATATGCGTTTCGACACGAGGCATCTCGTTCATGCGCAGCACGGGATAGCTGTCGAAGTTGGTTTCCTGCACTATGCCGTCCTTGAGCGTGACCGCGCCGTACAGGGCCGCCGACAGGCCGAAGCCGATGCCGCCCTCCATCTGCGCGGCGATCTGATCGGGGACGATCGCGATGCCGCAATCGACCACGGCGACGACCCGCCGCACCACGGGCCGGTTGCCGTCGAGGCGCACTTCGGCAACCTGGCCTACGACCGTGCCGAACGCCTCGTGGATTGCCATGCCGCGCGCCCAGCCGGCTTCGATCGGATCGCTCCAGCCGGCCTTTTCGCACAGCGCGTCGAGCACGGCCGTCCTCCGCGTCGCGCCCGCCTTGCGATACAGGGCGCGACGATAGTCGGCCGGATCACGCCGCGCCCGGCGAGCGAGCTGGTCGATGGCATGCTCCATCACCATGGCGCTGTGCGAATGGCCAACCGAGCGCCAGAATCCGACCACTACCGGAAATGTGGGGCTGAACACTTTTCCATCGACGGTCGATGCCGTTGAAAAATAGGGCGAGTCCTTGATGCCTTCCACGGTAATGCTCTCACCGCCTATTGGGGTAAGCGGCTGGGCGACGCTGCGGATGCGCCAGCGCTCGGGGAAGCCGTCGGCCCGAAGCTGGACCTGGACCGTGTGATGCGACATCGGCCGGTAGGAGCCCGACGCCATCTCGTCTTCACGCGTCCACATGAGCTTGACCGCCCGCCCGCCCGTTCGCTTGGCGATCCGGATGCATTCGACCACATAGTCGCAGGACATGATGCCGCGCCGTCCGAAGGAGCCGCCCGCGGGAACGACCTCGATATCGACCTTGCCCGGTATCGTGCGCGCCGTCAGCGCCGCCATCACCTGATCGAGCGTCAGCAGATGGGCACCCGACGTGACTTGGACGTTCCAGCCATCCACCCGGGCGACACAATCCAGCGTTTCCATCGGCGCGTGCGCCAGATAGGGAAAATCGAAGGTGAAATTGACGACGTCGCCTGAAAAGGGCGTTTCTGCGTCGTCGCCCTTCATGCTAAAATCGGAAGGGTCGACATCGCCGCGACCGGCGGCGATGTCGTGGAAATGGCGGCTAAGCTGCGAGGAAGACCGTTTCTCGGCCGCGCTGTCATCCCATTCCACGCGCAGCGCGTCACGACCGCGCAGCGCGGCGGCTGTGTTGCGCGCAACAACCGCGACCCCGGTTTCGATCGCGAAGACATCAATCACGCCCTCGACCGCCCGCGCCGCGCTCGCGTCGAACCGCGCAAGTGTGCCGCCAAAGCGCGGGCTATGGGCAACGACGGCCACCAGCAGTCCCGGGCGCTGGATATCCTGCGTGTAGATCTGCCTGCCCGTGCTCTTGGCTTCGACATCCTTGCGGCCGACCCGGTCGGTTCCAATCAGGCGATAGTCCTTCGCCTGTTTCAGAATTGGTTCCTGCGGCGGCGTCTGGCGCGCGGCATCTTCCAGCAGCTCGCCGAAGCCCGCCGACTTGCCGGAACCCGGATGCGACACGATGCCGTTAAGCACGGCGATCTGCTGGCGCGGCACGTTCCATCGTTGCGCCGCGGCATCGACGAACATGGATCGGGCCGCCGCACCCGCCTTTCGCATATCGTCCCAGTTCGAAGCGATCGCGGCCGATCCGGCCGTGACCTGCACGCCATAGGCCCGGAAATTCCCCCGCGCTGAGACGACGCGCACGCGCTGCCAGTCGGCGTCGAGCTCATCGGCGACGATCGCGGCCATGCCGGCATGGATGCCCTGGCCCAGTTCCTGCTGCTTGTTCACGATCGTCACCCAGCCGTCAGGCGCGATGCGGATAAACGATCCGAAGGGGCTTGGTTCCGGATCGGTGCCGCCGCCGCTCAGCAGCGCGCCGCCCACCTGCATCGGATGCGCCGCGGCGTAGCCCACGAGCAGGGCGCCGCCGACCAGCGTTCCGCCCAGGATCAGCTTGCGGCGCGTCAGCTGGAAGGCGCGCTTGCGCGCCGGGGTGTCGTTCATGTCCGAAGGCATGTCAGCTGGAGTCTCCGTCATGACGGGCACTTCGCGCCAGTTTTAAGCCAGGCATCGATCAGGGCACCGAACTGCTGTTGCGTGCCGGGAGCCGGGGTACGGTCGCCACCCGGGTGCCAGGCCCAGCCGACAAGGTCGTCATGCGCCATGTGATGGAGCAGTTCCTCTCTCGACATGTGCGAGCGGCCAGGATCGAGCAGCTGCTTGCAAATCTCGCTCAGGGACTTGCCCTGCCAGGCCATTTCGATCGGCGCCAGGCGCCATTTGGGATTACCCGGAACGCCTGACGCGGCGAAATTCGCGTCATGATGGCAGGTCGAACAGCGCAGCGTCGGCAGGCCTAGCCCGTCAGCACCGCGCGCCATGGCGGGGCTGTGTGGTCGCATCGCATCGGTCTGGGTCGGGCTGTCCGTGCGCGGATGGCAGTTGAGACAGCGCGGATGCTGGATCACGCGGCCGGCTTCAGTGAAGAGCGCGACCGAGCGCTGATCGGTATCGGCGATGCCGGCGAAGCTTTGAACCGTTCGCAGCGGAACGGGCCGCGGCGCGGCGACCGCCGCGGGCAGCGTTTCGCTTTGCGGCATGGCACGCGGCCAAGCGATGATCACGATCAGCAGGATCATCAGGATAAGCACCGTTAGGAAAATGGGCAGACACCCGAAGCGCCTGCGCTTGGCGCCATCGCGCCTGCGCCAAAAAGCCATTACGCGCTTCCCTGCCCCACGTTGCCGGCAGCATCGTGGATCGCCGCCCGGATGCGGTTATAGGTGGCGCAGCGGCACAGATTGCCGCTCATCGCGGCGTCGATGTCGGCGTCCGAAGGGGACGGATTGCCCCGCAACAGGGCGATCGCACTCATCGCCTGCCCCGATTGGCAGAATCCGCATTGTGGCACTTCATGCTTTATCCATGCGGAACGGATCGCATCCGCCTGCGGCCCGGAGGCGCCTTCGATGGTGATGACCTGGGCCGAGCCGACCGAGGCGAGCGGATAGGAGCAGGATCGGACCGGCTGGCCGTCGACATGAACGGTGCAGGCGCCGCACTGGGCAGCGCCGCAGCCATATTTTGTTCCGGTCAGACCGACACTGTCGCGAATGACCCACAGCAGCGGCGTCTGCCCGGGGTCGCTGACGCTGTGCAGCTTGCCGTTGATGGATAGCGAATAAGGCATGGGAGAATCGTATCAGCGAGGTCGTGGAGCACAAATGCCCGATCCTTCAAAAAACATGCCTAATCCTAAAGCGTGGCTGACGGACATTTACAGAATGCCGGCGCGCGGTTACGCCTTGGCGCGATCACGGAGGGGTAGCCCGCGCGTGAATTGCGACGGCGCGTCGCATAACCTATTAAGATGCGCATCGGGAAAAGGATGCATCGATTATCTTGTGCCCGGGCCGATGCACCCTGCTCGACTGGCTTATGTGAGCCTCGCCCCGCGGGTCGTTTTCAGGGCGAAGGATTAAGGAGTGAGCAGAATGCCGCAGTCCGAGAAGATTCTGCCTTTTCCTACAATTCACGGCAGACCGCTTCCATCGTCGCCCGAGGGCTCAGCGATCCCGGCCGAGGGGCGGCGGCGTGTTCCGCCCAAGCTTCTGGAAGGCGTGCTCGCCCATGTCGAGGCGAGCGGTGGGGGAGAGGGGCTATTCCCGCTGCCCGTCGACGGCGTGCATGTCATCAGGGCGAAGCGCCGCGTGCCGGCCAACCCGCAACTGTATAAGCCGTCCCTGTGCATCGTGATATCTGGGCGCAAGCAGATCGATTTCGGTGTCCAGTCCCTTGAATATGGCGAGATGGAATGCCTGATCGTCAACCTGGAGATTCCCGCGTCCGGACGGATACTCGGCGCCAATCCGGATGAGCCGTTCCTCGGCATCACGATCGATTTGGACATCGATCAGTTGCGCAGCGTGCTGGAGCAGTTGCCCGAGCCGCTTAAGCCCAGCCGACGGGACAACCCCGGCGTGTTTGTGGCGCAGGTGAGCGACGAGGTCGCCGACTGCCTGACGCGCATGATGCGTCTGGCGCAGATGCCGGACGCGGTGCCGGTGCTCTATCCGGCGATCATGCGCGAAATCTATTATTGGCTGCTGACTGGGCCGCATGGCGCGGACCTGTGCAAGCATATCGTTCCGGAAACCCATCTTCAGCGCGTGGCGAACGCCATTCGTCTGATGCGGGAGAATTTCTCGCGGACTATCCGGGTCGAGCAGCTGGCGGAGGCGGCGCGGATGAGCCCCTCGACCTTCCACCAGCATTTCAAGGCGTTGACGATGATGACGCCGGTGCAGTTCCAGAAGCGGCTGCGATTGCTCGCGGCCCGGCGGCTGATGGTAACGGATTCGGTGAACGTGACTGAAGCGGCCTATCAGGTCGGATATGAGAGCGCGTCGCAGTTCAGCCGCGAATATAGCCGCGTGTTCGGGATCGCGCCCAAGCGTGACGTCATGAATTTGAAGGCGCTGATGGCCGAAGTTCGCGGCGTCTGAGGCTGCGGCGTTCCGACGCGAAAACCCCTCCGGCAGCAGGCAGGCGGCCTGGCGACGGAGGGGCTTCCGGATTTGTTTATCCGTCGGGATGTACCCGAATGATCAGTTCCGGATCGTCAGTTGCAGGCGGACCTGCCGACCCCGGTCGACATTGGCGAAATAGTCTTGGCGGACCAGGCCGGTGACGCCGGTGAAGGGCTGCGAGTTGGACGTCACCATGAACAGCTCATCGGTAAGATTGGTGCCGATGAGATCCAGCGACCATCTGTCGTTCGCCCCGGACACGCCAAGATTGGCGTTGATGGTCAGATAGGGCTTTTGTACGCCCAGCGGATCGTTGCGATCCTCGGTCTGGTAGCTGCTGCTATAGGCGAACGTCCAGCCCGCGCGGAAGCTGGTGCTGTCGGTCAGCGGACGGCTGAGCGCCGCACCCCAAGTGGCTGACCAGCGCGGGGCGGTCTTGAGCGGCGCGCCAGCCAGATTCTGGCTTTCGGGTCCGACCGGCGGCCTCAGATCCAGCGGGCACTGGCGTGCGAATACCTGCGTCTGGTTACAATCCGTGATGAAGTCGTCATATTGCGCCTTGTTGTAGTTGAGAGCGGCGTTGAAGACGAGGCCGCGCAGGCTGTTGGGTGCATATTGCGCCTCGATCTCGACCCCCTTGGTGGTTGCCGCCGCCGCATTGAGAACGCGCGTGGTGGCCGTGTCGGAATCGAAGGCGTTGGCCTGCAAGCCCTTGTATTTATAGCGGTAGGCCGCAGCGTTGACACGCAACTGACGGTCGAACAGCAAGGTCTTGATGCCGGCCTCGAAGCCTTCCGCCCGCTCGGATCCGAAGCGAATCTCACGCGGAACGGCCAACAGGCTGAGATTGCTGATGGCGGATATGTCGAAGGAGCCCGACTTGAACCCGCGCTTATAGGCACCGAATACCGTCACCTCGTTGGTCGGACGCCATGTGATCGAGGCTTCGGGCGAGAGATTGTCCTGCTTGAGGACATCGTCGCTCGGCGTCAGGGGCGACCCCGGGCCGAACGGGCCGCTCTTTTCGAGTAGCTTGCCATCATAGCGTCGGCGCTCGTTCGTGTAGCGGGCGCCGCCCGACAACTGCACCGTGGGCAGAATGTCATAGGATATTTCGCCGAAGAAGGAGTATGCATGCGATCTCACGCGCTGAAAATTCTCCGGCACGGCAGTCGCACCGAAGCTCAGCTTGGCATCGGATTGCACGTGGCGACTGTCAACGAAGCCGCCGAGCATGAAATTGAATGGACCGGAAAAGTCCGAGGTCAGGCGAATTTCTTGCGAGAGATTCTGGATTTCGTCCCGAGACTGATAAAGGATTTCGTTCGGGTTTGCCGGCAGGATGAAGAAGTCGGTGTCGGCACGCGGATTGACGGAGTCGAAGAACGACTGTCTGATGCGGTAGAAGCCGGTCGTCGACGCAAGGCTCAAATTATCCGACAGTTCGTAGGTCAGGTTAAGCGACGCGAGATACAGATTGGACTTCGAGAAGGGGTCATCGGACGAGAAGCGATTGAGGACATCGATCGGCGCTGGCTGGGAGACATTATGGTCCCGCGTGCATTCGGCCTTGGTCGCGGCGGGATTGAAACAGCGAATCTTCTGCGAATAGGCGAACTGATCGAAGTCCCGATTGGCATAAGTGAGCTTGAGCCGGGCTTCGAACCGGTCCGACGGCTTCCATAGGATAGTGCCGCGGGCAATGAGTTCCGAGCCGTTCGGCGCGCGATTGCTGATCGCCGAGGGGGACAGATTTTTAAAAAAGCCGTCCATGTTCGAATAATAAACGCCCAGGCGGGCACCCAGTTCGCTCGACAAGGGACCGGACGCGATCACCTCGCCATACCGTTCCCTGGCGTTAAATTCGTAGCCGCCCCGTCCTTGGAGAAAGAGCGTGTCGGTCGGGTCGGCCGACTTGATGGAAATGACGCCGCCCGAACTGTTCTTGCCGAAATACAGCGCCTGCGGGCCTTTCAGGATTTCGACCTGATCGACATCGAAAAAGCCGGCCTTGATGCCGAGGCCGCTGTCGATCTGGACGCCGTCGAGATTGAGTGCGACTGCCTGATCGCTGGCGAGATTGATGGAACCGGTCTGGATGCCGCGCAGACTGATGGCGCCTTGGGCAGACTGATTGCCTGAACTGAAGATCCGCAGGCCGGGCGTGATCGTGGCGAGCGAATCATATCCCGAGACGGCGTTCCGCGCCAATGTCGCCGCGTTCAGCGCCGTTACCACGACCGGCACATTCTGAAGGCTTTCTTCGCGCCGGCGGGCCTGAACGATGATCTCGTTCACGGACACGGCGCTGTCCTTGTCTGCGGCCTGATCCTCGGCCAGCGCCGCGCCGCCACTCAGCGCCGTGATCGCGGCCGCTGCGGTGCCGACCAGCAGCGTCCTGAGCACAAGGTTGGATATGGTCCTCATTCATCTACTCCCCTATCTAGGTTTTTTTATGTACGCACAACGATATCGCATGCCATTGGTAGAGATGCATAACATAGTTGTATTAGTTGTCTTTGTAGAGCAACTCCTTTTATCATTTTATTAAGAGTCAGGGCGCTTGGTCGGACATCGCCCCATGGGCGTCAAGCGACCGCGCGGGCACGAACAGGCCTCGCATATTTTTGATATCAGATCGCTACTTCAATGAGATAGGGTCCAGGTCGCCGCATGGCGCCGGCGAAAAGGTCGCAGAAGGCGTCGATGGTTGTGGCGCGCGCGCTTTCGACGCCCATGGACAAGGCCAAACCGACGAAGTCGATCGTCGGGTCGCTCAGGTCCAACATGGTGTGGGCCATCGGGCCAGCGGGCGCCGCGCCGACTCGCTCCAGTTCGATCTGGAGAATGCGGTAGGAGCGGTTCGCGAATATGATCACCGTGACGTCGAGCTTCTCGCGCGCGATCGTCCACAGAGCCTGGGGCGTGTACATGGCGCTGCCGTCGCCGCTGATGCACACCACCTTACGATCGGGGCAGGCGATGGCGGCGCCCACCGCCATCGGCAATCCGCTGCCGATGGCGCCGCCGGTCAGCGCGAGGTGGGTGTGGGGAGCGGCGTTGGCCGTCCCGGCGAGGATGGCGCCGCTGGCGGTCGCGGCGTCGTCGCAGATGATCGCGGCGTCCTTGAGCAAGGCGCCCATCGCCTGTCCGATGCTATGGACGTTGAAGGCGCCCGTCGGGCGTTCAGGGCGAGGCGCCGGCGCGAGGGGAGATTTTCCGCCGGGCAGCCGGTCCGCAAGCGCGAGGACCGCCGCCGCCGAATCCTGTTCGGGATAGGCCAGATGCAGCACCCTGCACCCTGGAGCCAGGCACCAGCCTGGCTTGTCGGGATAAGCGAAGAACGGGACCGGAACGCGCGCCCCGACCAATATCAGCGTATCGATGTCGGCCAGAAAGCGCGTCATCATCTCGGCGAAATAGGGGATGCGCTCGACTGCCGGGATGCCTGCTCCGCGATCCAGGCGCGGCGCGAAGGTGTCGCATAGCAGGCGCGCACCGGTCGCAGCGGCGATGCGGGCCGCCGCTTCCAATCCTTCGCGGTGGAGCGCGCGGCCGCGCATCAACAACGCTGTCCGATGTCCGCCGGCCAGCGCTTCGACGACGCGATCCTGCGCATCGGGCGCTATCGCCTGCGGTTGCGGCGGGTTGATCGGCAAAGCCGGTCCGTCGGCGTCACCCCATGCCGTGTCAGCCGGCACGATCAGCGTGGCGACCTGCCCGCCTTCGGCATGAGCGGCGGCTACCGCGCGTGCGCCGTCATGGGCAAGCTGAGCCGAGGTAAGGGAGCGATATACCCAGGGGGAAACCGGGCGGGCAATGCCCACGATGTCGGACGTCAGCGGCGCGTCATATTGCAGGTGCCCGGTGGCATGATCGCCCACGATGTTCAGCATCGGCACGCCCGCGCGCCGGGCGTTGTGAAGGTTCGCCAGGCCATTGCCAAGGCCAGCGCCCAGATGGAGCAGGGTGGCTGCGGGTTTGCCCGCCATCCGTGCATATCCGTCGGCCGCGCCGGTGGCGACGCCTTCGAACAGCGCCAGGACCGGGCGGATCGTCCCGACTATGTCCAGAGCCGCTACGAAGTGCATTTCCGACGTGCCGGGATTTGCGAAGCAGACGTCGACGCCGCAATTCGCCAGTGTGTGTACCAGAGCCTGCGCGCCGTTCATGCGGTCGGTCCCGTCGATCGAGGATGCGTCGGGGGCTGGAGAAACCCGGGGTTGCGCATGTCAGCGCGCCTTCGCCTGAAACACCGCATCGAAGGCGATCTCCGAAACCAGCCACTCTTCATCCCTACGGACGATCCGGACGATCATGTCGGCGACCGTTGCCATCGGTTCGGCTTCGAAGGGTGCGTCCTGACCTGCGCTTGCCATCGCCATCTGCGGGACCATCAGGAAACGGGTTCGATAGCCATCGCCTTCGGCGTCCACGATCAGGTTGGTGAGGGCATGGCGGATGCGCAGATCCGCCGGCCGGGCGTTCAGCGCGGCGCGGATGTCGGCTTCGCCTTCATACCAGCGTTCGCGCTGCCAGCGGGCGTCTGGCGTCAGGCGCGACATGACGTCGTCGAGCCTGCGATGGTCGAGTGCGTTCCACAACCGGTAGATGAGGTCTTGGCAGCGCAAATAGGCGATAGCGTCGATCATGATGATATTCCGGGAGGCAAGACAATGGGTTAAGCCGTCTCCATGGACGGCGCGTAGAGAATGTCCCAGCGATGGCTGGCGGTTGCCACCATCCTGTCGATGTCCTCGTCCAGGATCATCCGGTCGGCGGCCAGCGCGAGCACGCTGTCCCGAATCCGCTGGAGGTAGACTTCTTTCGAAGAATAGCGCTCGGCGATGGCGGGACGGACATCGTCGCCTTTGTCGGCAGGCGTGCGGGCGAAGGGAAGTGCAGCGCCGACGAGCACCACGCCTTCGCCAGGCGCGCCGGATATGTCCGATTGGACGTTCCACGGCACATAGGTGGCAAGCGGCACAGATACTTCAGGATGCATCAGGCCGGCGACATCGTTTCCGTCGGCATCGACGTCGCAGATGAGGGCGGCGTAATCCTCGCCCAGGACCGGTTCGTGGCTCATTATTCGCTGGTCCATGTGCGGTCCGAAAGACAGCGCCCGGGGTGTCGCGGGGTGCAGCGGCGCGTGCGCGCCGGTCGCCGCCTCGACGCGGGCGCTGACGGCTGCACGATCGGCGAGCGTCCGCGATGCCAGGGTCGGCATGCGGCTGTCAGGGAAAGGAATGTCCGCGCTCACCCACGCGTCCAGATTGTCGACGGCGGCGCGCATGAATGGCGCGAAGTCGAGCACGTTGACGGGATGCACGATCCCGCTGGTGCCCGCGACATCGGCCGTCGCGCCCCGCACATGGGGTTGGCCCGCCAGATAGAAATGCCGCACATTTTCCGACATCGGGAGATCGCGCGTGCCGTCCGGCGATGTGTGGGTGAGCGCCGTGTAGAGATCCCAGTAATCGGGCCCGGCATTGGTATGGACGGCCTTGGGAGCATGCCCGCCGGCGGGCGGGATGCAATCGAAGGGCGGCACGAAGCCGGCGGTGCGCGGGCCAAAGGGCGACATCTGACCGAAGCGCCAGTTGACCTCGCTCGAAAAGGCGCCGGCGCCATGGGCGATATATCCGTCCACCACCGCACGGCCCCCGGCATCCTGAAACAGGTTCAGATGCCCCATCACGCGCAGAACCCCGGCCGGTTGCGACGCGCCGAACGCATAGACATGCTCAACCTGACCAGCGCAGGGATTGCCGTCAGCGGCGGTAGCGAAACGCAGGAATGACAGGAAATCCCGGACCCCGACAAGCCCGAGGCCGGTGGGCACGGCGCCGATCGCTTCATAGCGGAGTTCATACAGCTTGCCGGGGCGGAACCCCTGAATATAGCGCACGGCCTGCGGCGCGCCCGTCTCGCCGGCTACGAAGTCCCAGTTGTCGCGCGGGATGATCGTGGGCGGCGCATCGACATGATCGCGAACGGTGAGCAGGACCGTGGCCTCGTCGGCGACGGCGTAATGCCGGTGCCCATAATGCCCGATGGCGATCTGGTCGACGGGCTGAAAGGCTTCGAGTGGACAGGTGATGGTGCCCCGCAGCCTTTCGCCATCGCACAAGGCTTCGGGGATCGTCGCTCCGAGCGAGCCGGGATAGGATGGCGAATCATGCTGCCAGCCGCAGCTGACGAGGCTGTAGCCGCGCTGCAACAGCCAGCCGTCCGCGGTCGCGTCGGCGGGCGTGCCGAGGGGTGGGGGCAGCCCGACATTGGTGTTGCGCAGAAGGCGCGGGCCGCCGCGGTTGGGCAGGTCGAGAAAGAGGCGTCCGTTGCGGCGTTCCGGCGCGGCCGGGCGCAGAATCTGGAAGTCGGCGGAAAACCCGAGAAGGCCGTGCGCATCTGTCGGGACCAGAGCGAGGTCGGTTATACCCGACAGATCCGCCGCGCGCGGATCGACGGCGAATTGGGCCGTGCCGGTCAGGCTCTCGAAATGGCCAGCGGGACCGAAGGCGCGCCCTTCCTGAAAAGAGCCTTGCGTATAGTGGAGATCGACCAGCGGCATGGCGTCAGCTCGACAGCCGGGCGAGGAGGTCGGGGCTGACGGGCTGGAGATCTTCCGTGGCCGGGGGGCGGATCAGATCGGCCTTGTCCGCTCCGTTCTTGAGCGCGCGGTAGGCTGCCTCCGGATCGAAATCGATTCCCACGGGATTGATCGCGAACGTTTCGCGCATCAGGCGCGTCGCATCGTCCATGTCAGCGAAATTGTCGACCTGCAGCTCGATGCGGTTCCCGTCGGGATCGCGATAATAAAGCGACGTCGTCGGGCCGTGATTGACCGATCCGAACGGCTCGATGCCCTGCTGCTTGAGATGGGCATAGATGTCGAGCAGATCCCCGATATCGTCGTAGGTGAAGGCGACATGGTCCATGCCCTGACGCGGAGCGTCGCCCGGGAGGGCAGGGGCCAGAGTCGGCACCGCCGCGATGGCGATACGATGATGTTCGTCGTCATAGGTGAGGAAGGCGACGCCAGGCGCGTCGAACACCACTTCGGCGTTCAATACGGTGCGATACCAAGAGAACATCGCCTCGAAATTGTCGCGCGTCCTCAGCACGACATGCGCCAATTTCACGGGCCGGGGCAGGGCGGAGGGTTCAACCATCAATGTCAGTCCGGATTAGGGGTGATGAGACGGCGCCTTGGTGCGTCCGATCGCACGCAGCGCGGTTTCGATACGGCGCCGCTTCCCGACGGGAAGCGCCATCGAGACGAATCGCGATGTTAGAAATAGTCAATAACGTCATTATGACGATATGGTTCGATATGCGGCGTCTGTCAAATCGACAGTCGCATTGACGGTTATATAATGTTCAAATATGTCATTATGACGATCATGTTCCATTTACGGTCGGTTCGAACCGATTTGGGGCAGGGCGTCTTGGCGCGGCTTTCGGCTCGACAGGGATCGATGGTCGCCTTCATCGCAATGGCTTTTAGGAAACAGCAATGAAACTCGAGCAGGCTCAAGAGATCGCCGCGCGCGTCGGCAAGGCGCGCGAATATGGACATTTCATCGACGGCGAATGGGTGGGTGCCGGGTCGGGCGATGGCATCGTGCTCAGCAATCCAGCTACCCGCGCATCGCTCGGCACGATCCAGGCAGGCGGCGCGGCCGAGGTCGATCGTGCGGTCCGGGCGGCTCATGCGGCATTTCCGAAATGGGCGAGCAGCGATCCGTTGTACCGTCAGAGGATCATGCTGGCGATGGCCGAGAGGCTGCGCGCCCGGGCGGAGGAATTCGTCGTCATGGAGTCCCTCAACAACGGGGCGACGATCAGCGAAACGAAGCATTTCGTCGCGCATGCGATCGAACAGCTGGAATATTGGGCCGGCGCCGGGATCACCATCAGGGGGGAGACGGTCGATTTCGCTGACACGATCGGCATTATCCACCGCGAACCGCTGGGCGTCGTGGCGCAGATCATACCCTGGAACGCGCCTCTGATCATGGCGGTGCAAAAGCTCGGCCCGGCGCTCGCGGCGGGGTGCACCGTGGTGCTCAAGCCCGCCGAGACGGCCTGCCTGTCGGTCCTCAACTTCTTCGAGATGGTTGCGGACCTGCTGCCGCCCGGCGTGGTCAATGTGGTGACGGGCTACGGCCAGGACGTGGGCGAACCGCTCGTGTCCCATCGTCTGGTGCGCAAGGTCACGTTCACCGGATCGCGTGCGACCGCGCAGAAGGTCATTCAGTATGCCAGCCGGAACATCATCCCGCAGACGATGGAACTGGGCGGCAAGTCCGCCAACATCGTGTGTCCGGACGCGGACCTGCAAAAGGCCGCGCAATCGGCGGTCATGACGACCGTGGGAAATTCGGGCGAAGTGTGCCTCGCCGGATCGCGGGTGTTCGTGCATGATTCTGTGAAGGAGGAGTTCACGACGCTGTTCCGAACCATGTTGTCGCATGTGAAGCAGGGCGATCCGCTTTCTCCCGACACCCATATCGGCTGCCAGGCCTCCCTCGCCCAGTTCGAGAAGGTGAGCGGATATCTCTCGCTCGCCCGCGAGGAGGGGGCCACCATCGCCGCAGGGGGCGAGCGCGCGTCGATCGCGGGGCTGGAGGATGGCCTGTTCATCCAGCCGACCATTCTGGACAATTGCCGGCCGGACATGCGCGTCATGCAGGAGGAGATATTCGGGCCCGTCACCGGCCTGATCGGCTGGAGCGATGAGGATGATCTTCTCAGGCGCGTGAACGATGTCGAATATGGACTGGGCGGCGCGGTGTGGACCAATGATCTCAGCCGCGCGCACCGCATCGCGCGCCAGGTCGAAGCCGGGACAGTGTGGGTGAACTGCTACTACAACATGCGGCTGGGTCTGCCTGTGGGCGGATATAAGCAGAGCGGGTTCGGACGCGAGAACACGCTGGATGCGCTCAACGACTATACCCACACAAAGAGCGTCGTCCTGAAGCTTTGATGTGATCGGCCGGGCCGGGCATGCCCGCTGGCGAGGCGGTTCCGGCGAGAAAAAATGCCCGGCGCGGATGACGCGCCGGGCAGTTGGCAGCTCCGGACAGAGTGTCGTCGCTGGCCGGGCTGGTTCGGAGGTGGGCCTTAGAGCGCGCTGCGTTAAATCGGATGCAGGTCGTGCGCTCTAAGCTTTTGTTGTCGCATCGTTTTAAGCGAAAAACCGGTTCCCACTTTTCCGCTCGATGCTCTAGCTGTCGGCCTTGGCGCTCATCGCCTCGTCGATCAGTTCCTTGACGCGAGCATAAAAGCCCTGTTCGTTCGGATCGGCCGGCAGTTCGTGATCCCATGTGACGGACCGGCGCCGGAAGCGCCAAGTGCCGTCTTCGCGGACGAAGTCGTCCGTGTAGCGGCCCTTGTTGCCGATGGTCCAACCCGTTTCGGGACGGATACGCAGGACCACGATGTCGGTCATCGCGCGCGCTTCATTCGCGCCGGTGATCTCGATCCATGTATTCGCCTGGATATGCTTCCCGCCATAGGGCTGGGGCTGTTCGGAGCGTGCCTTGTGGTAGGCGCCGCTCAGAAGGGGCAGCATGGCGCGGGAAAAGGGGACGCCGCTTTCCACCAGCTCGCCATCGCGGGCGAAAAGTGACTGATAGGTTTCGATGTCGCCGTCATTCGCCGCCAGACTGTAGCGCGAGATAAGATTGCGGATGTCTTCTTGGTCGCTCATCGGATCGGTATCCTTGTGCCTTTGGTTATGCGTGAAGGGGCATGTCGACCGTTTTGGCCGACGGGGCTCTGCGCACCGCGATCAGGTCGCGCCACCGCTCCATGCGGCGCCAGACCTCCAGTTCGCTGGCGAACGTGGCGAAATGTCGTTCGCCCGGCCGACCCGCGATCGCCGCCGCAAGTTCGGAGGCGGTGTGCGCGATCATCGCCGAGGCGTAGCTGCCCGGTTTGCCCTCGGGCCACTGTACGGGATATTCCGGCTCCAGCGGCAACACGGCGGCCTGCGGGGCGTCGACGCGCCAACCGGTGATCGCCCCTCCGAAAAGCGGGTCGGTCGCCTGATAGATCAGCGACCCCTCGCTGCCGCGGATTTCCCAGCGCGCGCCAGACATGCCCGGCGTGATCCAATTGGCGCAGATCGTCGCGGGCGCGAGGTTGGGCAGCATGCCGACCAGCGTCACCGAATCGTCCGCGTCGACCGGCCGGCGCGGCCCTTCGCGCTTGTGGCCACCCGGTTCGAGCGGGGGCAGCAGGATCGGCTTGTCGGACATCAGGGTTGCCGCATAGCCTGCGACGGGCTCGATGTCATCAAAAACATAGCTAAATAAGTCAATGAAGTGGCAAAGCATCTGCGCGATGATGCCGCCGCCACTCGCCAGCAGCGATCCGAAGTTCCAATAATAGGTCGCTTCGAAGAAGGGATTCACTCCATAATCGGCGGTGATGCTCAGATTGACCTGACGCACTTCGCCCACATATCCCTCGCGCACCAGCTTGCGCAGCGTACGGTAGGCGCTGCTGTAGCGCAGCTCGTGATCGACCGCATTGACCCGGTTGAGGCTGCTCGCTCGGTTCACCAGCTTTTCCGCATCCGTCGAGGAAAGGGTCAGCGGCTTTTCGCAGAAGACGTGCAGGCCGCAGTCGAGACCGGCCGAAACCAGCGGCTCATGCGCGGAGGGCGGCGCCCCCACGACGAGCAGATCGAGGCCGAGCTTATGAGCGCGCGCGAGCATTTCGGAGGAATCGGTATGGACGTTGGGAATTCCGAAACTCGCGGCCGCGCTGGCGGCGGCGGCCTCGTCGCGATCGCATACCGCAACGACTTCGCATCCCGGCGCGAGTCTCAGGCCCGGAATGAGAACCCGACTGGCGAACGCACCAGCCCCGACGATACCGACTTTCATGGAGTCTCTCCTGCTTTCTTGCACGGCGCGGCTATTATCCGGCCCATAGGCTGGCTGGTGAAGTGGACCGCCGCCATGCTCTTCACCGATGCCGCCGCAAAGATGTTGCACGATATCGTCATAATGACAATATATGTCATTATTGGTCGGTACGATGAGTTTGGCGGTTTTCCGCCTATGCTTCAATATGGCGGAAACGCGCTTTGATGTGCCAGCGGACGCAAGCGCTGGCGGGGAGACCGGCTCCAACTGCGGACAGCAGCAGGGAGAACAGCATGCCGAACATCCGCCATTCTTCGCTATGGTCTTGACAGGATGATCGGATAAGCCCGATCGGCGTCAGTCACGCTAACGGGAGACGTCAGGTGAGTGCGAGTGGCGGCGACGTGCACGAAAAGGAAGATTATTTCCGTGTCCGTGTAGCGCGGCAGAAGCGCGAGCGCATGCGTGGCCGGCTGCTGGCCGCCACAATGAGCCTGTGCGCGGAGCGGCGGGGGTCGGGTCCGTTGGTCATCGACGATGTCGTGCAACGGGCCGACGTGTCACGTGGCACTTTCTACAAATATTTCGACAGCGTGGGCGCGGCGGTGGAGGAGGTCGGCCGCCAGGCTGTCGACGATCTCGTTGCGGCGTTGCGCGTGCTGGTGGCAGATCAGAGCGATCCGTTGATGCGTATCTGTCTAGGTAATTGCGCGCTGCTGACCCGCGCGGCGATCGAGCCGGCCTGGGGTGGCTTCGTCGGCCATTCGGTCTACGTCAACGATGCGCAATCGATCAGGCTGGGCATGCGCGAGGCTGTGATTTCCAGCTGTGCTGCAGGCGCCTTTGACGTGCCTAACGTGGAAGTCGCGGTCGATTTCCATATCGGCCTGGCCCTGCAGGGGATTCGCCGAGTGGTGCGATCTGGCTTCGACGAGGCCTATATTCGCGATGTGGCGACGCTGGCCACCACTGGGCTTGGAGTCGATCGAGGGCGTGGCTCTCAGATCGCTGCGCGCGCCATGGAACTGTTGTTCGCAAAGGGACCGACGGTATTGGGATGGTGGCCCAAGGACGAAGCAGCCTTCCAGGCGCGGCCGGACGCTGCATTGGCGGACACGACGGACGGTGACCGCGCCAATGTCGCGACGGGTTCCGGCGCAGCTTCCTGACACTTAGGGGTTTTACACTCTCTAGCTAATACCCCCTCAGCACGGGGTGACGCTGGTGATTTCTACAACACATGCTTTGCCTTTCCTGGCAACGTCCGTTCGTCGGCATGTGATCGACCAGTATTTCCGGGGTCGTGCGACGGCTATCTGGTGCGGCGGCGGCAGTGATGAGGTGTGTACGGGTCAACCTGTGGCTTATCTGCTGATCTTGCCGTGCATCAGGCTCTCCCCTGACTGATAGACGCGCGGCGTTAGGGCATTGGCCATGCCACGGGGGGCATCCAGCTCCTCGTCAGGCGCGCTTTTCATACAGGGAGTTGACCGCACAGATGGAAATGATCATTAGTGTCATTCTAGCAGAACAAGTACTAGGTTAGATATCTCGAGTCTTTCGCCGTTAGGCGACGGCATGGCCAGTTGAGACGATAGAAACCGCGGCGCGCCCGCGAGCGAAAGAAGGGCATATGGGACAGAGGATTGCCATCATCGGGGGAGGGATTGGCGGGCTGACCGCTGCCCTGCTGCTGATCCAGCGCGGGTTCGACGTCCATATCTACGAACGCGCGCCACAGCTTCTTGAGCTGGGCGCCGGTTTGCAACTTGGTCCCAACGCGGTGCGCATTCTCCACGCGATCGGGCTTGCTGGCGGGCTGGCGCGCATCGGCTGCCAGGCGCCGCAGTTCGCGATCCGGCGTTGGAAGGACGGCGAGCAGATCGCCGCACGGGAGCAGGCGCGGTTCGAGGAAATCTACGGCGTCCCCAACTATACGGTCCATCGTGGCGAATTGCTGAGCTTGCTGTTGCACGAATTTCCGCAGGAGCGGGTGCATGTGAGTCATGCCTGTCAGTCGATAGCCGATGACGGCCAGCAAGTTCGGATCGGTTTTGCCAACGGGCGTGAAGAGGTCGCCGACCTCGTCATCGGCGCGGACGGCATTCATTCGACCATCCGGGCGGCCATCATCGGGCCGGACAAGCCCCTCTTTTCCGGCTTCTGCGCCTATCGCGGGATCATTCCGGCCGATCGGTTCGACCGCATCGGAGAGGATAAGCGCGCCGCGTGCTGGCTGGGTCCGGGCGCCCATATCGCGCATTATCCGATCTCGGCCGGTGCGCTCATTAATGTCGTGGGCGTCGTCACCGAACCATCATGGACTCGCGAAAGCTGGTTCGATCAGGCATCGAAGGCGGAATATCTCGCCCATCTGCAGGACTGGCATCCAGGCCTTCGCGCGATCGTTTCCGCGCTCGAGGATGAGGAGATCATGAAATGGGCGCTCTATGACCGCGAGCCGCTGCCGACATGGTCGCGGGGCCGGGTCGTCCTGCTGGGCGACGCGGCCCATGCGATGCTCTCCTTCATGGGGCAGGGTGCCGCGCAGGCGATCGAGGATGGGGCCGTTCTGGCGCGCTGTCTCGACACGCTGGCGCCCGATATCGCGCTCTCCACTTATGAGAGGACGCGCCGTCCGCGCGCCTCGCAGATCCAGGCCGCCTCGCGCGCCAACGGCGTCACCTTTCACCTGCCGGACGGCGCGGCGCAGCAGGAGCGCGACGCGGCGATGAAGGGCTTCATGGCGCGGGAGGCGAGCCAGTCCTCCGACCCCGTATTCTCCTACAACGCGCTGGAGATCGAACTTGAAATGGCCGCCGCATGAGCCCGTCTGTCGCGAGGGCATGATCGCACAGTCTTGAGACGCCGCCATCATGTCGACCGCCCAGCCGGTCGGCGCGGGCGGCCGCAAACCATCATGGAGTATATTGAGTGGCGCACTGGTTGAAGGGAAGCAAGGCGGAGGCTCACTGGAGCAAGTCCGACAGGATCGTTCGCGATACCGTGGAGGCCGCGCTGGCCGACATCGATCAACGCGGCGATGATGCCGTGCGCGAGATGTCGATCCGCTTCGACGGGCTCGACCGCGAGGATTACCGGCTGAGCGAGGCCGAAATCCAGCAATGCATGGATGCGATGTCGCCGGCCGACCTTCGCGACATTGAATTCGCCCAGACCCAGGTACGCAATTTTGCGCAGGCGCAGCGGAATTCGATCACCGATATCGAGGTCGAGACCCTGCCCGGCGTGGTGCTGGGCCATCGCAACATCCCGATCAACGCGGCGGGATGCTATGTGCCGGGCGGGCGCTATCCGCTGCTGGCATCGGCGCACATGTCGATCATCACCGCCAAGGTCGCGGGCGTGTCGCGCATCGTCGCCTGCGCCCCTCCATTCGGCGGAAAGCCCGCGCCCGCGATCGTCGCGGCCCAGCATCTGGCCGGCGCGGACGAGATATACACGCTCGGGGGCATCCAGGCGATCGGCGCCATGGGGCTGGGTACGCCGTCGATCGCGCCGGTCGACATCCTTGTTGGCCCGGGCAATGCCTTCGTTGCGGAAGCCAAGCGCCAGCTTTTCGGCCGTGTAGGCATCGATCTTCTCGCCGGGCCGACCGAAACGCTCGTCATCGCCGATGACAGCGTCGATGGTGAACTGTGCGCGACGGACCTTCTGGGCCAGGCTGAGCACGGACCGGATAGTCCCGCCATCCTCCTGACGACATCGCCTGCTTTGGCGAGGGATACGCTCGACCAGATCGAACGCCTGCTTGCCATCCTGCCAACCGGCGAAACGGCGCGAAAGGCCTGGGAAGACCATGGCCAGATCATCGTCGCCGACTCCGAGGAAGAGGCGATCGAAATCGCCGACGGGATTGCGTCGGAACATGTGCAAGTGATGACGCGAGACCCCGACCTGTTTCTGCGCCGGATGACCAATTATGGCGCGCTGTTCCTGGGGCCGCGCACGAACGTGAGCTTCGGCGACAAGGTGATCGGGACGAACCATACGCTGCCGACGCGGCAGGCGGCGCGTTATACCGGCGGGCTGTGGGTCGGCAAATTCCTCAAGACCTGCACTTACCAGAAAGTGCTCACCGACGAGGCGTCGACGATGATCGGCGAATATTGCTCGCGGCTTTGCGCGCTCGAGGGCTTTGCCGGCCATGGCGAACAGGCCAACATACGGGTGCGCCGCTATGGCAAGCGGGATGTGCCCTATGCCGGCCGCGCGGAGGCGGTGGAGGCATGATCCTGCCCCGCACGCCCGGCTTCGACCTGTCGGGTCGCCGTGCGGTGGTGACGGGCGCCGGCCGGGGGCTGGGGCTTGCCTGCGCCGCGGCCCTGGCAGGTGCGGGCGCGCATGTGACCCTGGTGGCGCGCACGGGCAGCGAGGTGACCCAAGCGGCGCTGGCGCTGGCGGAGGCGGGTGGCCAGGCAGAGGGCCATGCGCTCGACATTCTCGATCAGGATGGCGTCGCCCGCTTTTTTGGCGAACGGCCCGCCTTCGACATCCTCGTCAACAATGCCGGGACAAACCGCCCCAAGCCGTTTCGCGATGTATCGCAGGATGATTATGACGCGGTGCTGGGCCTCAACCTGCGGGCGGCTTTCTTCGTCGCCCAGGCCTGCGCGCGCGCGCTGCTCGACGCGGGGCGCGGCGGGACGCTGATCCATATCGGGTCGCAGATGGGCCATGTCGGTGCGGAAAACCGCAGTCTCTATTGCGCCTCGAAATGGGCGCTGGAGGGCTTGAACAAGGCGCTTGCGGTGGAACTGGGGCCGCATGGCATCCGGTCCAACGTCATCGCCCCCACCTTTATCGAAACGCCGATGACAAAACCCTTTCTCGCCGACGAAGGCTTTCGGGCGTCGGTGTTGAGCAAGATCAAGCTCGGCCGGCTGGGCACGGTGGAGGATGTGATGGGGGCGGTCGTGTTTCTCGCCAGCGACGCCGCCGCTCTGGTGACCGGCACAAGCCTGCTCGTCGATGGCGGCTGGACGGCGGACTAGCGGGGGTGGATCCTTGCCTTCACCTGGCCGCGCCCACGGATTGCCGGCCATCGCGCGCATAAGATTACAATGACAAAAGTCATCATAATGGAGAATGCCATGAAATTCGGGGTCTTTCTTCCCACCGCATCCAACGGGTTCCTGATGTCGCGCAATGCGCCGCAATATGACCCGAGCTACAGCAACATTCTGGAGATTAGCCGAGAGGCAGAGCGGATCGGCATGGATTTCGTGCTGGCGCTGACCAAATATCGCGGGTTCGGCGGAGCAACCGATTACTGGAAAGCCTGCCTTGAATCGCTGACCCTCATGTCGGCGATCGGGGCGAGCACCAGCCGCATCGAGATATTCCCCACGACGTCGATCATCAGCATCCATCCGGCGATCATGGCCCGCATGGTCGCGACCATCGACCAGGTGACGGGCGGCCGCTGCGGTCTCAACATCGTATCGGGCTGGAACCAGCCGGAATTCGCGCAGATGGGCATGTGGCCGGGTGACGATCATTTCCAGGATCGCTACGCCTTCGCAGCCGAATATACCGAGGTGATGCAACGGCTGTGGGAACAGGGTCGGGCGAGCTACGAAGGCAAATATTTCCAGCTGGACGATTGCACCGCCTATCCCCGGCCCTCGCGCAAGATCCCGCTGGTCTGCGCCGGCTCCTCGCCCAAGGGACTGGAGTTCACGGCGCGTTATGGCGACTACAGCTTCGTCAACGGATCCGACCCCGCCAAGATCGCCGCGCTGGTCCGGAAGATCCGGGGCATGGGCGAGGAGCTGGGCCGCAAGGTCGGCTGTTATGCGGGCTTCGGTCTCATCGTCGCCGACACCGACGAAGAGGCGCAGGCCATCTACGATGATATCGAGACGGGTCTCGATTTGGAGGCGATCGCCAATATGGTGGGCAACGCGTCGAAGGACACCAATGCCGGCGGATCGTCTCAGGAACTGAGCGCCGCAGGACAGGCGATGATCACCAAGGGCCAGCTTTCCGCCATGTCGCCGATGATCGTCGGTTCGCCCCGGACGGTGGCGGAGCGCATCGACGAACTGGTGGACGCCACTGGGATCGACGGCATGCTGCTGTCATGGCCCGATTTCATGGTTGGCCTGAAATATTTCGGTGAGGAGATCATGCCGCGCCTGCGTTGCAAGGCCGCCGTCGCCTAGCAGGGTACGGGCGTGGCCTGGTCATGGACCCGGTCGCGCCCGTGCAGGTCATGATGCCGGACCGTCGGATCGGCAGCAGGTCGCGGTCAAACGGCCATGCGGCGCACCATTTCCTTGCCGATGATCATCTGCTGGATCTGGGTCGTGCCCTCATAGATGCGAAACACGCGCACGTCGCGATAGAAGCGCTCCACCGCGCTGTCGCGCATGTAGCCCGCGCCGCCATGGATCTGGACGGCGCGATCCGCGATGCGGCCGACCATTTCGGAACAGAACATTTTCGTGCAGGATGCTTCGAGCGACACGCGCTGGCCGCTGTCATACTGGCCTGCCACGTCGCGCAACATGCATTCGGCCGCGTAGAGGTCGGCCTGACTGTCGGCGAGCATTGCCTGTATGAGCTGGTAGTTTCCGATCGGCTCGCCGAACTGCTTGCGTTCGACCGCATATCGGGTCGCCTCGTGCAGAATGCGGCGGGCCTGGCCGACGCAGACCGCAGCGACGTTGATCCGCCCGCGGTCGAGCGATTTCATGGCGGTCGCAAATCCGCGTCCCGGAACGCCGCCGATGATGGCCGACGCGGACACGCGGACATTTTCGAAATAGATGTCCGACGACCAGGCGCCGGCCTGTCCCATCTTGCGGTCCTTTCGGCCGACGATGACGCCGGGAGTGTCGGCGGGCACCAGGAAGGCCGTGACATGGGCGTTTTTGGGCAGGCGTTCCGAACTGGTGCGGGCCATCACCAAAAAGAGACCGGCGATCGGGCCGTTGGTGATATAGCGTTTGGTGCCGTTGATGACATAGTCGTCGCCGTCGAGAGTCGCCGACGTGCGCAGCGCCGCGCTGTCCGATCCTGAATCCGGCTCGGTCAGGCAGAAGCTGGTGATGACGTCGCCGCTGGCGATTTTGGGCAGCCAGTGGTCTCTCTGCTGGTCGGTCCCGTCGACGAGGATGCTCTGGGAACCAAGCCCGAGATTGATGCCGAAGATCGAACGGAATGCGGCCGATGCCCAGCACAGCTCGGTGATGATCTCTATCTCTTCGGCCGAGCCCATGCCGAGCCCGCCATATTCCTCCGGCGTGGTCAGGGCGAACAGGCCCATGTCACGGAAATCCTGGATGATCGCATCGGGAATGCGGTCGGTGTCCGCGACCTCCTCCTCGATCGGCACCAGTTTTTCGCGCGTGTAACGGCGTACCGTGTCGACAAACTGGTCGAGCGTTTCGCGATCCATCGCCACGATCAGACCCCTTCCATCCCGACGATGGCGATCGCGGCGACATTCTGGTTGGGCATGCCGCCCAGATTGTGAGACAGGCCGAACTGCGGCTGCTCGCTGCGCTGGCGATCGCCCGCGCGGCCTAACAGTTGCAGGTAATTTTCGTAGATCATGCGGATGCCCGACGCGCCGATGGGATGGCCGAAACATTTAAGGCCGCCGTCGATCTGGCAAGGATTGGCGCCGTCGGCGTCGAAACGGCCGTCCAGCACGTCGCGCCACCCCTGGCCTTCCTGCGAGATGTGCAGATCCTCCATGGTGACGAGCTCGGTAATCGAAAAGCAGTCGTGGACCTCCATCAGGCTGACCTGCTTGCCGGGATCGCTGATGCCCGCTTCCTTGTAAGCCTTCGCCGCCGCGATGCGGGTGGTATGGAAGTAGCTGCCGTCCCAGCCGCTCCCCTGCATTTCCCAGCCGTTGGAAACCGCGAGCTGCAACGCCTTGACCGTGACGATGTCCGTCTTGCCCAGCGACCGGGCGATTTCCGGCGTCGTGACGATGGCCACCGCGGCGCCGTCCGAAACGCCGCAGCAGTCGTAGAGGCCCAGCGGCTCTGCGATCATCGGCGCGTTGATGGCGGTGTCGATGTCGATCGCCTTGCGCAGATGCGCCTTGGGGTTCTTGACGCCATTGGCATGACTTTTCACCGACACATGGGCCATGGCCCGCTTCAGGTCAGCCTTCGACACGCCATGCTTGGCCTCATAGGCCGATGCGAGCTGGGCGAAGTTGCCGGGCGCGGAACCCACGACTCCGACCATGTCGAAGGTCGTGCCCCTGGTCCTGACGGGTAGACCGCCATAACCAGTATCCTTGAGCTTTTCGACACCGATGGCGATGGCGATATCGGCCGCGCCGGACGCGACCGCGTACACCGCGCCGCGAAAGGCCTCGGTGCCGCTGGCGCAATAATTCTCCACCTTGGTCACAGCGATGTTGGGAAGGCGCAGCGCCATGCCGGCGGGGATGCCCGACGGACCGATATTCATTGCGTCGAAGCCGACCGAAAGCCATGCCGCATCGAGCTGCGAAGGCTCGATCCCGGCGTCGGCCATCGCCTCGAGATAGGCCTCCACCATGAGCTGCTCGGCATCGTCGTCCCAGCGCTCCCCGAACTTCGCGCAGCCCATTCCAAGAATGGCCACCTTGTCCTTGATCCCGCTTGCCATATCAGACGCTCCCCGCGGCAGGCACCGCTTTCCAGAAATATTTGGCGAACCCGGTGTCGGCATCCTTGGCCTTGATCCGGAACATCATGCGCATCGGGGCGCCGACCGCGATGGATTGCGCGTCGGCGTCGGTGAATTCGGTCAGCATGCGCCCGCCGCCCTCAAACTCGACCATGCCATAATAATTTGGCGGGTCCGGCGTATAGGTGAGGCTGTCCGCGGTGAAGGTCATGATGCTCGCCTTGCGGTCGGCTAGCGGATAATCTTCCTGTGTGCCGATGGCGGACTCGTTCTGATTGACGCTGATCTCCGACCGGGGGAACTGCACCGTTCCGGTTTTGGTGCAGCGACCGCCCACCAGACCCAGCACCGTCTTGCGGTTGCGATAGAGCGCGGTCAGCACCGGGCGCTGCGAGAATTCCGCCCGCTTGCCAAGTTCAAGTTTCAGCTCTCCGGTGAAGGAGAGATATTTGAGATAATTATCTTCCTTGGCCGCCCGTCCGAGCCATCCGGACACGCCGAGCATCGGATGGGCGTCGGCGATGGCGGACGTGGCTTCGAACAGCAGCACGTCCGCGCCCTGTCCGAAGCCGAGGACCAGGATCATGTCGCCTGGCCTGGCCGTTTCGAGCGCATGCGCCAGCATGACCAGCGGATGCGCGGTTCCGGCATTGCCCAGCACCGCCGCGAGATCGTCGCGCACGGCATCGGCCGTTATCCCCGCCTTCTTCGCCAGCGCGGCTCCGGCGCCGCGCCCGGGAATGCCGACGATGAAATGCGCGATCTGTGACGCGGAGACCCCAAATGCCTTCAGCGCATCCGCGATGGCGGCGCTGCCGATCTTCACATGGCCTTCTTCGCGCACCCAGCGCGCTTCCCAATCATAATCATAGGCTTCGCCCGAGGAACGGTAATGATCCACGAAATCGGCCGTCACGCTGTGGCTGCCCACGAACCGTGCGAGGCCGTCGTCCTCGCCGATGAGGAAGGCGGCGGCGGCATCGCCGTTGACGAGTTCGCCTTCCGATGCGGGCCGCGCGCGGCGCTGTTCGCTGGCCAGCGCGAGCACGGGCCTGTCGCCGGTGCTGCGCAGCGCCTGCGCGAGCATGCTCGTTCCGGCCCGCTGGCTGCCGCCGATGTCGAGCGCCGCGACCGCGTCGGCCAGGTTGAGCGCCTCCTTGACGATGCCGGCATTCTGCCGGTCGAGGTAGGGCAGGGTGGTCGATGCGATCATCACCGTGCCGATCGCGCCGCGTTCCCGATCGTGCAGGCAGTCGCGGGCCGCCTCGACGGCCATGGTGATCGTATCCTCGTCCCAATTCGCGATGGCCCGCTCACCGCGCGCCAGTCCCTTCAATCCAGGAGCGAACCAGCGATTGGCGTCGTAGATCGCGCTGCGCTGCAATCGCATCCGCGGAACATAGGCGCCATAAGAAATGATACCCGCCATGCCTCAAACTTCCTCATATTCCGCATAGCCGTTGCCGAGCACGATCACGTTTCGCTCGGTGGCCTTTGCCTGAAAACCTGCTTTGCCCGGACCTTCGCGCCAGATCGCGACCGCGATGGTGTCGCCGGGGTAGACGGGCGATGTGAACCGGCAGTCCAGCCGCGTCATTCGTCCCGCGTTATTGCCGCAGAGCGCCCGAACGATCGCGCGTCCGGCGATGCCATAGGTGCATAGTCCGTGGAGGATGGGCCGGGGCAGATTGGCCTCAGCCGCGACCGCGGGGTCGGCGTGAAGCGGATTATAGTCGCCCGACAGCCGATAGATCAGCGCCTGTTCCGGCCGGGTGGAAAGGGCCACGACGGTGTCGGGCTCCCGTTCCGGCAGGGCATGCGGCGCGGGCAGGGGGGCCGACGATCCGCCGCACCCGCCGTCGCCGCGCAGGAACGACACCTGCCTCACCGTCGCCAGGTGCCGATCGGATGTTGCGTCGAAAACGTCGCGCCGGGATACCAGCAGCGCGCCCTTGTCCGCGCCCTTGTCTACGATCCGCTCGACGACCAGTTCGCCGCGCACCTCGCCCTCGACCGGGATGGGGGCGTGAATGACGGTAGACTGCTCCCCGTGCAGCACCCGGGTCCAGTCGATGCCATATTGGGGCTCTTTCTGCCAGAAGCCGGGATAGGCGAGCACCACGGCCATCGTCGGAAGGGTCTGCAGTTCGTTCTCATAAACGAGATGCAGATCCTCCGGGTCGGCGCCCGCCCCGACGCCCAGGGCATAGAGGATCGTGTCACGCTGCGTGTAGCGATGCGTGGTGATCCGGGGCGGAAGGCGCAGCAGATAGTTGGGGTCGAGCGGCATCGGTCACACCGGATCCCAGGCGAATATGTCGCCCGAGCGCTGAAGCGGATGGAAGCTGGGGCGGAATGCGGGCAGCAGGTCGCTGGCGATGGAATCCGGCGTCCAGCCTTCGGACCGATGCATGGAGCGAATCGGCCGGGGGACAGAGAACAGGAAAATCTCGTTCTTGCGCACGCAGAAAATCTGGCCCGTCACTTCCTTGGCCTGATCTGACGCGAGGAATACCGCCAGCGGCGCGATCTTGTCGGCGGACATCGACTTCAACCGCTCGACACGTTCTTTCTCTGCGTCCGTCTCCGCCGGGATGGAGGCTGTCAGCCTGCTCCAGGCGAAGGGAGCGATACAGTTCGAATTCACGCCGAAGCGCTGCATGTCGAGCGCGATCGAATTGGACAGGCCCACGACGCCCATTTTGGCGGCCGAATAATTGGCCTGGCCGAAATTGCCGATCAGGCCGGAAGTCGACGTGAAATGGACGAGCGATCCGCCGCCCTGCTCCTTGAACTGAAGCCCGGCGGCCTTGGAGACATAGTAATAGCCGTTGAGATTGACCTTGATCGATTCGTCCCAGTCGTTCTGGCTCATCTTGTGGAAGATGCGATCGCGCAGGATGCCGGCGTTGTTGACGACCGCGTCGAGTCGGCCATAGGTCCGCACCGCATCCTCGACGATCGAGGTGGCGCCGGCCGGGTCGGCGATGTTGGCGCCGTTGACGATGGCCCTGCCTCCGGCGGCCTTGATGATGTCCACGACTTCCTGTGCCGGGCCGGCGTCTCCGCCCGAACCGTCGGCGGCCGCACCAAGATCGTTGACGACCACGGCAGCGCCCTCCTGCGCCGCGAGCAAGGCGATTTCGCGCCCTATGCCGCGCCCCGCGCCCGTTACAGCGACGATTTTGCCTTCAAGCATCGGCATGTCCAGACATCCTTCTCCAACCACTGAAGGCGCTTGCATATCAAAACGAAAATCATTCAACAACAAAAATAACATTATTCAATATAGAGAATGATTTGGTTTTTCATTTGGATGGGAAGAGGAGCGTGATGGTGGATATCGGGCGAACTGGGGTCGCTGACGAGCTGGCCGCTGCGGCTTCACTGATGATGGGGCAGGCGGACGAGCGCATTGCGCTTTCGCAACCAGTCGATTATGACATAGGTATATATGTTGCGAAGGCGTGATCCGATGACGGCGCGCGGAATGGAGGCAGGCATGACGATAAAGGGACTGGAGCCGGGAAACAGGGCGGCTCTGCTGATTTCAGAATGCCAGAACGGCATCACCAACAGCCGCTATAACGACAGTTCGCTGGTTGGACAGGTTGCCGATCGCGACACCATCCGCAAAGTCGCAGCCCTGGCTGCCCAATTCCGCGCGCGAAACCTGCCGGTGGTGCATTGCCATGTGACCCTGCCCCAAAACCCCGATGGCTGGTACGTCAACTGCCTGCTCGCCAAGCGTCTGGTCGGCCGCCTTGCCGCCGGATCGATCGAGGCTGCCAGCCACGACGACCTGCCGGTAATGGCGGGTGATTATGTGTCCGAACGTCATCATGGCATGTCGCCCTTCACGAATACCGGGCTGGACGCGATCTTGCGCAGCCATCAAATCGACACGGTCGTGCTGTCGGGCGTGTCCACCAACGTGGCGCTGTTCGGCGCGTCGATCGAGGCGGTCGGGCTGGGCTATAAGGTGGTGCTGGCCGAGGATTGCTCGGCCGGAGGCACCGCTGAAACGCATCAGATCCAGATCAGCATGCATTTGCCGTTGCTGGCATCCATCGCCAGCGCGGAGGGGATCGTCGCGGCGCTGGACGCGCCCGTGACGCGCCAGACTGCAACCGCCTGACGAGGGACAGCGGGGAGCCCCAGGCTCCCCGCTGTCGCGGTCACCGTACCTCGAAAGCGACCTTGCCTTTTCCCATCAGCGACCAGCGATCGACCTGGGCCGTGCCGATGGGATTGCCGAGGAAACAATATTTAAGGGCGGTCTGCAACGCGACGCTGCGCGGCTGATCGAGCGATTCCCAAATGGCCCGGCATGACCCCTGCGTAGCCGCGGCGGGTTTTGCCGCGATCTTCACCGCCAGTTCGTGCGCGCGATCCCACAGCTTCTCATTCTCGACGACCTCCGTTACCAGCCCTATGCGAAGCGCGGTGTAGGCGGAGATGCGTTCGTCATTGCCCAGCAGCGTCATGCGCAGCACGTCACCCAAGGGCATGCGATAGGTCGCGCCGATGGGCTCGACGGCGGCGGTCATGCCGTAGGTGACATGCGGATCGAAGAAGGTCGCGTCTTCCGAGCAGATGACGATATCGCTTTCATTGATCCAGTAGAAAGCGCCGCCGGCGGCGAGTCCGTGCACCGCACACACCACCGGTTTCCAGCATTGATTGTGCTTGGCCCCCAGAAATTCGCCGGGATCGCGGGCGGTCCAGACATTCTCGTGCATCAGCTTCTCGCCTTCGCTCGACTTGCGCACATCGGCGCCGGTCGAGAAGGCGCGGCACTTCGCGGCACGCAGCACCACCACATGGATATCGTCGTCTTCTGCGATGTCCTTCCACAGATGCTCGAACTCCCTCAGCATGTCCTTGGTGAAGGCGTTGAGCGAATCCGGCCGGTTGATCGTGACCGTCGCGATATGATCGGCCTTGTCGACGATGATGGTTTCATATTCCAAAATGATCTACTCCAGCAAGGACGGCCGATCGTCCGATCCGCCCTGAATATCCCGCACGAAAAGCCCTGACAATCACCGCGCGCCACGCCATGTGGGCGCGATGCGCCGATGCGACAGCTTCCTCAGCGCGGCGCCATGCGGATCGCTCCGTCGAGTCGTATCGTCTGACCATTGAGGTAGCTGTTCCGCACGATTTCGAGCGCCAGCCCGGCAAATTCCTGTGGATGACCGAGGCGCTTCGGGAAGGGGACCGCCCGGCCCAGCGCTTCGAAAACGTCCGGCGCCCGATCCTTGACGGCGAGCATGGGCGGCGTGGCGAAGATGCCGGGCATGATGGCATTCACCCGAATGCCCAGATCCATCAGATCGCGTGCCATGGGCAGGACCAGGCCGTTCACGCCGGCCTTGAGCGAGCCGTAGGCGACTTGTCCGACCTGTCCATCCTGCGCCGCGGCCGAACTGGTGAAGATGATCGCCCCACGCTCACCGTCCTCATTGAGCGGTTCTGCCTGCGCCATGCCGAGCGCCGCGATCGAGGCGATGCGGTAGCTCGCGGTCAATATGCCCGCGGCGCTGAAGCTGTAATCCTCGGTCGAAAGCCGGGTGTAGGCGCCGGTCTTCTTGTTGAAGCCCACCGTCTTGCCGGCCCTCGAAACCTGGGCGCAATGTATGACGACGCGTTCCTGACCGTGCGCGGACCGCGCCTGCGCGAAGCCGGCAAGGACGCTGTCCTCGCTGGTGATGTCGACCTTGCAGAAGCTGCCGCCGATCGCATCGGCATGCGCTTGTCCGGCCGCATCGTCGAGGTCGAAGATCGCCACCTTGAGGCCGGCGGCGGAGAGCGCCTGGGCCGTCGCCTTGCCGAGGCCGGAGGCGCCGCCGGTGACGATCGCGGGCAGGCCAGCGGAAATATCCATCTTGTTCGTCAACTCCATGTTCGGTTGAGGTGGACCGTGCCCTGCGCCGCGCGAGCGCCCGTGCGCAGGGCCGCGATCAGGCTGCGTGGAAACTGATGGTCTTGATATTGGTGAACTCGTTCAGCCCCTCCAGCCCATATTCGCGCCCATAGCCCGAACGCTTGATGCCGCCGAAGGGGGCATGGCTCGACATGCGGCCGCTGCCGCCGTTGATCGAGACGCCGCCCGTGCGGATCTGCAACGCCATGTCATAGGCCTTGCCCACGTCGCCCGAAAAAATGCCGCCGGAAAGGCCGAAGTCGCTGTCGTTCGCGATCTCGATCGCTTCCTCGTCGCTGTCGAAACCGATGACGACGCCAATCGGGCCGAACACTTCCTCCTGTGCGATCCGGTGGTCGTTGCTTACATCGGCGAACAGCGTGGGTTCGTAATAATATCCGCGCTCCATTCCGTCGGGCCGCTGGCCACCGTGGATCAGCCGCGCGCCTTGCGACTGGGCGATCTCGACATAGTTTTCGGTGCGTTGCCGGGCGACTTCGCGGATCAGCGGCCCCATCGTCGTTCCTTCCTGCCGCGGATGGCCGACCTTCACCTTGGCCAGCATGCCCCGCATCGCGTCGAGATATTGCTGCTTCACCGCATTATGGACGAGATGCCGGGTAAGGAGCGCGCAGCCTTGGCCAGAATGGATGGTGAACCCGCCCATGCCGATTGCCGCGGCCTTGGCGACGTCGGCGTCCGGCCGCACGATGAGTGCGGACTTTCCGCCCAGTTCCATGATGACGCGCTTCAAGGTCGGGGCCGCCTGCGCCTGAATCTTTTCGCCGACCTTGTCCGAGCCGGTGAAATGGACAAGATCCACGCGCCGGTCGGTCGTGAGCCGTTCGCCGACCGGCAGATCGCCTGTAACGATGTTGAGAACCCCCTTGGGCAAGCCGATTTCGTCGGCGATCTCGCCCAGGATGAGCGCTTCGAAAGGCGTATAGGGCGAGGGCTTGAGGATCAGCGTGTTGCCCAGGACAAGCGCCGGGACGATTTTGCCCACATTCAGGAAAAAGGGGAAATTATAGGGTGTGATTGCCGCGACCACGCCGACCGGATCGCGCACCATGACGCCCGCGCCCAGCATCGACGTGCCGTTCGCCTGAGGGGTCGTCTCGACCGGCAGCGGCGTAATCGCCGGGCGCGCAGCCAGCTCTATGGCGGCTCGGCCATGCTGCATCGGGATGCCGAAGTGCAGCAGCCGGGCGAGAGCGGGGGTGGATCCCGCCTCGGTGATGATAAGGTCTATAATCTCGTCCTTGCGGCGCTCTATGGCGTCGAGGAACTCGGTCATCTTGGCCTGCCGCTCGCGAGGGGTCATGCGGGGCCATGGCCCCTTGTCGAACGCGGTCCGGGCGGCTTCGAGCGCGGCTTCGACATGTTCGGCCTGCCCCACGGGGGCTTCAGCGAAGATGGTCTCGTCGGCCGGGTTGACGACGGGCTCCAGCACGTCGGTGCGCATCCACTCTCCGTTGACGTAAACCGCGTTCATCGTCTTCAAAATCGGCATATAACGCTCTTATCCTCATCAATCAGAGCCGGCAGGCGGCATGTCTGATCCAGTTGTATTACTTGGATAGCTCTGTAGCAGCTTTTATGGTCTTTGAAAGCCAGGGCAAGCGGTCCGCGGCAAAGATTCGCCCAGCACGTGGCGGCGGGACGCACGAGAGGATAGGAAATGGCATGGACCAGCGCGATGATTTGTGCCCAATAGACGGGTGGCCATGGTGCGGGACAGTCGCGGATGATCGACACGCTTGAGCTTGAGGATTTCGGGCCGCTGGGCACAAGGCCGGTCTGCATCATCGATACCGCGGAGTCGGCCGCGCATGTACGCGCGCCTGCCGTTCGTGCAGCGCCATTGGGGATCGTGATCGGTGTCGATCGAGCAGGCTCGACGCCAGCGCTCGACGCTGCGGCTTTTGATGTCCTGCTGACCACGGCGGCAGATCCGCCGGCCCCCTGGGTTCATGTGCCGGCGGGGAGACTGGAGGATCGGCTGGGAGACATGATTCGCAAGGCCGAGGCGGCGCCGGTGGCCGCGTCGATCGCTCTGGCGACGCTGCGTATTGTCGAGGCGGTATCGGTGGAAGCTGGGCTTCAGGTCGAGTCCTTGGCCTATTCCGTCCTGCTTGGCAGTGACGCTTTCAGGCGCTGGCGGGAAGCCCACCCTCGCGCGAACGAGTCCGTGAGCCCACCCGCGGCGCTCGACGGGGCCGTGGCGATGACGCGGGACGATGATCGCGTCGCCATCGAACTCGCACGACCCGAATCGCGCAATGCGATGAATGCCGAAATGCGCGATGCCTTGTTCGGAGCGCTCGCCGCCCAACTGGATGACCCGACCCGGCCCGGTGTGGAGGTGTCGGGGCGCGGCGCCTGCTTTTCGGTCGGTGGCGATATCGACGAATTCGGATCCCTGACCGACGCGGCGTTGGGCCATTGCATCCGTACCGCACGGTCTTGCGCCTTGCTGCTTCACAGGCTGGGCGAGCGCGCGCATGTCGTGCTCCACGGAGCCTGTATTGGATCGGGAATAGAGATCCCGGCGGCCGCCGCGCATCGCATTGGTCGACCCGGCGCCTTCTTTCAGCTGCCCGAACTGGGCATGGGGTTGATGCCGGGCGCGGGTGGGACGGTCACCTTGACGAGGCGCATCGGCCGCCACCGGACGGCCTATATGTTCCTGACCGGCAGGCGCATCGATGCGGCTACAGCGCTTCGATGGGGACTGTTAAGCGGTATGCGGACGGCATGAGCGGATATGAAGCCGCCACGGCGATGGCCGAAACGCTGTTGCTGAAGCTGTCGCGATTCGCAGGGGCGGGGCGGTCCGCCGCGGCTGTGCTGGACAGGTCCGACACGCTCTCGCTCGCGCCTGCGAGCGCCATCTCGCCCAATGGGACGTGCCGGCTCATCGCGGCGAGGGACGGCTGGCTGGCCGTCAATCTTCCGCGCGCCGACGACATCGATCTGGTGCCGGCCTGGACCGGATGCGGTGTCGACGAACCGCATTGGGCGGCGATCGACGCCGCCGCGCAGGCTACCGCCGCCGACGAGATGGTGCGGAGCGGGGTGGAACTGGGACTGGCGGTCGCGCGGCTCGACGAATCAGCCAGTGAAGTTCAGGCCGCGCGGCTCCACCGCCTGGCGCCGGCATGTACGGCTCGGCAGCGATCGGAACTGCGCGTAGTCGATCTGTCGGCGCTTTGGGCAGGCCCGCTATGCGCGTCATTCCTGGCTGATGCGGGGCATCGCGTCGTCAAGGTCCAAGCCCGGACCCGCCCGGACCCGACTGCACGCTTTGCCCCGCTTCTCGACGCCCGGCTCAATGGAGGCAAGGAACGGCTGTCGATCGATTTCACGCCGGCCAACCTCGGCACCCTGTTGGAGGATGCGGACATCCTCGTCACCAGTGCGCGACCGCGTGCCTTCGACACGATGGGATTGACGCCGGAATGGTTTCTTTCGCGACGTCCCGGCCGCGTGTGGGTGGCGATCACCGGCCATGGCTGGATGGGGGCGGGCGCGGGGCGGATAGGCTTTGGGGACGATGCCGCCATCGCGGGCGGGCTGGTCGATTGGCATGAGGGCCGACCCCGATTCGCGGGCGACGCGCTAGCCGATCCGCTTGCTGGCCTGGTCGCCGCCGCCGCCGCGTTCGAGGCGGTGGAAGCCGGCGGAGGACTGCTCGTCGACGTGGCGTTGTCGCGTGCGGCGGCGCGGGCTGCCCGCGCCGCATGAAGCAGTTGCTCGTCCGGAACGCCGTCGTCGACGGGCGGCTGACCGATATCGCGTTGCGCGATGGCCGCATCGTCGCCATTGCCACCAATCTGCGCGGCGAGGAATTGTTCGACGCCAGGGGGGGCAGGGTGATCCCGGGTCTCCACGACCATCATGTGCATCTGATGGCGACAGCGGCGATGCAGGATTCGGTCGCGCTCGACGGCTGCCTGGACCTTGCTTCGCTGACGGACGCGTTGCGACAGGCTTCGGCGCGCCTGCCGCAGGGGGCATGGCTGCGCGCTAGCGGATTGAGTCACGCGATCGGCGCCATGCTCGATCGTCGGCGGCTCGACAGCATCCTGTCCGACCGCCCCCTGCGTGTCCAGCATCAGACTGGCAGCCTGTGGGTGCTGAACGGCGCGGCGATCGATCGGATCGGCGGCGACGGATGGCCGGAAGGGGCCGAGCGGGACGCCGCCGGCCTGCTGACCGGGCGCCTTTTCCGGTGCGACCGCTGGCTAGGCGAACGAATCGGTCGCAGCCTTCCCGATCTGGCCCGGCTGGGCCATGTCCTGGCATCCTACGGCATTACCGGCGCGACCGACGCCAGCGTCACGACAGACCCGCAGAGCGCGACGGCGCTTGCCGACGCCGTGCGCAGTCGCCACCTGGCGCTGCGCCTGACGCTCATGTCGGGCGAGGCGTTGCCCATGCCTGAGGACGGCGCCTATGCGCTGGGGCCGGTCAAGATCCTGCTCGACGATGACAAGCTGCCGTCGGTGGATGCCCTGAGCGCGACCATAAGGCGGGCGCGTGACTGGGGGCGGTCGGTGGCCGCTCACTGCGTGACTGCGGGAGAACTGGCCGTCATGCTCGCCGCATTGGGCGAGGCAGGCGCGCGCGCGGGCGATCGGATCGAACATGGCAGCGTCATCCCGCGGGAGGCAATACCAGTGCTCAAGGCGCTAAGGCTGACAGTCGTGACCCAGCCCGCCTTCATAGATTCAAGGGGCGACCGCTATCTGCGCACAGTCGATCCCGAGGATCAGCCCGATCTCTATCGCTGCGCCAGCCTGATGGCTGCGGGCGTGCCCGTGGCGGGAAGCTCCGATGGGCCTTATGGCGATCTCGATCCCTGGCTCGCAATGCGGACCGCCATGTCGCGCAGGACGCAGAGCGGCGCCGCGCTGCTCAAGCAGGAGCGGATTTCGGCGGCCAGCGCCCTCAATCTCTATCTTGCACCTCCTCAAGCTGCGGGAGGCGCGCCCCGCAGGCTGACCCTGGGACAACCGGGCGATCTGTGCGTCCTGGTCCCGGACGGGGAGGGCGACCTCGCTCGCCCGGACAGGCGCAATGTCGCAGCCACTATCATGGATGGCTGGATCACCTACGACGCGCGGGTCGGGGTGCCCGGCGCGTAAGCGTCGAGCACCGGACCGCCGCGCGATTCACGGATGACACTGTAGGTCGATCAACAGGATCGCCGTCAGACCGTCTCTGTCGGAGCGCTCATCCTGGCCTTCAGCACGCGGCGCAGCAATTTGCCCGTTTCGTTGTACGGAAGCTCGTCATGGAAGGTCCAGACCTCTGGGGTCTTTGTCGACCGCAGGCGGCTGCTGACCCATTTTTCGAGTTCCTCGGACGAGGGAGGCTCGCCAACGCACACGAGAGAACAGGCCACGCGCTCGCCCCACTGATCGTCTGCAAGCCCATAGACGGCGACGTCCGAAACGCTGGGGTGTAGGCGCAGCACATCCTCGACTTCGCCTGGCGAGATATTCTCCCCGCCACGGACGATCACATCGTCGAGTCGGCCTTCGACGAAAAGATAGCCGTCCTCATCGAGCCAGCCTGAGTCGTTGGTGGCGAACCATCCATCCGACGAAAGCATCTTCTTGTGGAGATACTCGCCTGCGACCTGTTCGCCGCGGACATAGACCTCGCCCGATTCGCGGGGGGCCAGCACGGTCTTCCCGTCCGGTCCCCGGATTTCGAGCTCGATGGAGGGCAAGGGACGGCCGACCGATCCCAGACGCGCATGCATGCGCGGATCGTCGGACGCAAAGGCCTGCCGATGGTCTTCCGGACCAAGCACCGCGATCGTGGAGCTTGTCTCGGTAAGGCCATAGGCGTTCACGAAATCGACGCCGGGCAGCATGGCCAGGGCTCGCTCGATTACGGACGGGGGCATGCGGCCACCACCATAGGACAGCGACCGCAGGTGCGGCAGCGTGGTGCCTTCCCGGTCTATCACGTCGAGGATGCGTCCCAGCATCGTCGGCACGACCATGGCGTGCGTCACTTTTTCGAGATTGGCGACGTGCACCCAGGCGTCGGGGGCGAAGCTGTGAAGATAAGCGATGCGTCGACCGGCATAGGTGCTGGTCAGCGCGGCCGAAATGCCGGCGATATGATAAGGGGGCACGCTGACCAGTGCGCATTCTTCTTCTCCGGCCCCCATGAATTCGACGGTGGAAATGACGTAGGAGGCCAGATTGCCGTGCCGCAGCACCGCAGCCTTGGGTTCGCCGGTCGTTCCGCTGGTGAACAGCAGGACGGCGATATCCTGGTCGGCGAAGGGCGCTTCCGTGTCGCTGCGCTCTTCGCATGTGGCCTCGAAGGCTTCGCGCGAAATCAGGGTAACACCCTCTAACCCCTCGGCGCGTTCCATCATGTCGGCATCGACGATGGCGACCGCCGGCGCGAGCCGGGTCAGGAGCTTGCGCAGATCCACGTCCGCCAGTCTGTAGTTCAACGGCGAAAACGGCTTTCCGGCGAGTCCGGCAGCGAACAGGGCAAGGGGCAGGGCCGGACCGTTCTGGCCCAGAAACGCCACCGCATCGCACGGCTGATCCGCCAGGAAGGCCGCGCCGCCCTTGGCCTTGCGCCAGGCATCGCTGTACGTCAGCGAGCCCTCGACCGTGGTGTAGGCTCTTCGGTCGGCGAACGCTTCCGCCGCCATTTCCAGAAGGAGTTGAGTCTGCATCTGTCAGTCCAGCATCCGTAATAGGTGGGCCACGATCAGTCCGAGGCCGGCAGCGGTTTGGCGTCCTTGATGGTCACCGCGCGGCCATCGACTGAAAGCGAAGCCTGCCCTGCCTTGCTGCCCAGAAGCTCGATGCCGGTTTCGGCGTCGACATAGCGTTTGCCCACCATCGTCCCGGCGGCGAATTCCGGCAGCATCGCGAGCCCCGAAGGCGCCTCTTCGCCCAAGGGTACCATGGCATGTCCGCCGCATTCCAGCGTCACATCCTCCTTGGGCGGGCGTACCACCACGACTTCGCAGGCGTCGACCGCGCTTTTCCAGCGGGATCCGGGTTTCATTTTCATCTCTTCACTCCTTGTTGCGCGTCGTCAGGCGACTGCGCCCTTTTCCTTGAGTTCCTCTATGCGGTCCCACTCTATGCCCAGTTCCATGAGGACCAGCTCGGTATGTTCCGAAGCTTCCGGCGCGCGGCACGTTTCCACCTTTGCATCGTCGAACTGCACCGGATTGGCGACGAGGCGGATCGGCAGGCCGCCGTCGGCGGATTCGACCTCAAATATAAGATCGTTGGCGAGCACCTGTTCGTCCGAACCCACGTCATACACCGTCTGATAGGGCGCCCATTGGCCACGCAAGGTTTGCAGCTTCTCCTTCCAGTAGCTGAACGGCTGGCGCTTGAAGGCTTCCGCGACGAGGGCGTTGGCGGCTCGCGCATTGTCGGGTTTCATGATCTCTGTGTCGGTCGCGAACCTGGGATCGCTCGCCAGCGGCCCGATCCCCAGATGGTCGAACATATCCTGGACATAGGGTCCGGGCTGGAGAACGGACAGGCTGATGAAGCGCCCGTCGGCGGTTTCGAACATGCCGACAAACGGGTTGGTTCCCGTAAAGGGAGCGCCGGGCATCTGCGCGTTGAAGATGTCCGCGCCCATCTCCATCGACACATCGATGCTGCACGCCGTCGCCCATATCCCCGATGACAGCAGCGATACGTCGACCTCGGTCGCCTTTCCGGTCCTGGCCCTGTGGAACAGCGCGGCGGCGATGCCGCCAGCCAGATTCATGCCCCCGATCGTGTCGCCATAGGCCGGGCCGGGCTGAAACAGCGGCGCGTTGAGTTCCTTGGGCGCGACAAGGCTGGCAGACCCGCCGCGTGCCCAGAATGCCGTCGAATCATAACCGCCATTGTTGCGCTCCGGCCCCTTGTTGCCCAGCGCCGACCCGCGCGCATAGATGATGTCGGGGTTGGCGGCGCGGATGTGCTCGACGTCAATCTTGAGCTTCTGACGCTGTTGCGGAAGATAGTTCGTGACGAAGACGTCGCATTCCTTGGCGAGCTGATAGACCAGTTCCTGACCTTCGGGCATGGAGATGTCGATCCCGACCGATCGCTTGCCCCGATTGGGATGCTGCATGAGCGACGAGCGCTGCGGATTGACGGCGAGCCGCTGAAGCATCTTGAGGCCGCGCTGAGCGTCACCGCGGACCGGATGCTCGATCTTGATCACGTCCGCCCCCCAGTCCGCGAGTACCCCGCCCGCCATCGGCACGAAGGTAAATTGCGCGACCTCCAATACCCGGACGCCTTCCATCACTCTCGTCATCCACATGCCTTTCCGTCACAAACGCGGATCTCGTACGCGTCGGCTTCTCGCGCGGAACGAGAATCCTGACGACGTTTTCGACCCGATATCACATCACGAATCGCCCGTGCCGATTCGACATGGCGATTCTCTACGGCCCGCATCTTACACTTAGGGCTATTCCACATATTTAACCTTGATACATCCCCGATCAAGCTTCGCCTATTCCTTCTGCCTGCCAGTGCGGCAATTAACGCTGTCAGCGTTCAGGGTTCGACAGCGATGGCCCGAGCGAACCCATGAAACATTTTCGCGAAATTGACGAGGCGTATTGTATAACTAAGTTGAAACGTGTTTAGCAACTAAGTTAGATATCTTTTGAGCAATCGGGGAAGAACCATGAACGTGCACCACTTGCCTGACGCGTTGCGCGTGCGCGCCCAAATGATGGGGGATGCGATCGCGCATGACGATACGTGTAGGGCGATAACTTTCCGCGAGTGGAATGACGAGGCGGATGCCATCGCCGGCGGGCTGGCGGCTGCGGGGCTGGAAACGGGAGATCGCGTTTTCCTGCCGATCAGCAACGCCAACGCTGTGGACATGGCGATCGCGGTTTTCGCGGTATTGCGGGCTGGCGGCGTCGCCGTTCCCATCAACGTGCGCTTTTCCAAGACCGAGATCGCGGACTATGCCGCATTGATCGAGCCGCGTTTTGCGATCCACAATAGTTTGCAGGCGGTGGATTCGTTGCAGTTGGAACGGTGCTGGCCGGTGACCGATATGCCCCGCAATCTGTCGGCCCTGCCCGATCAGGCGGCCATAGCCCTTACGGATATCGCCGAAATCCTCGCTACGTCCGGCACCACCGGAAAGATAAAGGGCGTCGTGGTCACCCACGCCGACCTGCTCGGTACGGTGACAGGTACGGAAATAGGCAATTCGCGGGCGACTTTGCACGCGCTTCCCTTTACCGGGTCGGGCGGCAACCTTGGCACGCTGATGCTGCCGATAAAGACGGGCGCGACCTGCATAACGCAGCCCAAATTCGACCCGGCCGCATTCATGGCGCTCGCGCAGAGCAAGCGTCCGCAAACGGTCTATCTCGTTCCATCCATGCTCCGTCTCATCATCGATCTGCCCAATATACGCGACTTCGACTTTTCGTCGGTCAAATGGCTGATGTGCGGGACGGCGCCGCTGCCGCAGGACTCCGTGCTGCGCGCTCTGGAGCTGTGGCCGCATATCCGCATGCGCAACAGCTATGGCATGTCGGAAGGCAGCTTCGGCATCGTCACCCGCTCAAATGCCGCCGCGCTCAAGCCCGGATGCGTCGGTTATGCCGATCCCAAGCTAGTCGAAATCCGCGACGAAAATGGCGCGGCGCTACCCCGTGGCGTGACCGGAGAGGTGTATGGCTATACCAAGCATTCCCGGCGATACTGGCGCGACGAGGATGCCACCAAGCAGAGCTTCAAGGATAGCTGGACCAAGACAGGCGACCTTGGCTACATCGACGAGGATGGCGATCTCGTCCTGTGCGGTCGTTCGAAGGAACTGATCATTCGCGGCGGTTACAACATCACGCCGATCGAGATCGAGACCGTTCTTCACGATCATCCCAAGGTAAAGGATGCAGCCGTCGTGGGCGTGACACATGACATTTTGGGCGAGGACGTCGCGGCGGCGGTGGTGCTAAGGCACGGGCAGAGTGCGACGATCGACGAACTGCTTCAATGGTGTCGCAACCGCCTCGCCGACAACAAGGTGCCGCGCACCATGATTATCCTATCCGAACTTCCCCTCAATCCAAGCGGCAAAGTGCTGAAGCGGGAGCTCCAGCCGGTCCTGCAGGCGGCGTCGGACGAGGCGCGCAAAGCCCGCGCGGGAGGCTGACGATCGAAGGCAGCGAGCAGACCGGCGATCCCGGGCTAGAGCGTTTTCCAAGCAGATAGAATCATCTTCTGACTCGGAAAACGCGCCAAAGCAAAGGCCTAAAGCGGCCGATCCGATGCAATCGGGTCGGATTCCGTTCTAGGTCTGATCCCCCCTTGCCGAGATGCGGAAATAGCGCGCGGCCGCGGCAGGCGATGGCGCGCTATACGCCATCGCCTCTCAATAAGTTGTCAGTTTCGGGCAAGCGCACCCTATGCAGGATGCGATGCGCTTCATTCCCAAGCGGCTACTCCCAGGCGACGACTGTCGCACGCTTTGGAGGGGGCGGCCATGGCGCGCCATCGCATGGAAACGGACTGGATGCTGGCGATCGTCACACCGCGATGAGCAGCCTGTCGTCGTCCTCTGGCGGCACCCATGCCAGGTTCGCATTCTTGACGTGGAGCCGCCAATGATGCTCGGCACGTAGCGCATCGCCTTCGCGGATGAATTCGATTAGCCGGCGGAAGGATTTGATGCCCAGTTGTGCACGCGAACGCTGGACGGCGAGGTCCAGGGGACGGCGCTTGAACAATTCTACCTGATGTCGCGCCGTCACCTCATGCAGCATCCGGATAATCATGACGAGCGTGACGTTGCCAGCCTGTTCGACCAGCGTCGTGTGAAAGTCGACCAGGCCGATCATGAAATCGATATAGCGTTGCTTCTCGCTCAACATCGCCAGTTTTTCCACTTCGGCCTCCAGCGCGTCCGCAGCCTCCAGATTGCGGGCTTCGGCTAGCCTGCTGGCGCAAAAGGGTTCGATCGCCAGGCGAGCCTCGTACACGTCGCGCATCTTGGCACCCTGCGCCTGCAACACGAACCCGGCATAGCGAGACACGGATTCGACGCGGGGACCGTGCACCTGCGCGCCCGTCCGCGAACCGCGCGTGACGCTGATCAGGTTTTCGGCCTCCAATATACGAAATGCTTCGCGGAGCGTCGGCCGTGAAATGCCAAAAGCCGCTTTCAGCTCCCCTTCGAGGGGCAGATAATCTCCCTCGGACAGCTCGCCGCAGACGATCCGTTTGCGAATTTGCGCCGCGACGAGTTCAGCCGTCTTGGGCACTCTCATATCAGACTGAAAACTCTCTATCGATTCGGTCATCTACATTCTTCCCATTCAATCCGTCACAGATCGGCATCTTAGCAATATAAGACAACAGCGCAGTCGCCCGAACGTCATGTAACTTCGCTATCAACGGCAATGAGTTATAGAACAAAATGTAAATAGTAGTCTAGCATTCTCCCCAGAGAGCACGCGTTTGCCCGCAATGGCAAGCGCTGCGGGCTCCAGCGCGCAGATCAATCTGCCATGCGCCCTACGGGACGAAACCGGGGTATCCACACGTCCTCGACGCGCTCGAAGACGGTTTCCACCGCCATTCCTATGGCAACATCGGCCGGGTCGATATCGATGACAAGGCCGGTCATGCGCACGCCCTTCTCGCCGTCCAGTTCGACGATGGCGATTGCGCTCGGCACCTGCTGATCGGGCAGCCAGGGCTGATGATTGACCGTGACGCTCAGCACGTTGCCGGTGCCGGCGGCAGGGCGCGGCGTGACAGATCGGGACAGACAGTGAGGGCATATGAGCTGCGGCGGATGAATGGCATGATCGCAGGCGTCGCAATGCATGATCAACAGCTGACCATGCTCCCCGCCGGTCCAGAAAGCCTTATTTTCCGGCGTGATTTCGGGCAAAAGAGGCATTCATGCGGTCCTTTACTTTGGGGCGGGCGTGGCGCGGTGAACGGCCTTGCGGGACGACACTGATCCCTAGCGCCAGTCCGGGGCCAGATTGCGTTCGCGAACGAAGGACTGAGCCTCTATGGTCCTGCCCGAAAAGCTGTCGGCCTCGTCCGAGGTCACCAGCCAGCCGACAAGGGCGCCGATGATTGAGGGTGGCGCCGCGCGCGAAATTTCGTGGCCGGTGTCCTTCGCCATGATCTGGTTGCGTTCGGTGCCGATGAAACCCGGCTGCACGTTGAAGGCTCGCAGGCCGCGTTCGAAATATTCCGCGTGCAGAGTTCCAACGAGTTGATGTCCGGCGCCTTTCCCGATGGCGTAGCCGAGCCCCCAGCCGCCTTTGCCCGCAGGCGCCGGCGGCGCGTCGTAGGCGGCGTTGGAGGTGATGGTCACGACGGTTCCCCCGCCACGCTCCAGCATGCCGGGGAGCAGAACCTTGGTCAGAATGATAGGGGCGATGCAGTGCGCCTCGAAGAATTTGCCATAGGCGTCGATCGGTATATCCAGGAATATGTCCTGCAACCCGGGACCGATGTGCCGCCCGTTATGCACGATCATGTCGACCCCGCCCCAGCTGTCCATTATCTTCTGAGCGGCGGCGCCGACCGATGCGCGGTCCGTCAGATCAAGCTGGATCATCAATACCTTGGCGCCCTTGGTCTCCAGTTCCTGAGCGGTTTCCTGAAGGCTGCCGGGAAGCGCGCGGCTGTTGCGCTGATGAATGGTGAGCGAATTGTCGCGTACCTCGCCCGGTGAGATGGTTCTGGCGGCGATGATCAGATCATATCCGATGTCGGCCAGCGCCAGCGCGATCGCCTTGCCGATGCCACGGCTCGCGCCGGTGACGAACGCGACCTGTCTACCCATGATGACTTGTCCTTTAGTTTGACGAGGGCATCGCCCCCATTCCATATCATTATCCTCTTGCGCGAAGATGGCTCAGACGCAAGGTTGCGACATAGAAATATAACTTTTTTTCCGCGGGATTCGACATGACCAGCCTTGCCACCTTACTGTCCCTCGATCGGCCGGCCGAAGAGCTGTTTCGATCGACCGTGCCGGGCGCCCCCAAAGGCAGGCTGTTCGGGGGGCATATTCTCGGCCAGGCGGTGATGGCGGGCCTGATGACCGTGGACGATGATCGTCCCGCTCATTCGGTGCACGCGCATTTCCTGAGTGCGGGCGCGAATCCCGAACTCGTCGATTATGCGGTGACGCCGCTGCGGGACGGCCGCAGCTTTTCCACGCGACAGGTGCTTGCCCGGCAGAAGGGGCGCGTGCTTCTGAGCGCGGTCATATCCTGCCATCGCCCTGAGCCCGGCTTGTCGTTCCAGCACGACATGCCCCAGGTGCCGGGCCCCGAAGGACTGCGCAACGAGAATGAGATTCGCGAAGAGGCGCTGGCCGAAGAGGGCATCGACTGGGTCGGTTCACTATCCACGAAGAACCTCAAAATGGAACTCCGCCCCGTCACGCCGCGCAATTTCGCGCGGCCGCAGATTATGGCGCCGGAGCAGCATTTCTGGCTGAAGCCGCTGGACGACGTTCCTGCCGATCCAAGGCTGCGGCAGGCCATGCTCGCCTATTTCAGCGACGCCATGCTGCTATCGACCACCCTGCTGCCGCACGGCATCTACTGGTCGACCACGCCCCTCGACAATATGAGCCTCGATCATTCGATGTGGATACATGCTGTTCCCGACTATTCCGACTGGCTGCTGTGGACGATCGATACCGGCTGGAGCGGGGGCGCCAGGGGACTTGCCCGCGGGCGCTTTTTCTCCCGCGATGGCACGTTGCTGGCCACGGCCATGCAAGAGGGATTGATCCGTCCCCGCGCGCGCGCGGGATAGGGCAGGGGAACGATCCGATTGAACGGCGTCAGGCGCTGCGCCGGACGAAGCGCTCGACCGCTGCGGCGACGCCAGCGCGCAGCCGCCTGGTGACGTCCGCCGTCGCAACCAGGCCAAAGGCATGCGGTGCCCCGGCATAAAGGTCGAGGTCGACGGGAACGCCCGCCGCGATCAGCCGACGCGCATAATCCAGATTCTCGTCCAGAAACAGATCGAGTGAACCGACGGCGATGAAGGTGGGTGGCAGCCTGGACAGATCGTCCGCCAGAGAGGGGGAGAACCAGCCCTTGCGCTTGTCGTCCGCCCCATAGTCGCCGCGCATCGACGTCCAGCCGAACTGATTGGCTGCGCCCGTCCATACGAACTCGCCCGTCATGGGATTTTTCCAGACGTCCTTTTCGCCACCGGTGCGATGGTCCAGCATCGGAAAGGTGAGAATCTGGCCGGCCAGCGAATAGTCGCCCCTGTCGCGCACCATGATCGCCAGCGCCGCCGCCATTGCGCCGCCCGCACTTTCGCCGAGCAGGATGATCCGGCGCGGATCGACGCCAAGTTCCTCGCTATGGTCGACCAGCCAGGCAAGAGCCGCATAACAATCCTCCTGCGGACCGGGAAAGGTGGTTTCGGGCGCAAGACGATATTCGACGGAGACGCCGACCGCGTCATGAGCCATGGCGAGGTCGGGAAGGCTTGACCGCGCCATGTCGGCCGAACCGAGAACCATGCCGCCGCCATGCATGTAGAGCAGGGCGGCTCGCCCCTTGCCCGATCCGGGAGGATTATAAAGGTGCAGCGGTACGTCGGGCGCTCCGCCTCGTCCCGGCGCGTGGCGGATTTCCGGCTCGATAGCGACTGCCGTCTGCGGCAAGGGATATTGCGCAATCTGATCCCGGATCAGATCGAGGCCGATCGAGAAATCGATCGCCGGCAAAATGTCGAGCAAAGGCAGTATTTCGGGATCAACCAGATGACGTGTGGTCATGTTCACTCCAATGTCGCGATCGCCGGGCGGGGAGGGGGCGTCCGAGCCCAATGCTTGTACGCAATGTAAGGCTGTTGTGGACGATCGACCGTTTGCAGATGCGTGCTATGACATCAGATCGTCGGTTGACGAGTATCACTCATGTTTGTGGGGGGTTTTGGGACGGGAGGTCCCATTGGACGGGGAGATGCTTGAGGCTGATCAGGCTGCCGGCGTCATATTCGAGGACGGTGCCGGGCTTGAGGCGCAGGTTCTTGAGCCTTGGCAGCACCTCTTCGAACACGGCGATGAGTTCGGTGCGCGCGAGGTGGGAACCCGCGCAGCGGTGGGGGCCGCCACCAAAGCCGATATGGCGGTTGTCCTCGCGTTCGA
>Ga0255338_1001290_pt1 | contig 49163 bp, 54 predicted proteins | sample MeOH1_35cm_T4_19_FD_203715 | JGI IMG/M metagenome (GOLD analysis project Ga0255338, IMG submission 203715) | Sandy soil microbial communities from University of British Columbia, Vancouver, Canada - MeOH1_35cm_T4_195 | ecosystem: Engineered > Artificial ecosystem > Sand microcosm > Unclassified ...
CCAATAGCTTCGTCTGCTCATAACGCTTGCCTTCAATCCGGGAGATGAAGGGCAAAGTCAGAACGCTAAAGAAGGCGAGAGTAAAGGTCCGCTCAATCGACAGGTCGCTCCCTGCATGCTTGCGGCTGAAAGTAAAACCGGGATTAGGCAAGCGGCTGGCTTGCACATAATCGGCCTCGGAGATGCCAAGCTCGGCATAGGTGGCCTGCAGGCCTCGGTTGTTGAGCAGCGCCAGCTGTACTGCGCTATCCATCGTCAAAGGCTGCGCAAGCAACTCCTGCGAGCGCTTGTAGACGCTGTCTTGGTCCTCTTCTGACCGGACCCAAGCAACGTCTTTGCCGAGCCGCTCCTTGGCAACAGAGGAGACGGAATCAAAACCGCCATCTTTTGAGAAGGTGGCACAACCGCCCAGGAAGACAGAAGTGGCCAGCGCCAATGCGCCAAGCCTCAAGGCTTGTATTGTTCTAGTTGACATTGCAAGTCCTTGCATCACATCTTGTGGTCCGAGTGGTCGGCCGGCGCCGCCGGCATGGGGCGGACCGGCTCAGCCCGAGCGGGCGCCGGCAGGGGCATCTTCATCGTGCCTACGTCGCCTACTCGAGCGCCGCTCGCCGGAGAGACAGCGGCATTGGTGTCTTTCCAAGGCACCACCTTCGGCTCCTTGTAGGGAACGTATTCATCGAAGGTGCGAGGCACCGTGAGCGTGGTGGTGGGCGCGTTAGGGTCAAGCGGGTCCGGTCGCGGCGACGACGCCTGCGCAAAAACGGACGCCCAGACGACCGCCAGGCTGGCGCCTGCCAGCATGCGTGTCAGAGACATGTCAAACCTTGTGAGCGTGAAGCTTTGAGTGCCGCGTTAGCCACAATTTTGGGCAACGCACGATGGGTGCGCCCAAAAAATGGACGCACCTAGGGCATCAGACGACCGAGGCAGGCGGACGCTGGAGCGCGTCCGGGATGTGACTGACAAAGGCTTCCATCAGGCTCGAAGGAACCTGTGCTGGCGCATTGTCGAGGTGAACAAAAGAGGGAAAGCATAGGGGACGACCGAGCAAAGCGAACAAGCGGCGCAGCCTGGACACGCATGACCTGCATGCTTTCCAGATTTGCCTTGCTGCTTGGTATCCGCATCGCTCACGTGCGCGATGCAGTGGTCGTCGTCTTCATCGGACGATACTGTGATGACGCCTTCATGGCCATCAGACTGCACGCGCACTGCGCTCGCGTAAGCTTGCGTCGCGCCTTTTACCATCATCGTGGCCGCAGTCACCCCTTGCAGCGGAAGTGCTGCAATCAGGAGCAAGAGAAGGAAACGTGTGACGAGTCGAAGCATCGGGGGCGATAGCAGCCTTGTGGCCGCAGACTCGTAGTTTAGCGGATGCGCGCTGCCGCTCCAATAGAAGTCGCCTGCAAGACACAACTTCCCCGCTAACGAAAAAGGCGTTGCCCCTCCCATAGTGGGAAGGTCTAAGGCGGGGCAGCCGGCGACCGGCCATCGAAGGTCGCCTCCCTGGGCAGGTCAATTAGCCGACATTACCGAGAGCAGACTGAGCTACTACGGCTTCATCATGCCTCCGCCCATCCCCTGTCCGTCCATCATGCCGCCGCTCATCCCCTGTCGGTCCATCATCATCTGCATCATTTCCTGCATCATCTCCATACGCTGCCCCATCACGTCGTGACACATGCGCATGTGCTCTGCCATATCCGCCTGGTTCATCGGCATTTTGCCGTGCATGGCGCCACGGCCCTGCATCATCGGCATCGTGCTGTGCATTAAAGCCATACTCTCCTGCATCACCTTGGCCTGCTCCGCCATCAGTGCCTGCCGTTCTTCCGGCGTTTTGGCCCTAGACAGCCGTTCATGCAGCGCACGCATATGTGCAATCTGCGCGTCCATGTCGGCATTCCTCTGCGCGGCACCCTTCGGCGCTGGACTCTTCGGTGCTGCACCCTTCGGTGGTGCAGTAGTGGCAGCCTGCGCAAGGCTAAGGTCATACGCAGCATCGGCTGGCTGCGGACCAGCCGAAAGCGCTAGCGGCGCCCAGATGAGCGCCGAAACCGCGAGAAGAATGGGGGCTGATAGATTTCTGGACATGGTGCCGTTCTCACTTGGTGGGTATCTAAGACGCGATGGCGCGTGTCTTTTAATCTACTCGCATATGCCAAACAGGCCTTGATTGATATCAAGCTCGATAAACCTACGCACAACATGCGCGAGTCCGGAGCCAGAAGGCGCTGCAGCAAAGACCTGTAAGCCGCTACTCCGGGCTCGGTCGGAGGGCGGCCGTAAAGTACTTGACCTTACCTCCGTGGGAACGTCCATATTGGCAATACGAAGTCCGGCATGTCATTTGAGAATGAGGGCCGCGTTCATCGCGAGTAGAACCTGGCAACTCGGACATCCCCGTGGCATAACGGTGGCTCCTGTCGGAGACAAACAAAATGAGCACTATTAGGCGCTCGTTATTTGAGGACGTGTTTGCGGTATTCGAAAGAGCTTGCCATGAGAAGGAATTCGAGTTGGCCGACGACATTCTCCTTGCTATTGAAAACTTAGCGCGCCGGCGGAAAGATGTGCAGCAGCTCGACCTTGCCTATCTCCTCCTCGCCGCCTCCTGCGAGGAGGGTGACTTACCTCAAAACACGCCATCATCGTGCGATGGGGAATCGGGACCACCTGTAGTCAAGACGGTCAAGGAACGGTTGGTCTTCTTGCCGTATCGAACGGAAGGGTATGGCACGGACGAGGCAGACAAACAATGAAGCGATTTTGGCGTGTGGATACTTGTAGCTGCTCTGCGCTGTGGGTGCCCGTCATGCCATCTTCGGCATCTTGCGCTGCTAGCACGGCGGATTCGCCTTCCTACGCCAAGCAGAACCAAATGTCGCAGCGGATAGCTGTGCGACAACTCGCCACATAGCGCCGGTGCTAGGCATGCATGAAGACTGGTACTATTCTTGCCAGAACAAACATCTGTCCCCGTGCGCACCTCACTTCGCCGGCTATGGCTTGCCGGGCTCCTCATCACCGCCTTCCTGACAGTGCAACTGGCAGCGGCGGCTTACGCCTGTACAGGAGGCCGCTATTCGCTTGAGCAGATGGACGACATGGCCGGCATGATGGAGTCCTGTCCTGAGATGGCGAAGAATGCCCCTCCGGACGCAGGGGCACATGACGGACTTTGCCTTGAGCACTGCCAGCTTGGCTCTAAATCTGTCGACCATGCATCGCCGCAAGTTCCGGCGTTTCTGCCCGTGCTGTTGAACGTGATAGAGCCAACGCCGGCGCCCACGGTTGACCACTTTGCACTGGTGTATGGCAACGCCATTCCGCGCGCGCCGCCACCACGGCTCTCCATCCTCCACTGTTGTTATCGCACGTAGCCTCCTGAGCAACGCAATTCGGGTGCTGTCTCGCTAGACCGGGACAGCTGTCGTTGCTCCTGGAGGCTCTATGCTTTTCCCTCGTCGTTTGATGCAGGCGCTGCTTTGCGCGCCTGTGCTTGGCATGGCCGTGCCGCCGCCGGTGCACGCCCAGTCAGCACCACCTCTTTCCCTCGAAGAAGCCGTTGCGCTGGCCACCACGCGCGCCAGCAACGCCGAGACCTCTCAGGGCGCCGTTGAAGCCGCCGTGCAAATGGCGGTCGCGGCCGGCCAACTTCCGGACCCCGTCCTCAAGCTCGGGCTCAACAACGTCCCAATCACCGGCCCCGACCAGTTCTCTCTTAGCCGAGACTTCATGACCATGCGCTCCGTCAGTGTCACGCAGGAGTTCACGCGGTCAGACAAGCGCCGAGCACGTGCAGAACGCTTCGAGGCCGAGGCGGCAGCAGCGGAGGCACAGCGCACGGTCAGCCTGGCCAACGTTCAGCGCAGCGTGGTCACTGCCTGGCTCGACCGCTGGTATGCAGAGCAAACGGATGTGCTCCTCGGCCACCATGGCCACCCGCTGGAGCTTGAGCTTCAGGCCGCGACAGCGGCCTATCGAAGCGGGCGCGGCACGCGCTCCGATGTCCTGATAGCAGAGACTGAGATTGAAAAGCTGCAGGACCGCCGTGACGAAAGCCGTGCTGCCGTCGACGCGTCCAAGGTGAATCTCGAACGCTGGGTCGGACAAGCAGCCAATCGGCCGCTATCTCAGCGACCAACTCTCGCCGTTCCCCAGCGTGCTGAACAGCTTGCCCAGACCGAACTGGATGCCGTGCCGGAGATGGCCGCCTCCCAACGGGAAATCGCTCTGGCGGAAGCCGACATTCGGGCAGCGACCCAAGCCAAGAAGCCGGATGTGACCGTTGAGCTGATGTACAGCCAGCGCGGCTCTGCCTTCTCCAATATGGGCTCCCTCAACTTCAGCTTCCCCGTCCCGTGGGACCAGGGCAATCGCCAGGACCGCGAGGTCTCTGCCAAGCTGGCACAGGCGCAGGCGGCGCGTGCCAAGGCCGAAGTCATCGCACGCAATGCGAGAGCCACGCTAGGCGCCAAACTCGCTGAACTGCAGCGCAACCTCGATCGACTGAAGCGTTATGACGAGAAGACCTTACCGCTGGCCAATGCCCAGGCGGACGCAGCCCTGACGGCCTATCGAGCCAACACAGGGCCTCTGCTTGCGGTCGCCGAAGCGAACCACCGAGCCATCGACACGGCGCTTGAGCGGCTAACGCTCGAAGCCAAGACGGCAAAGCTGTGGGCGGACTTGGCCTTCCTCATCCCACGGCCCACCGCACAAACAGAACCCGCCATGAGGGAATTCAAATGAAGAAACAAGCCATTTCCGTGGCAGCGGGTCTCGTAGTTGCAGCGGCCGCACTCTATGGCGTCTATCAGTTTGGTGTCACGCAGGGCCAGAAGTCCACGCAGCCCCCTACTGCCGCCCCGGCAGACGGCGGACCCAAGGCTAGTGACACCGCCCCGAGTACCGGAAAACGTGTTCTCTACTGGCACGACCCCATGGTTCCGGGCCAGCGCTTCGACAAACCGGGCAAGTCGCCGTACATGGACATGCCACTCGTGCCCGTCTATGCGGACGGTGACGGTGGCGGCAGCGGTGTCACGGTAGATAGCCGCGTCGCCCAGAACCTAGGCATTCGCACGACTGAAGTGAAGCCCGGCCGCTTAGGCGCGGTGCTGGAGGTACCCGGCAATGTCGCCGTCGACGAGCGTAGCGTCCAAGTTATCCAGGCCCGGACGAATGCCTTTGTGCAGCATGTCTCCGTCAAGGCGACGCTCGACACGGTCAAGCGCGGCCAACCGCTGGTGGCGTTGTACTCGCCGGACTGGGTGGCGGCGCAGGAGGAATACCTGGCGGTGTCACGCATGGCGACCAGCGGGCAAGCCGACCTGCGTAGCGCGGCCAAGGCACGCATGCTCCAGGCCGGGATGACGCCCGGTCAAGTGAGCGCGGTGGAGTCCTCGGGGAAGCTGCAGCCCAATCTGGGGATAGTTAGCCCGGTGGATGGCATCGTGACGGAGGTTGGGGTCCGTGAAGGCATGACCGTAGCGCCCGGCATGACGCTGTTCCGCCTGGCAGACCTGAGCCAAGTCTGGGTCATCGCGGAAGTGCCGGAAGGGCAAAGCCACAGCATCGCGCCCGGCTTGCCCGTCAAAGTGTCGCCGACCGGTGCACCCGAGGCACTCGTTGGCAAGGTCGACACCGTTTTACCCGACGTGAATCCGGCCACCCGAACCATTAAGGTCCGCATCGTGCTGCCCAATAAGGGGCGGCGGTTGTTGCCTGGCATGTTCACGACGGTTCGATTCGATGCCGGTCAGGAGAAGGAAGCGCTGCTTGTTCCGTCCGAAGCTGTCATCCGCACGGGGCAACGGAACATCGTCATGGTCGACACCGGCAAGAATGGCTTTGTCGCGGCGGACATCAAGACAGGCCGAGAAGCCACGGGCATGGTGGAGGTACTGGATGGACTCAAAGCCGGCCAGAAGGTCGTCACATCGGGCCAGTTCCTCATCGACTCGGAAGCCAGCCTGCGCGGCACAGCCACTCGGATGGAAGCTGTCCCTGCAGCATCCGCGCCCGCAGCGGCGCCCCCCGAACATGAGGGTGTCGGACGCATTGAAGCCGTGTCGCCGGATGGCCTGACCATCTCACATGGACCGATTCCAAGCATTCATTGGGGTGCCATGACGATGGACTTTAAGCCACCTCCTTCAGGCATGCCGAAGGGTCTGAAGGAAGGTCAACAAATTCGCTTCAAGTTCCACATGGATAGCGAGGGAACACCGGTCTTGTCTTCTGTACAGCAGTCCGCAGCAAGCACGGCGGGAGAAGAGCCATGATTGCAAACCTCATCCGCTGGTCGATTCGAAACCGATTCCTCGTCCTGCTGGCGACTGTCATCCTGACAGCGTGGGGCATTTGGGCGGCGCGCAGCACGCCGCTTGACGCCCTGCCGGACCTCTCCGACGTTCAGGTCATTATCCGCACTACGTACCAGGGTCAGGCTCCGCAAATCGTTGAGAACCAGGTGACTTATCCGCTCACGACCACCATGCTATCGGTTCCCGGAGCCAAGACGGTGCGGGGCTACTCGTTCTTCGGGGATTCCTTCGTCTATGTCCTATTCGAGGACGGTACCGATTTGTACTGGGCGCGCTCACGTGTGCTGGAGTATCTGAACCAGGTTCAGTCAAGACTGCCTGCTTCGGCCAAGCCCGCGCTCGGTCCGGATGCCACGGGAGTGGGCTGGGTATACGAGTATGCGCTCATCGACAAGACCGGCCAACACGACATCGCACAGTTGCGCGCGCTCCAGGACTGGTTCCTGCGCTTCGAGTTGAAGTCGCTACCCAATGTCGCCGAGGTCGCCTCCATCGGGGGGATGGTCAAGCAGTACCAAGTCGTGCTGATGCCAGAGAAGCTACGCGCCTACAACATCTCCCAGGCAAAAGTCTTGGAGGCATTGAAGGGGGCGAACCAGGAAGCCGGGGGCTCCGTGCTGGAACTTGGGGAAGCCGAGTACATGGTGCGTGCTTCGGGATATCTGAAAACACTGGACGACTTTCGGCAGATTCCACTGAATGTCAGCAACACCGGCATCCCGGTTCGTCTCGGCGATGTGGCTACGCTTCAGCTAGGCCCGGAAATGCGACGCGGCATCGCCGAGTTGAACGGTCAAGGGGAAGTCGCCGGTGGCGTCGTTATCATGCGCTCCGGCAAGAATGCCCTGGAAACCATCGAGGCAGTCCAGGCGAAACTTGAGTCTCTCAAAAAGAGCCTGCCGCTGGGCGTGGAGATTGTCTCGACCTATGACCGCTCCAGCCTTATCAATCGCGCGGTGGATAACCTGGCGCACAAATTGGTCGAAGAGTTCATCGTAGTGGCGGTGGTCTGCCTGGTGTTCCTATTTCACATGCGGTCCGCGCTGGTCGCCATAGTCTCCTTGCCGCTGGGTGTGCTGGCTGCCTTTCTGGTGATGCGGTATCAGGGCGTGAATGCCAACATTATGTCATTGGGTGGCATCGCCATTGCCATTGGGGCCATGGTTGACGCAGCTGTCGTGATGATTGAGAACGCACACAAGCACATCGAGCATTGGCGCGAGAAGAATCCGGGACGCCATCTTCGCGGCGACGAGCAATGGCAGGTGATTGGCGAATCCGCAGCGGAGGTGGGGCCAGCGCTCTTCTTCTCGCTGCTCATCATCACCCTGTCCTTCATTCCCGTGTTCACGCTGGAAGCCCAGGAGGGTCGCCTGTTCTCACCGCTCGCCTTCACCAAGACATATTCGATGGCAGCCGCCGCAGGCTTGGCTGTGACGCTAATTCCTGTCCTGATGGGCTACCTCATACGCGGCAAAATTCCGTCGGAGCAATCCAATCCCGTCAATCGCTTCCTTATCCGACTCTATCAGCCAGTACTCGCACGGGTACTGCGCTACCCAAAGAGCACCATCGTGGTCGCTGCGCTGCTACTCGCCGGAGCCGCGTGGCCCATCATGCGAGTTGGCGGTGAGTTCATGCCACCGCTCGACGAAGGCGACCTGCTCTACATGCCATCGGCGCTGCCGGGGCTGTCGGCAGGCAAGGCAGCGCAACTGCTTCAGCAAACCGACCGCCTCATCAAGACGGTTCCGGAAGTTGCCACCGTCTTCGGCAAGGCCGGACGGGCCGACTCTGCCACCGACCCTGCACCGATGGAGATGTTCGAGACCACTATCCAGTTCAAGCCACGCGACCAGTGGCGCGCTGGCATGACGCCTGACAAGCTGGTGGAGGAACTCGACAAGACGGTCACGGTGCCGGGTCTGTCCAACGTCTGGGTGCCGCCGATTCGCAACCGCATCGACATGCTGGCCACCGGCATCAAGAGCCCGGTGGGCATCAAGGTGGCCGGCACTGACTTAAAGGAAATCGACAAACTGGCAAGTCAGATAGAGCAAGCCGTGAAGTCAGTGCCAGGCGTCACCTCAGCGCTAGCCGAAAGGCTTACCGGCGGGCGCTATGTAGACGTCGACATCGACCGTTCGGCAGCCGGCCGCTATGGCCTCAACGTTGACGACGTCCAAAGCATTGTGGCGTCGGCTATCGGCGGCGAGAACGTTGGCGAAGTGGTGGATGGCTTAGCCCGTTACCCCATCAACGTCCGCTATCCACGGGACTACCGCGACTCGGTCGAGCAACTGCGCATGCTTCCTGTGGTGACTCAAAGTGGTCAGCAGATTCTGCTGGCAGATGTCGCCCGCATCCAGGTGACGCAGGGGCCGCCGATGCTGCGCAGCGAAAACGCCAGGCTTTCTGGCTGGGTGTACGTCGACATCCGCGGGCGCGACCTGCGCTCAGCGGTCCAAGAGATGCAGTCAGTCGTCACAAAAAAGGTGCAGTTGCCCGCCGGCTATTCCGTCAGCTGGTCTGGACAGTTCGAGTACCTTGAGCGTGCCACCCAGAAGCTGAAGGTGGTGGTGCCGTTCACGCTGCTCATCATCTTCCTGCTGCTCTACCTTACCTTCAGCCGGTTCGACGAAGCCCTGCTCATCATGGCGACCCTGCCGTTCGCGCTGGTGGGCGGTTTTTGGCTGCTCTATCTCCTTGGCCACAACGTATCGGTGGCAAGCGTGGTGGGCTTCATCGCATTGGCAGGCGTCGCCGCAGAGTTTGGCGTCATCATGCTGCTCTACCTCAAGCAATCTTGGTTAAAGAAGGTTGAGAGTGGGCATACCGACCAGGCTGCCCTGCTTGAGGCAATTCAGGAAGGTGCCGTCCTGCGCGTTCGCCCCAAGGCCATGACTGTGGCAGTCATCCTGGCCGGCCTGTTACCCATTATGTGGGCGGGCGGGACCGGCTCGGAAGTTATGCAGCGCATCGCCGCGCCGATGATTGGAGGCATGGTCACAGCCCCCTTGCTCTCGCTATTTGTTGTACCGGCCGCCTATCTCCTGATGCACAGGCGCCGGATGAGTTCGCCCACTGCATCCACCAACCCCACCCTTAGAAAAAAATCGCTATGAAATACGCCAATGCCCTCGCAATCGTTCTTGCCCTCGCAGCCGCACTGGCGGCCTTCGCTGCTGGGTCGATGGATGGCATGGACATGAAGCCGGCCACCCAATCTCAGCAAGCACCGCGTCCTGTCGCTGCCGAAATCAAGAAGATTGACCAGAAAGCAGGCAAGGTGACACTCAAGCATGACCCCATCGAAAACCTTGGGATGAGTGCAATGACAATGGCCTTCCCGGTGAAAAACCGGGTTGTCTTAGAGAATTTCAAGGTGGGCGACACCGTGTCCGTTACTTTCGACAACGTGGATGGCAAGGCGACCGTGGTCGACATGCGTCATCCCTAAATGCTTGTTCTGAGCACCGCTAAAGCGTGCGTTGGTAGCGTCAGAAGGCGAAGCGTATGCCCGGTGGGAGCAGTGTCAAAAATCACATGGTCGAATTCCGCCGTTGCCTGGGGGTCCCCCAGAAGCTTCGAGAACTCATCGAATGCCGCAATTTCAACCGTACAGGCGCCGGAGAATTGCTCCTCCATGCTTTGAATAGCAGCTGCCGGTAGAACGCCCCGATAGGGGGTCACCATGCGCTCTCGATAGGCACGGGCTGCGGCGTCAGGGTCAATATTCAACGCAAAAAGACCTGCTGCGCCTGGAATAGGCGTTGGCACCTGGCTCAACGCAACACCCAATACCTCGTCCAGATTGGAGGCCGGGTCGGTGCTGACAATCAACGCCTTCTTCCCAGCTTCGACCAAGGCGAGGCCCGTGGCACAGGAGAGCGAGGTCTTGCCGACGCCGCCTTTGCCCGTGAAAAACAGATAGCGCGTCTCGGTATTGGGCAATGTCATTCGAATTCCCGCTCAGCAGCAGCCGGATTTCGGGTTGCAACCAGGGCTGCCCACTCTAATGTGCGGCTTCTCCGCAGTCGTGAGGGCGATGCCCAACTTCTGGGCCAGTTGCTGGCGGGATGGATACACGCCGGTGGCGACAATGTGGCCATCAACGGAAAGTATGGGGAGGCGGTCCATGCCCGCCTCCATTTCCTTGACCGCGGCCGGATTGGCGGCGAAGGCCTGTGGTTCCTGGCCCAGATTGTGGCGCTCCACGGCAATACCATGCTCCTCCACCCACTTCAGGTCAGCGGCAAACTGGGCAAGTATCGGGTCGACCTCAACGCCGCAAACACCTGTCGAACAGCACATGGCAGGGTCAAATACTTCAAGTTTCTTCATGATATTTTCTTTCGTCGGAACGGAACGGCAACCTTCGGCCCGTTGAACCGGCGGACACGGTACGTCACCGTAGGAACAGAAGACACAACAGTCGCCAGGCTTTGGCTTCATAACGGCCTTGCAACTGAGACACTCATAAAACCACTGGCAGGTTTCAGTCGGCATCGTTTCACTGCGGCTATGTCCGCAACGGGGACAAGTCAGCGTAGATTCGAGAATCACATCCGTCATCTTCAGCTCTCGCTACTGGGATGGCTGGCGGGGCGACTGCGGCTGCATCCACATGTGTTGGTGCTGCATCATGTTGTCCATCATCATCTGTTGCATGCCCATGTACTGGTCCATCATGTACTGCCGCTGCTTCATTTGCTCAGGGGTGAGTTTCGAGTAGGCGCCCCCCATCTGTCCCCAGCCCATCATAGGACCGCCCATCATGTGGCCGCCGGGACCACCAGGGCCACCCATCATGTGGCCTCCCCTCATTGGCCCGCCCATCATCCCTCGGCCCCACATGCCATGCATCATACCCATCGTGCTCTGCATGGTTGTCCAGTGCCCCTCAAGTAACTTCTGGCGTTCCTTTGGGTCCTGCGTCTGGCGGATTTTGTCCATCTGCCCCTGCATCTTCTTCATGTTTTCCTGAACCTGCGCCATCTGCTTGTCGAACTCGGCGACATTGGGTTGCTCCTGTTTCGCCGGAGTCGCCTTCGCGGCTGGTTTAGCTTGCTGGGCGAGCGCCGGCATCACTGAGAAGACGGCTGCGGATAACACCGCCACTATGAGTTCTCTCTTCATCTTGCCTCTCCTCGATGGCAAGTAACGACCTCTCCGGCAAGGCTCAGTCGAGGACGCCGCCGGTCGGACTCAGGGAAGACGCCAGATTTGAAATCCGCGCGACAAGTCATGGCGCGCGATAGCGATGCCCCATTTCTATGGCAAGGATAGTGCCCTCCACTTGGAAGGCACTGACGCAAGACAAGAGTTCGGACGGTTGCGCGCTCTCGGCTATCGGTAATGTGGCCTGTCTGCCAACTGGCAAGCAATGCATTGCGAAATCTGTCTTGACCGCGGAGGGAGCCCAGGCTTTTGTCCTTTCGCAGAAGGCAATGCCATAGAATATGATTGAAATCATACGTGCTACCCCATTCACTGACATGATTTCATCAAAGAGACAGAGCTTTCCTGCCGCCCTGCGAACAAGCTCCGTTCGCACTACATATGAGGCTGGCGCCGCCATTTTCCGAATGGGCAGTCCGGCCCATTCAGTCTTCTTCGTCGAGTCTGGGGCTGTTCGTCTGATGCGACACGGTCGCTCCGGCGAGGAGGTCGTTCTTCATGATGCACGCGCCGGTGAATTTTTCGCCGAAGCCTCTCTCGACAGCGCTCACTACCACTGCGACGCAGTGGCAAGTGAGCGAACCGAACTGCTGCAGGTATCCGCTTTGGCGCTGCGCGAGTTGCTCGACGCTGACCGGGAATTTTCCCGTCAGTGGGTCACATTGCTCGCACGACAACTGCGCGCAGTCCGGACTCGTGTTGAACGACTCTCTCTGAAGAGCGCGGCAGAGCGGGTCCGTCACCTCCTTGTTTCAGAGGGGCACGGCCCCCACTGCGAGGTAACGCTGGACGGCACGTTGAAGGACCTCGCGCGCAATTTGGGTCTCACACATGAGGCACTCTACAGGACCCTCGCAGCGATGGAGAAAGGGGGGGGCATTGAGCGACGGAACTCGGTCCTGCGCCTTTTGCGTTGAGGCTCAACGCATATGACTGAAATCATATGCCCACGAGCAATATGAGTTCACGATGATGGTGGCTCTGAATGCGGCGTTATCCCGCACATTAGTTGCCGGTACCCTTAACGCCTAAGACGAGACATTTCCCATGACGAAGAACCTCCTGTCGGCGATACTCGCTGGCCTCATTACCCTGCCGTTCACGTCGCAGGCCGCTGACACCCAACGCCAAACCGAAGTCGCCAGACTCGGCTCGGATGTGATGCCGTTTAGCTTAAATGCGACGACTCACATTTTCACCAAGACCAGCGACGGTGGAACTCAGCGTGTAGTGGCGAAGGATGCGTCCGACATGCAGCAAACTAAACTGGTGCGGCAGCACTTGCGTGACATCCAGACCCAGTTCCTGAAAGGAGACTTCTCTGGGCCATCACACGTCCATGGCAAGACGATGCCTGGCCTTGCCGAACTGCAGAGCGCAACACCCGGCCAAATCTCTATCACATACAAGGACGTGGACGGCGGAGCCGAGATTGCCTATCGGACGGCCGATGCCAAGCTGGTCTCTGCTATCCACGATTGGTTTGATGCCCAAGTCTCCGACCACGGGAAGGACGCGGTAGCGGGGCATGACGGCGACCATGCGCATCACAGCCATTCATCAATGATGCAGTGATTGTTGGTACGGCTACCGTTACCCACGTTGAACCAAGGTAAGACGCTTATCGGTGGCTAGCCTAGCTAGCATATGGGATGACCGCTGTTAGTGCCCATGCCTGTGATGGATGTCTGGATAGTGCGGGTGCTTATGCGTCATCACCCCGTGGCGGTGACGATGGGTATGAGGCTCTTTCCCATCCCATGGAAATTCATGTTCATGCTGATGGTGTTCGTCATGTCGGTGCGCGTGCGCATGCTCCATCGCCTCATGAGTGTGTTCGTGTTCATGCCTCTCACGTAAGTGCAGCCACACGCCAAATGCCATCAGAGCTAAGGCTGCCCAGAACAAGATATCCGGCATCTGCGGCCATAGTGAGAACGAAATGATGACGCCGAAGAGCGGCGCCACAGAGAAGTACGCCCCGGTCCTCGCCGTCCCCAAATGGCGTAGCGCGATAACAAAGAGCGCCAGACTGACCCCATAGCCGGCAAAACCAACCACCATGGCAGACACCACGGGGAGCGCGTCGGGCAATGTTGCGCCCGCAATTAGCGCGAGCGTGGTGTTGCAGACCCCGGCGACTAGTCCCTTTAAGCAAGCGAGTAACACGGCGTCGTTAGACGACACCTTGCGCGTGAGATTGTTGTCGACGGCCCAGCAGGCACAGGCCGCGAGAATCAACAGCGCCCCCGGCGACAACTTCGCGCCCGCCGGCTGCCAGGAAAGCAGAATCCCGCCGGTGACGATGGCAACCATGCCCAGGACAATCTGCTTGTCCGCATTCTCCCTGAATACAATCCAGGCAATGAGCGCTGTGAACACCCCCTCAACGTTCAGAAGCAAAGAAGCTGACGCAGCATCCGTCGCCACGAGCCCCGCCATCAGAAGTGCCGGTCCAGCCACACCGCCAGCGAGGATTGCACCAAGAAGCCACGGAAGTTCATGGCGCGGGATGGCCGGCGCATGGGACGCTTCTCCTAGTGCATTGCGAGCCAGACGGCGTATCACCAGCAGCAAGCCCAATCCCAGCCCGCTCCCTAGGTAGAGGAGCCCTGCCAACAACAGCGGGGTAACAGACCCGACCAGCATTTTGGCCAGGGGCGTACTTGCTCCAAAAAGCAGAGCGGCGGCTAACGCAGGCGCGGCAGCGCGGATGGACATGTAGAAATCGGCGCAAGGAAGTGAGCATTTATTATCGCGTTAACTGCGGCGACCCGGGGCACTCCAGCACTTGAAGCCCTCTCCGGTGCTCCCACGGCCATCAATGATGAGGCGCATCCTCTGTAGTACCCAGGCCGTTCCCACAGGGGGCTCCACGCTCTCCCTCCGAAAGAATGGATGCTTTCCCTAAGAAGCACTGCAATCTCTGAGGTAAACTTGCCACTCATTCTAACGTTCTCTAGAATGACAAAATGAGAGAACTAAAGAACCACCTGTATGAGCAGGTAGCGCGCATCGGAAAAGCTATCGCCAGCCCCAAACGGCTGGAGTTGATTGAACTCCTGTGCCAAGGGGAAAAGACTGTCGAGACACTGGCCGTCCAGGCAGAAATCAGCGTGAAGCTGACCAGTGCGCATCTCAAGGAGCTTCGCAATGCGCGTCTGGTCGAGACCCGCAGGGACGGTAAATACGTGCTGTACCGCCTGGCAAGCACCAGCGTTGCTGACCTATGGGTGAACCTGCGGTCGGAAGCCGAAGAGCGGCTGGTGGACTTGCAGGTTGCGCTCGCGTCTATCGTCGACCACAGCGACGACTTGGAGGAGTTCGACCGGGCCGGCATCCTGAAGAAGGCCAAGGCTGGAGAGGTACTGATTCTTGACGTGCGCCCAGCTGAGGAATTCGCCGCTGCCCACTTGCCCCACGCTCGTTCGTTGCCGTTGAGCGAACTCAAGAAGAAGCTCGCTGAACTCCCCAAGGACATGCCAGTGGTTGCTTACTGCCGAGGGCCCTTCTGCCTGATGGCCAGGGACGCCGTCAAACTGCTGCGAAACAAGGGCTACCGCGCCTTCCACCTGGCTGATGGGGTAGCCGAGTGGCGCGCGCATGGGTTGCCTGTAGAGGCGTAGATTGACCATGAAGATACTTGTCGTACTCAACGATGCCCCATATGGCAACGAACGTACTTACAACGGTACTCGGTTGGCAGGGGCACTAGCTCGCCAGGAAAGCAACGAAGTCAGGGTCTTCCTCATGGGGGACGCGGCATTGGCTGCGCACCGCCACCAGCAGGTGCCAAGCGGCCTCTACAACCTCGAGGTGATGCTTGGCTCAGTTGTCAGCCACGCCGGTGTCATTGGTGTCTGTGGCTCCTGCATGGATGCGCGCGGCATGACGGCGGAAGACCTTATTGCAGGCGCTCACCGCAGCAACCTCGACGAGTTGGCGCAATGGACCACCTGGTCCGACAAGGCACTGGTATTTTGACAAAGGAGTTCCTATGTTCTTCCGTCAGCGTCTCGCAGAGAACGCCACTCTTTCCTATTTCTTTGGATGTGCTGGTATCGGCAAGGCCGTTGCCGTCGACGTGGTTGCCGGTGACGAGGACTGGTTCGTCGCCGAAGCCAAGAGCGCGGGCGTCGTGATTGCCCATGTCATCGACACACATGTGCACGCTGACCACTATTCTGGCGGCCCAACGCTGGCACGACAGGTCGGTGCGCCGTATTACCTGCACGAAAGCAACAAGACCCAGGTCGCGTTCGACTTCGCGCCCCTGACCGATGGACAGCGGCTTGAGGCGGGCAATGTGCTGGTCGACGTGTTGCATACTCCCGGCCATACGCTCGACAGCGTCTGCTTGCTTGTACGTGACTTGCGCCGAGGCGACGAGCCTTGGTTTGTCATCACTGGTGACACGCTCTTCGTCGGCGCCGTCGGACGTCCGGACCTCGCCGGTCGAGAGCGAGAGATGGCCGTCCAGTTATACGACAGCTTGCACGGGAAGCTGCTGACGCTGCCTGCTGACCTCGAGATTTACCCTGGCCACCAGGCCGGTAGCGCCTGTGGCGCTGGGCTTTCGGGGAAGCCCGCATCGACCATCGGATTCGAGAAACGCATGAATCCGATGCTGTCCATGTCACGTGAAGCCTTTGTCGATGCCGTGACCTCCGACATCCCGCCGCAACCGCAAGACATGGCACGCATCATTGATGCCAATCTGCACGGCATCGCGCCCGAGGTCGCATGCCCTTGACCCCCTCTTCGATAGATTTCGGTATCCGCGCCAACCTGAGCCAGGTCCTCCAGCAACTGCTCCAGGTCCTGCTGGTGGGGATGACCATTGGTATGATGCGCACCGTCGTACCGGCCCTGGCCGAGAGCGAGTTCGGTGTGCCGCGTGGCTCGTTCATGCTGCTGGTGGCCTTCGTGGTCGCCTTTGGCTTCGTCAAAGGGGCCATGAACTTCATCGCTGGCCGCCTGGCTGAACGGATTGGCCGCCGGCGAGTGCTGCTCTTTGGCTGGGTGGTTGCACTGCCAATTCCTCCACTGGTCTACTTCGCGCCGTCGTGGGGCTGGATTGTTCTGGCGACCATCCTGCTAGGCGTCAATCAGGGCCTGACGTGGTCGATGACTCAGACCGCCAAGCTCGATATCACGCGAGCCGACCAGCGCGGCTTAGTCATCGGCCTGAACGAATTCTCCGGGTACATGGGGGTGGCAGCCGCTGGGGTTGTCACCGGGTATGCCGCGTCTCTGCTCGGTCCGCGAGAAGGGTTGCTATGGTTCGGTGCCGCAGTTATCGGATTGGCGACGCTACTTGCCTGGCTAGCGGTAGTGGAGACCATGCCCTGGGCCCATGCCGAGGTCAAGAAGCATGCCAAAGGGGCGTCACCGACGATGCTACGCCCGCGCTATCCATCCGGTGTCAGTGAACAGCCCTCTACCTTCGAAATGTTCGCTCTGATGACCTGGCGCGACCGAAGAATGGCCGCACTGTGCCAGGCCGGCCTGGTGGAAAAATTCGTCGATGCCTTGGTCTGGGCCCTCTGGCCGGTCTACCTCCACCAGAAGGGCGTCAGTTTGCCAGGCATCGGCTGGATTGTCGGCGTCTATGGATTCAGTTGGGGCGGTGCCCAGTTCTTTACCGGCCGCTTCTCGGACAAGGTGGGACGCAGATACCTCAATGTCTGGGGCATGTGGGTATGCGGAGCTGGCGTCGCCATGCTACCGATTGGCAGTGGCGCGGGATGGTGGAGTGTTTCTGCTGCTGTCGCCGGGCTGGGCATGGCAATGCTGTACCCCAACCTGAGCGCCGCAGTCGCTGACATCGCACACCCGAGTTGGCGGGCGTCCGCCATCGGCATCTACCGCTTTTGGCGGGACCTTGGCTACGGCATCGGTGCGCTCGGCCTGGGCGCCGCCGCGGCACTTGGCGGCAATGTGGAGAGTGCCTTTTGGTTCGTTGCCATCGCCATGGGGTTGTCTGGCCTTGTACTCTACCGCTGGGGCGAGGAGACGCATCCGCTACTCAACCCAGCCCCATGAACACATAGGGAGCCAGTACCCATTGATGCCCAGTGACGTTGATGGACGAACTACTCCCCGCGCCACAGCCGATGGCTGGCGCCTGCCTCGGCACTGTGGCCACTTGCATCTCTCGAAGGGCTAGCACGCCAGCAATGCAGTTACCTCTGCGCTTATCGCGGTGACAATCAGTGAACTGGCCAACCGCACCGCTGGCGTACGTGTCACGATAGCAACATTGAGCCCACAGCTACAGGTGAGCTTCGCAGTGAGAACATTGCAACAAGAGGTCTCGACACGTACTCTGTCCGGTGCCCGAACAGCCTCAATCCTAACAACCACAAGACAAGAAAACATGCCCCCAGCTTCAACCCGAACGGCCGAGTCGACTGGCGGCTGGCTCGAAGTCTTCCTGGTATTTCTCAAGCTTGGACTTACGTCTTTTGGCGGCCCAATTGCGCACCTTGGCTACTTCCGCGAGGAAATCGTAGCCCGCCGAAAATGGATAGATGACAAAACGTACTCTGACCTGGTCGCGCTGTGCCAGTTTCTACCAGGCCCCGCGAGCAGCCAGGTCGGCATCGCCCTCGGTCTGTCGCGAGCAGGCTGGCTCGGCGGACTCTCCGCGTGGATTGGCTTCACCTTGCCATCCGCCGCCGCCCTGATTGCTTTTGGCTACGGACTGAACACTTTTGTGGGACTGGGCAACTCCGGAGTCATCCATGGGCTTAAGGTTGCTGCGGTCGCCGTGGTCGCACAAGCGGTATGGGGAATGGCGCGAACACTGTGCCCGGACACACAACGCGTCTGCCTGACCCTTCTCGCAGTCGTACTTTCACTATTCCTTCCTACTGCTTACGGACAAATCATCGCCATCGCACTCACTGCTGGGTTGGGCATCCTTCTCGTGAAGCCATCGTCAGCACAATTGGTGTCGAATCACTACTTCCGCGTGGGCAAGGCAGCGGGAATCGTTGCCCTTATTTTCTTCTTCGGGCTGTTGTTTCTGCTTCCAATCGCAAGCGAAGTGCTCCGCAATGACAGCCTTATGTTGGCAGAGCGATTTATCCGCTCAGGCGCGCTCGTTTTTGGCGGCGGCCACGTCGTCCTGCCACTCCTTCAGTCCGCAGTAGTTACACCGAACTGGGTCGATGCTTCCGACTTCCTAGCAGGCTACGGTGCCGCTCAAGCCGTACCTGGCCCCCTGTTTACCTTTGCCGCCTTCCTTGGAACGGTCTCGAAGATAGGTCCCGGCGGATGGGTTGGCGGCCTGCTTTGCCTCATCGCTATCTTTGTCCCTGCCGCGCTGCTTATCATCGGGGCGCTGCCGTTCTGGAGTGAACTCCGGGAACGGACGACTTTGCAGTCCGCCATGGCCGGTGCGAATGCGGGCGTCGTCGGCGTACTTGCTGCAGCGCTGTATGACCCTGTTTGGACGACAGCGATTCACTCCCGCGCAGATTTCGCCCTTGCACTCATTGCCTTTGTCGGTCTTGTACGGTTCCGGGCGTCGCCACTACTTGTCGTAGCGTTCGCCGCGATTGTGGGCGGACTGTTGGGGCAGTTGCAGTGATTGCATACTCTTAACTCGGTAGTTCACATCCCCATCCTAGAAGGGGCCTTAGGCACAAGCCTTCCGTTCCTCTTCCTGAAAGAGGGGGAAGTCATCTGCCCTGGAACGTCTTGCAGTACCGGAGGCTCCTTAGACGCGACTCGGGTAACCGGTAGTGACCGGAAAAACTCGGCAAGCATACGATACCTACGCCGATGGCCGGCGATTGAACAAGGGCTGTTGAGCGATTCGAGAGCCCTTTTCATTTGGGGCTAGGGCACAGACGGTACTTGGAAGCTGCTTTGCCTCCACCACTCCGACTCCCTGCCTTCAGAAAGTCCATCCCATTCGCTTCAGAGTCGCAGAGGGCCATACCTGGAACGGCCACGGCGACCTACCCGAATGGATTCAGCGAGCGGTAAATGCAGGTCAATCGCCAGACCATTTCAGTGTTTCGTAAGCACGGCAGTCTGGTTAGCAGCCACCATAGTTCTTGCGGCCGCTCGCTGTAATCGTGTAGGTACCTCCACGAGGTCCCGTGTAGCACGTTTGCCCGGCCCCCGTCGTGCGAGGCGCTGCCAAGGCATTCATCGCTCGGCCTGGTGGTGTGCGAGAAGCATCAGGAGCGACAAGAGTCGCGCTCCCACCCCCACGGTGACAATGGTAGTCACCCGTCTTCCGATTAGTGTGGCACCCAGTGGCATCCAAACCTCCGCCATGGGCGTACACCGAAGCGGAGAACGAGACAAGACACAGAAAGACAGCAACGACGCCGTTGGCGCCGGCCTGAAGATTGCGGACATCCGCGGCAGGCAGTGCGCTCATGCGACCCTCTCCTGTGGTTGTTATTTTAGTGCTCGGAAGCAGCTCGACGTCCGCCTGACCGAGAATCCTTGATTATCGAATCTCGCGCTTCGCCGAACCATCCCGCAATAGGGGTAGACGTTGGCCGCCCTCTTGGCTTCATCTTGGAGCGCAGCCAGGAGGAAACTGCCTCGCCGGACATCCTTCCGGCGACACTCAGCCGTTTGAACCTTGGACGGTCACTTTGCGCCGGTGAACAGAGTCAGCTCGCAAAAGACGGGCAGGCTTCGCGGGATGGAAGCCTGCCCCAAGTTGACAAGGAACTGTGCGTTCCTGTCGTTGTTAACGTCAGTTCGGCCCGCACCTTTCGCACTTTTTTGTAAGTGACCGAAGCGACTCGCGTGAGCGTCACCCCTCAACGCCACCTCATTCAGCCTTTGCCTTGTGGAAGAATTCTTGGATGAGCTTGGCCGACTCCTCCCAGAGTGCTGGTGCACCGCGCTCGATAGGTAGTCGATAACGTGCAAGGGCCTGTTCTTCAGTGACCTGACACTCCACCCAGCTGCCGCCTCCTGTTGCGGCGTTGTGGACCAACGGCTGAAAGCGGTCCAACGCTTTCGCAAACCTTGCGTCGTCGCTTTCCGCCGCCTCAAATTCAGACCAGAGACTGCGAAATTCCGCGGCCTGTACGTCCGGCAACAACGAGAAGATTCGCTCAGCCGCCTGTTGTTCCAGTTCAGCCTGACCGGCGCGCGCCGACGGGTCGTGAAATGGAACATCGCCTGCATCAATCTCCACGATGTCGTGGATGAGAAGCATCTTAACAACTCGCACCACGTCAATAGGCGCTGCTGCATGCTCCGCCAAGACGAGGGCATACATGGCGAGATGCCAGGAATGTTCGGCGCTATTCTCTCGACGCGACTGATTGATAAGCGGCGACATCCGTACGACGCTCTTCAGCTGGTCAATCTCACGGAGGAAGGAAAGTTGTCGTTCCAGATTGGCAAGGTTCATGTTGGATACAAATGGCCTAGGTTTCTCAGGGAAGTTTAGCAGCCGCATGCCAGCAGCAACCCTGGGCCCTAGCGATACGTCTGGGGGTGAGCGGCAGTTCGGACCCGACCCTAGCCACGGTCAGTGGTGGAGGACAAGCTTCAGCACCAGCACGTATAGAAGCTCAGTTACGGCATACGGCCGAAATGCTGATACTTCGTTCTCATCCATTCCCGCTTCGGATAGAAAGAATCAAGGAGCCTGTCTGGCAGGCCGACGATATACTTCATTGTCCCCCGTCGGCCGACCACAAGGCGCCCGACGTGATAGCCGGCCGTTCCATTGAAGGGCTGTTGGGGTGACCGCTTCATTGGTCGGCTAGATACGGCAGCGATGAGGGGAGACTGGTCTCTGTGGGGAAGAGTTGAGACGACCAGCACGCGGGCGAAGATAGCGCGTGGCTCGAATGACTGTCGGAATCGACCCGCTGAGATATGACGGAAGGCACGGCGCAGATGATGCGTTCGGGGGCCTTCGGCTATTCCCAGCACTCTCTAAGTAAAGATATTCTCCCTTAAAAACATGCTCATTCTTACGTGAGCATATGTTTACTGGGGCACATCTGCCATCGTTCAGATGACGAGCCCTCCGTACTACTAGGGAACCGAGACCGCTGCGCGGGCGGGCAGCCAGGGCAGAGGCGCGACCTTGCCCTCTTCCGCTTCGGATTGCGAAGCTGCCTCCCTAGCGTGAGAGTTTTCACACCGCAATCCAAACTCGCTCGCCTCAGCCGTCCTGCCAAACAGTCAGAAAGGCCTGACATATTTCCTTGCGACGATAATCGTCCCATACCCCGCGGGGAGTTCATTCGACATCGTTGCTCGTCGCATTCAGCCCGAACTGGGGAGAAACCTCCATCAGGCCCAAGCAATGGCCGAACATGGCAAGGGTGCCAGCCGCACTCTTGCACGACATTTGCCATCCAAGCAGCATTCAACTTCAACGAGCAGCGATTCGCGTGGGTGTTTCGAAACGCGCGCGCCCAAACCGTGGCTCACAACCAGCGAATCTCTATCCCGTCAGGAGTGTGCCTGCGGCACCAATGCGAACTGCAAGACCTCCCCCAACTTCGACCCCAGCTCGATGGAGAGTTCGTTCTGGCACGGAGAGCACTAGGGCCTGCTCCCATGTCTCATTGCTAACGGTGACGGTGGACACATCACCGAGGTGCGAGATTCCGTCTACGATGCCGACGAGCTCGATGATTCCTTTGCCCGTCGATTGAAACTGCTCAGCCTGAATGCGAGGCGCGTCGTTTGGGACAGCCCATACGACGTCGTCACCGACCTTCATCCCCGGCGCCACAAGTGATTCTGGCAAGCACAGACTTTGCTCTCCCCAGCGCAAACGCCAACCAGTCTCATCAACACCCACAACTTTGCAACGGAGCAGATTCCGGTAGCCAACTAGCCGCGCGACCTCGACTGAGGTCGGTCGGCTTACGATGGAGCGCGTCGGCCCTACTTGTAGCGTCATGCCCTGGTGGAGCACTACCATCTGCTGCGAAAGCATGAGGGCTTCGGGTAGGGAATGGGTCACGAGAACCACCGGAATGGAGAGCTTTTCCCGTAGAGAAGCTAGTTCCTCATAGAGGCGGGACCGAGTTGAGTGGTCGACGGCAGAGAACGGCTCGTCCAGAAGCAGCACTCTTGGCGACCGGGCCAACGCCCGGGCTACTGCAACGCGCTGGCGTTGCCCGCCCGAGAGCGAGTCGGGCATTCGCTTCTCAAAACCGGCGAGATTGACCATGGATAGAAGCTGTGAGACAGCGTCAGGCTCCTTGATACCCTTTCCTCCGGACATGGCTAGCCAGATGTTCTGCTCCACGCTCAGGTGCGGAAACAGTGCATAGCTCTGAAACACATAGCCTATATGGCGCTTATGCGCGGGCAACTGAATTCCACGAGCCGAGTCCAACCACGATTCCCCACCGGCCGTGACTCTACCGGTGACGGCTGGTAGCAAGCCGGCGATTGCATGGAGGAGTGTCGACTTTCCACTTCCAGAGGGGCCAACAATTGCCAATGTTTCGTGAGCGCCGCAGCTAAATTTGGAGCGGAGCCGAATCGGTCGCTCAAGGGCAAGGTCGACGTCAAGCATTAGAGCACCCCAGTCGACTTGCGATTCAGCCAGGTAGTACACAGTAGCGTTGCAAAGGAAACCGCGAGCAATACCAAGGACATCACCCCCGCACTGTGCATATCGAATGCCTGCACACGGTCGTAGATTGCTATGGCAACGGTTTTCGTTTCACCTGGGATATTGCCCCCGACCATGAGCACGACGCCGAACTCCCCCAGGGTGTGCGCCAATGTCATGACCATCGCGCTGACAATGCCTGGCCATGCCAAGGGTAGTTCGATTTTGGTGAACGTCGCGAGCGGCCCAAGTCCACAGGTCGGAGCAGCCAGCCGCAGGTCGGCCGGAATTGCCTCGAATGCCCTCTGCATCGGCATCACCGCAAACGGCAGATTGAACAAGACCGAGGCCACAGCGAGCCCGGCAAACGAAAACGCCAGTTGCCCACCGAAAAGGCTGCTGTACCAGCGCCCGATGACCGAAGCGCCACCGATTCCTTCAAGCACGTAAAAGCCGAGCACCGTGGGAGGAAGCACAAGCGGTAACGCCAGCAACGCCTCGACGAAGGATTTGCCGGGCAATCTACTGTATGCGAGCCAGCGAGCGAGCAACGCCCCCAACGGCAGCAGCACCAGACATGTTACGGCCGCCAGTTCAAACGACAGCCTTAGCGCGGTCCAGTCCATCTTACTCGCCGGGCAAAGTAAATCCGTACTTCCGTAAGATGGCTCGAGCAGCAGGCGACTTCACGAATGCGTAGAACTCCGTGCTAGTCGGGCTTGCCGATTTAAGTAGAACCATTCTCTGACGCAGCGGTGCGTGGAGGGACTCGGGCAACGTTACATACATACCGGCCCGCGCGAAATTTGGTGAAACGGCGAGTGACAGTGAGAAGATGCCGGCCTGCGCCGAGCCTGAGGCTACAAACTGAGCCGCCTGGGAGACGTTCTCGCCCAACACCAGCTTGGGAGCCAGCACTTCCCATATTCCCAACGCAGTGAGCGCTTCTCGGGCAGCTCTACCGTATGGAGCATGCTCCGGATTTGCGATGGAGAACTTCGTCAGACGACCATCGGCGCTTGCAGCACGTACGTCTTTCAACTCCACGTCTGGCTTGATGGCAACATTGTTGGGGACAAAGAGCACGATGCGTCCGACGGCATATAGCGCGCCCGGGTCTTGCGCGAGGCCCTTCTTGTCCAGTTCAAATACGTAAGCCTCATCGGCCGACAGGAACATCTCGAATGGCGCTCCCTGGGCAATCTGCCGGACGAAATTGCCGGACGAGCCATAGACCGGGTTGACAGGCTTCCCGCCCTGCTTTTCGAAGGCCTTCACGACCTCGTCGAGGGCAAACTTCAGGTCGGAAGCGGCTGCGATGTTGGGGCCTGCGGCCCAAACACCCTTGGCAACCACAAGAAATACGAGCAACAGCAGGTGTCGATGCATTGGTTGTCCGTTATGTTAGCCGGGATATATCGACTATCCCTATTCGGTGCTAGGCTTGAGCAAAGCCTCAAACTCCCGTGCGTCCACTTCGATGGCTCTCTGCGCCTTGGTTTCCATACTGCGATAGCGCTGCAGCACCTCATAGCCGAGGCTCGTTAGCCTCGCTCCGCCACCGCGCGAACCTCCCTTGCTCGATTCCACCAGGGGTCCAACAAACTGGGCATTCATGCTCTCGACCATTATCCAGGCAGTCTTGTAGCCCATTTCCATTTCGCGGGCAGCTGCGCTGATTGACCCCAGCCTTTCAATTGCCTCCAGCAGGCTGGCCTTGCCGGGACCAATAGCCACTCCAGCCTTGATTTGAAGCCGCAATCCTTGCTTCCACTGGTCCCGCTTCAGGCTCGCTTCCATAGTACCTACCCATAAGTCGACCTAGTGTACTACGATATGTTAGCAGCAACATATCGGTGCAACATGAACGAAATTCTCGTATTGGGATGCGGGGAAGTGGGAAGCGCTGTTGCGCGTACCTTGTTCTTGGCCGGATGGCGGACGGCGCTGTGGGACCGTCCCGCGCCCAGCTATGCCCGTCGGAGGTCGTGCTATGTAGACGCCTGCTTTGGAGGGCAAAGTATGCTTGAAGGGGTCGTCTGCCGCCGCGTTGACACCCTTGCTCAGGCTGAGGGGTTGGTGCTGACAATGATGCCGCTGGATGTACTGCTGGACGCATTTTGCCCCTCTGTACTGGTTGACGCCCGGCTTCGCAAACGGCTTACTTCGCCGGACATTCGCGCCTGGGCGCCACTCACAATCGGTATTGGGCCCGGGTTCGCCGCAGGCGAGACGGTCCACGTGGCAGTTGAGTCCCAGTGGGGCGCTTCACTGGGAAGTGTTGTGCATTCTGGTGGCACCACGCTTTTTAGCGGTGAGCCGCGCCCCCTCGGTGGGGCGGGTAGAGAGCGATTCGTCTATGCGGCAATCTCCGGTCGCTTCCGTGAGGTCAAGGAACTTGGTAGCCAGGTCCGACAGGGAGAACTCGTGGCATACCTCAACGAACAACCGGTGCTTGCGCCTTTGACGGGCTGGCTACGCGGCCTATCGCATACTGGAACTGACGTCTCAATACGAGACAAGATCGTTGAGGTTGCCCCCTCTCGTACCATGGTGCGACCCGGCATCAGTGAGCGCTCGGCGCGAATCTCTGGGGCGGTCGAGAGCGTCCTTGGTGGCAACCCAGGCCCACCAAGTCTCTAGGGCTGCGCTCCCAGCGGATGATTTCATGCTTGTTCTGCCGCCGCACCGCAAACTGTGCTGGCACAAGCAGGCAGATAGGCAAGGCGGCCTTTCTGCAACCCTTGGCGCGAGCTTGCATTAGTAAGGCCCCAACAAGAGGTATCGCAACGCGCCAGTTGCGAGTGCCTCATAAGACATGTTTATAGCAGGACGGTCTCGAACAGGTGGTTGGTCAAAAGCGTAGACTGTCATGGTAGTCACGCATGCGCTGGGTCGGTCTGTGGGGCGACGTTGGTGGAGGCTACGATGACGGAAGAATCGGCGGTAGCAACGGTGGAGTCTGAACTGCGCAATGCGATGCAGGCCACAAAATGCCATCGCTGCGGCTGCTATCAAGACGCCGTGCAAAGCTTCGCGGGCTCAGAGAAATTAATGGGGTTCCTGCCTGGGCTGATTGAAGAGGCACAAGGCTTGTTCGAGGCCAGGCGTTACGACTGCCTGGGCTGTGAGACCTGCTGGCCAGCGGTAGCCGCGAATGCTGCCGCTGAAATCGACCCCGGTCTGGCAGAGGCGAGTTGTTGTGCGACGGCTGAGCCTGTCGTTCGTGAGGGATGGCCCCCCTTGCCGGGCGACTATCACGTACTACGTTTCCAGGCCCCGGTGGCCGTCTGTGCCCTGAATTCCGACGAGTTGGTTTCGCACCTCGCCTCGGCGCAACCACCTGGTCTGGCAATCGTTGGGACACTTCATACCGAGAATCTCGGCATCGAGCACCTCATTCGCAATCTCCTGCCGAACCCAAATGTGCGTTTCCTGGTGGTCTGCGGGGAGGATACGCGCAAGGCTGTTGGTCACTTGCCGGGTCAGTCCCTGTTGAGCCTGATGCGCAAAGGGATTGACGAGAATGGACGCATCCTCGAGGCGCGGGGTAAGCGCCCCGTCATCAAGAACGTCTCCCGCGAGCACGTAGAAATCTTCCGTCGCAGGATAGAAGTCATCGACCAAATCGGTGAAACCGACGTGGAAACCATTACCTCTTGTATTGCAGATGCGGCCATAAGAGACCCCGGTGCCTGCACCGAGGTTGTTAATGACACCTCCTGTGTCGCGGTGGAGGAAGCTGTTGAGCCGGTTGGCCTGATTTCTGACCCGGCCGGCTACTTCATCCTCTATCCGGATGACCGTAGCAAACGCCTCGTGTTGGAGCACTACTCGAATGCTGGCGTTTTGACCCGTGTCTTTGAGGGGGCTTCTCCAACAGCGCTCTACAGTTCGGTCATCGAAGCTGGGTTAATCAGTCGACTCGACCATGCGGCCTACCTTGGCCGAGAACTGGCGAGGGCTGAAGCAGCGTTACGCGACGGCACCGACTACGTTCAGGACAAGGCCCCCGGCAAAAACGAAATCCACGTGTCTCCCGCTCCATCCTGCGAATGCTCGGAGCCTTGCACCTGAAAAGTAGTTAGCTACAGCCTGGTGTTGGTTCCGCTCGCGTTCCTCGCTATTTTGAGCTTGGCTGGCCGGAAGGAGACGACTCAGGCCTGAAAAGGCTAAACGCGTTATCTACGTTTACCAAAAACTTTTTCCTCAGCAAGAGTCCAGTGAAATTCAGGATTTAGGCGTAAATTCATAGGTCGGCTAACGCCTTGCACCAGTGTGTCGTTTAAGGGCCGATGTAAGGACACAGGAGAGTGGCCAACGACTGGTTTACAAATCAAGGGCTTGCAGCACCTTGCAAGGCCTCTCCCGAACCTGCACCTCATCGGCTATCTTGTCCCGCGTTTATTGTCAACGCGGCAATGAGCCCGGCCTTCACCATCAGTTCCTCCGGGACAACCTCGTACGAGGTGCCGCCAACGTCGACGGTGCGACATTCCGAGTCTCCGCAGACTGAACAGCAAGGGCTGCTACCGACAGATGCATTGACCCATTCCTCCATCGGCCTTCCTGCAATCCAAATGCGGTTGGACTCTGACGGGTTGGCTTTGAAGGCGGCTTGGTCAATCTCGCGGATTTCCAGTACCGGCTTGATACCCAGCGGTATCAACTGTTTGCGCAGTTGCCGGTACGCCCGCTCGACCTCATCACCCGTGCCTGCGCACCGTGGGCAGGTTCCCCCGCTGGAGACGAGACGTTGCCAAACGATGGATAGTGTCTTCACGGTGTTACCTCACTGCAGATAAATGCGCCTCGACGTAAGGCTGCCGAGCGACCAGGTGTTCCAGGCCCGCTCGCCCGACCGGAGCCTCGGCGAGCCACGGTATCAGCGCGCATTCACGCGACAGCTGGTCAGCGACACGGCGAATGAACGGCACCTCATAGGCACCACGCTGGCACAGCACGGGATGGGTCGTTCCACTCGCCAGGAGCGACTGGTTGATGACCCACGCGTAAGGCTCAATACCTGCACGGGCCAGGTCTTTGCTCAGGCGCTCGGCTTCGTGAACCGGCGTGGCCTCCGGCAAGGTGACAATAAGGACCCGCGTGTAGCTGGGGTCGCGCAGACGTGGCAGCAGCTGTCGCACCGCTTCTGGCATATCTCCTTGGGTGCGCATGACTTCCCGGTGATAGGCCTCGGCGGCATCGAGCAACAGGATGGTGTGACCGGTGGGGGCCGTGTCCAGCACGACGAAACCGTTCTTACCTTCGTCCACGGTTCGAGCAAAGGCCCGGAACACCGCTATTTCCTCGGTACACGGCGAACGCAGGTCTTCTTCCAGCATCGCGCGCCCGGCGGCGTCAAGTTGCTGGCTGGCTTTGGCGAGCACTTCCTCGGTGTACTGCCGAACCTCCTGGGCTGGGTCGATACGAGACACTGTCAGGCCAGGAATCGCACCATCAATCGTGGTAGCGATATGTGCGGCCGGGTCGGTCGTCGACAGCACGACCGGGTGGCCCTTCCCTGCCAGCGCCACGGCAATGGCGGCAGCCACCGTGGTCTTGCCCACGCCACCTTTGCCCATCGTCATGATGACGCCATGGCCGGCGGAGGCCATCTTTTCGACCAGGCCGTTCAGACCAGGCGGTAAGCTGGTTTCGGGCATCTCATGGCTGGTCGGCGAAGCAACGGTCTCCGGGTGGGCCATCTCGCGCAGCGCGTCCAACCCGACGGTCCCGCGTGGCAGGAACGGAATGCGTGTCTGCGGCATTCCCGCCAGTTTGGCCGGCATGTCGGTCAACGCCTCGGTCGCCCGCTGCGCCATGGCGGTCGCAATTGGGTCGCCGGAGGTCGCGTCCGAGAACATGCCATTAATGACCAGAGTCTGGTTGCGTATCCCAAGGTCGGCCAGTTCGGCGCGCGTGCGGTTGGCTTCGCGCAATGACGCGGTATCGGCCCGGGCGACCAGGATGACGGTCGTTTCATCCGCACTGGAAAGCCGCTCGACGGTAGCGGCATAGAGTGCCTTTTGCTTTTCCAGGCCGGCCAGTGGGCCGAGGCAGGAAGCGCCGCTCGTGGACGAGGAGATGAATTCGTCCCAAGCCGAAGGCAACGTCAGCAGCCGCAGCGTGTGCCCCGTGGGAGCAGTGTCGAAAATGACATGGTCGAACTCGGCCGTGGCAGACGGATCACCCAGCAGCTTCGAGAACTCGTCAAACGCCGCAATCTCGACGGTACACGCGCCGGAGAACTGCTCTTCCATGCTCTGGATGGCGGCCGCCGGCAGGATGCCTCGGTAAGGCGCCACCATGCGTTCCCGGTAACCGTGTGCCGCCGCTTCCGGGTCGATGTTCAGCGCGAACAGGCCGCTTGCCCCCGGTACGGCCGTCGGCACCTGGCTCAAGCCCACGCCCAGCACCTCGTCCAGGTTGGACGCCGGGTCGGTGCTGACGATGAGCACCGCTCTCCCAGACTCGGCCAGCGCCAAACCAGTGGCACAGGACAGCGAGGTCTTGCCGACCCCGCCTTTACCGGTAAAGAAGAGAAATCGGGTACTGGTCCTTGGTAGAGACATAGCGCCTCCGCTTCAGCAGCAGCCCGAGCCGGGAGTACAGTCTCCGACTCCCACCCTAATATGGGGCTTCTCAGCCGCCGTCAGCGCGATGTTGAGCTTCTGTGCCAGTTGGTGGCGCGAGGGATACATACCAGTGGATACGATATGGCCGTCGATGGCGATGATGGGCAGACGGCCCATGCCGCCTTCCATCTCCTTGACGACAGCAGGATTGGCCACGAAGGCTTGCGGTTCCTGGCCAAGGTTGTAGCGGGTCACCGTCACGCCATGCCCCGCGACCCACTTCAGGTCGGCGGCAAACTGGGCAAGTATCGGGTCAACATCCACGCCGCAAACACCTGTCGAACAGCACATGGCCGGGTCAAACACTTCAAGCTTTTTCATTTCCAACTCCATCAAAACTTGCTATCGGGATGTGCCCATAGCTGTGGCGAGTTGTATGCATCAGCGACAAGTGCCGCGGCACACCCACAGAACCAGCCGACTCCTGACCGACTTTTTCAGTGTCGGTCAAGCGGGACGCAACAGGCTTGACCGCTGTCAAACTCCTCACCTGAACCACTTACCGGCCAGCCCCATTCACACAATCTTCATTTGCAACTATACGATATTTCCGCTATTGTCGAAACATGGAAACGAATAAAGCTATCTCCGCGCTTGCTGCACTTGCTGCCGGGTCTCGCCTGGAGGTCTATCGGCTCCTGGTGCGCGTGGGGCCCGAAGGCATACCGGCCGGTCGAATTGCTGAGGCAACCGGCATCCCGCCTTCGTCACTCTCCTTTCATCTGAAGGAGCTGACACATGCTGGCCTCGCTGTATCACGCCAGGACGGCAGGTTTGTCATCTACAGCGCCAACTACGCAACCATGAACGACCTCATTGGATATCTAACCGAGAACTGCTGCCAAGGGGATGCTTGTGCGCCCGCCATGGCCGGTGATTGCGAAGCCTGTGGAGAGAAATGATGAAGCGACTACACGTACATGTCTCTGTCGAAAACCTTGCTGAGAGCATTCGCTTCTATTCGGCGCTCTTTGCGAGCGAGCCCACCGTCGCGAAGGACGACTACGCAAAGTGGATGCTTGAGGACCCTCGTGTGAACTTCGCGATTTCCAAGCGCGGACACAAGGTGGGCCTGGACCATCTCGGCGTGCAGGTAGAGTCGGAAGAAGAACTCAGCGAAATGCGGGAGCGCCTGTCCGGTGCGGAGCTTCCGATGGAAGAACAAATCGGTACCAATTGCTGTTACGCCAAGTCGGACAAATACTGGACCGTCGACCCTCAAGGCATCGCCTGGGAGTCGTATCACACCCTCGATTCCATCCCCACATTCGGGGAGTCGCGGACCGAGGCCACTGCCTCCGCCTCCGCGTGCTGTGCGCCCGCACCGACCACCATTACCTTCCTGAGCCGTAGCAAATGAGCAAAGAAACCTACAACGTCCTATTCCTGTGCACCGGCAACACGTCGCGAAGCATCATGGCCGAAGCCCTGCTGGCGACAATGGGCAAAGGTCGTTTCAAGACTTTCAGTGCCGGCAGCCAACCGTCCGGAACGGTGAATCCGTTCGCTATCGAGCAGGTCAAGAAAACCGGCTACGACGTCTCGAACCTGCGTAGCAAGAATTGGGACGAGTTTGCCGTGGAAGGCGCTCCGCAGATGGACTTCATCGTCACGGTGTGCGACCAGGCGGCCGGCGAAGTCTGCCCGATTTGGCCAGGACACCCCGTCTCGGCCCACTGGGGCTTCCAAGACCCCGCCGCCGCCGAGGGCACGGATGCTGAGAAGCGGGCGGTGTTCGAGCGCGTGTTCCGGCAAATCATGCAACGCGTGAATTCGTTCGCCAATCTTCCGTTGAACGTACTGAACAAGACTGCAATTCAGCAGGAAATGAAGAAGATTGGCGATACCCCGGTCGAGGAATCGAATGAGCACGCCTAACGCTACCACTAGCGCGCCGGTCTCTACGAAACCGGCCATCGGTTTCTTCGAGCGCTACCTGACCGTTTGGGTCGCGCTCTGTATTGTCGTCGGCATTTTCCTGGGGCAAGCGCTGCCAGCCGTATTCCAGGCCATCGGCCAGATGGAGTATGCGCAGGTGAACCTCCCGGTTGGGGTTCTCATCTGGGTCATGATTATCCCCATGCTGCTGAAGATTGACTTCAGCGCTCTGGGCCAGGTGAAATCCCACTGGCGCGGCATTGGTGTCACGCTGTTCATCAACTGGGCGGTCAAGCCGTTCTCGATGGCTCTGCTCGGCTGGCTGTTCATACGGCACCTGTTCGCGCCCATGCTGCCAGTCGAACAACTGGACAGCTATATCGCCGGGCTGATTCTGCTGGCTGCCGCGCCGTGCACTGCGATGGTGTTTGTCTGGAGCCAGCTCTGCAAGGGCGACCCATACTTCACCCTGTCGCAGGTGGCGCTAAACGATGCCATCATGGTAGTGGCGTTCGCGCCGGTCGTTGCGCTACTGCTCGGCTTGTCGTCCATTACCGTACCGTGGGACACGCTGCTGACATCAGTGGCTCTGTACATCGTGGTGCCTGTGCTGATTTCGCAGGCTGCGCGGAAGTTGCTGCTGAAGAAAGGCGTCGGGTACTTCCAGCGCGTCGTGAGCAAGCTGGGCCCGTATTCCATCTCCGCTCTGCTGCTGACTCTGGTCCTGCTGTTTGCTTTTCAGGGAAAGGCCATCATCGACCAGCCGCTGGTCATCGCCCTGCTGGCAGTGCCTATCTTGATTCAGGTGTTCTTCAACTCTGGACTCGCCTATCTGCTGAACCGCAAGCTGGGTGTCGCCCACTGCGTCGCAGGTCCGTCGTCCCTGATTGGCGCAAGCAACTTCTTCGAGCTGGCCGTTGCCACGGCCATCAGCCTCTTCGGCTTTAAGTCTGGTGCCGCACTTGCGACAGTTGTCGGAGTCTTGATTGAAGTCCCGGTCATGCTTCTGGTTGTCGGCATCGTCAACCGGACTCAGAAGTGGTACGAAGCGGGCGCGAAGGCCTGACTCTGCAATAAGAACAAAAACTCTTAACGCCCGGCCGCAAACCGGGCGTTTCTTTTTCGACAAGAGAATTCGTATGAGCGAAACGCTTGAGAGCGGAAAGTCAGTGGGTAGCTCAGCCTCGCCGGCTCGCTTGGTCTATGCGATTCCTGCACTCGGAGTCGCCCAGATAGCGTCCTGGGGGAGCTTGTACTACGCGTTCGCCGTGCTCTCCAAGCCGATACAAGCTGAGCTGCAACTGAGCCAGCCGGTCCTTTTTGGCGCGTTCACATTAGCCCTGCTGACGTCCTCCCTGAACGCCCCCCGTGTGGGCAAGGCGATTGACCGATTTGGAGGGAAGGCGATTCTCTGTGCGGGCTCCGTCGTCGCAGCCACGGCCCTGCTCGCGCTGGCGTCCGCGACGAACGTCTGGACCGTCTACGCGGCCTGGGTGCTTGCCGGTCTGGCCATGCCAATGGCGTTGTATGACCCGGCCTTTGCCACTTTGCATCAGATTGACGCCAGCCGCTATCGGAGGAGTGTCTCGACGTTGACGCTTTTCGGCGGATTCGCCAGTACGGCGTTTTGGCCGCTCACAGCATATCTGAACGCTGAGGTGGGTTGGCGCGTGACTCTAATGATGTTCGCTGCAATTCAGGTCGCCATCTGCTTGCCACTGCACGCGCTCATTCTCCCTCGGCTATCCGGGAGTGCTCCCACTCAATCCGAAGTCATCTCGCCAGCGACTGGCTTGCCCGCTCGACAGGTAACTGAGCGGCGCTTCTACCTCCTTGGCGGCGCGTTCGCTGCTGCGCTGTTCGTCTTTGGAGCACTTTCCGTCCATCTCTTGAATCTGCTTCAGGTCGGGGGACTGACCACGGCGCAGGCGGTCATGGTGGCTACCGTCATTGGACCGATGCAGGTTACCGGGAGAGTCATGGAGCTTTTCTTCGCAAAGAAGCTGCAACCCGCACAAGTGGGACGACTATCCCTCGGACTATTGTTCGTGGCTCTGATGCTGCTTGCCTGCTCCTCCGGCAGCCTTGCGGTGGGCTTCGGCTTTGCCGCGGTGTACGGACTCAGTAACGGACTGCTAACCATAGTGCGGGGCACACTCCCCGCCGAGCTGTTTCCTTCAATTCCCGTTGGCAGCCTGCTTGGGCGTTTGGCTCGGCCAACGTTGCTGTCAATGGCCCTTGCACCCTTGTGCTTTTCCTTCGTTTCGGCCAGTGGCTTGCCGTTCACGGCGAGGGTGCTTGCGTTGTCGGGCTTGGCTTTGTTGGCCCTTTTGCTCTTGATAGCCGCAACACGGAAACCAAGCATTGAACCGTTGTTAGCCTGTGAGGCTAAGGTAAAGGGCTAGGCGGCGCGGCCTGAGAGCGGGATGGCCGACTAGGGGTGCAACTGCATCCCGCACCCCGCATCGTGGTTGCCTCCGGAGACGAATTACCGCTGCTCCGTCTGGAACTGCTAATCGCGATAGCCGGCAATATCGCCTAGGAAATTGGCCACGACCGCCTCGGCGAGCAAGGCCTCCTGCTCCACGTTGCCTTTCCGATATTCCGCCACGATATCCCCCATCACTTTGGCGAAGTTCACCCTGCCGTGAGCGGTCTTAAGCGAGCAGTGCGACGACGCCAATAAACAGTCGACCAGGACGTGGGCGACGGCTCCACGTAATTCGCCAATGGCAGCCGAGAGCGCATTTGCATCGATGGCGGACATGTCCATCTCCGGTATCTATTGAGCGTTCAGAAGGCATGTGGCCGAGGAGTGCCGAGCGTCGCTTCAAAGCGCACCCTGCGGTGGGCGCAGTCATGACGTTCGGCTCATCGGGCCGGCCTCGCATTTCAACTTAGGCCGTTTGCGCAGCGGTTGCCAAGTCTTCTTTTTCCGCCTTTGCCGCAGCCGCTCTGCGTTCGCTGTACCGGTAGGTCAGATAGTCGGACTTGTCTCTCAGGAGAAGCGTGAACTTGAACAGTTCTTCCATGACATCCACGACGCGGTCATAGTACGCGGATGGCTTCATCCTTCCTGCCTCGTCGAACTCCTCGAAGGCCTTTGGCACCGACGACTGGTTGGGGATAGTGACCATCCGCATCCATCGGCCGAGCAGCCGCAGCGTGTTGACCGAGTTGAATGACTGCGAGCCGCCCGACACCTGCATGACCGCAAGCGTGCGGCCCTGCGTCGGGCGAATACCGGCGCTCTCCAGGGGAAGCCAATCAATCTGCGTCTTCATAACCCCGGTGATGGCGCCATGGCGCTCGGGACTGCACCAGACCTGGCCTTCCGACCACTCCGAGAGCTTGCGCAGCTCAACCACCTTCGGATGGTCTGCGGTCGCCCCGTCCGGAAGCGGGAGCTCTCGTGGGTCAAAAATCTTCGTTTCGGCGCCGAGCGCACGCAGAATGCGCGCCGCCTCCTCCACGAGAAGGCGACTGTACGAGCGTTCGCGCAGCGACCCATAGAGGAGGAGGATTCGAGGCGGGTGGTTCGACAGCGGCTTGGACAACTCTCCACTCGAGATTTGTTCAAATTGCGCGGAGTCGATGTTTGGCAAAGTGTCTGGCATGGCGCGCTCCTTTGGTTCCATTATAGTAGAAATGTCGAATCGATGTCGGAGCACTCTCAACCCAATTTTCTAGCCGAGGACTGTCGTGATTACCGCTCCCGCTTCGGCTCTGAAATCGCCTGGTCACTGGCGCCCGGTATGTCCGGCGCGTTGGGTGAGTTTTCGAGACGCCTGCAGTGCATCATCGGGAGCAGCAATGCGGCTTCAGCCAGAGGCCCTGGCGCATCAGGTAGTTTCGGCGGCAACTCTCGCCCGCTTTGGTTTGCACACGGCGCCAGCAACACCGCAATCTTCGGGATGCCCTTCGCAGCAGTGCTCAACGAGAAACGCTACGAGTTCGTTCATCCGGTCGAACTGAGCTCGGTAGATAACAAATTTCCCCTCTTGGGTGCTCTTAATCAAGCCGGCGTGGACAAGCTCCTTCAGATGGAAGGACAGCGTCGCCGGTGGCACACCAAGCTGCTGGCCAATGCGGCCAGCATTCACGCCGTCCAGACCCGCCTGAACCAGCAGACGGAATATCGCCAGACGTGAGTCTTGGGCAAGTGCGGCCAACGCCGCAACAGCAGTTTCGCTCTTCATCATTCTTGGAACTGTAGAGGCTTTGACGCCTATCGCGCAAGTTTGGGGCGGAGGCATGTCATTTTAGTGTCACGTACGTCCATCGCCTTGCCATATTTCGCCCGTAGGCTGGACGGAGCCGCATGGCAATCCCACTATTAGCTCGAAGTGGCCAAGACGCCCTCAATCTCTTGCGCGGTCGCTCGAGCGGAACGCATGACACCGATGAGCGTCGCAGAAGCGAACCCCGTCCATTCGCCGTATCCAACGAGCCACAACCGAGGCTCTACCAGTGAACGCGTCTCATTGACCGCAATACGACCGTCCGATTGCAGCACGCCCAACGATTCCAAATGGCTCAGAGCCGGCCGGAAGCCGGTGCACCAGATGACGACGTCGAACATCTCTTCATGACCGCCCATCCAAACTGCCCCCGTCCGAGTAAGGCGCTCAGGCGTACTGACGGCAACAAGCACCCCTCGCTCTCGCGCATCTTTGACGGTTGGAATCATAACGACGTCGCCAAGGCCGCCGGGAAGGTCCTCGACCTCTCGGCCTTCTACCTTGGCCTTCCATCGTTCGGTCGCCCGAGAAAAGAGGACACGACCATCCACGTCGTCGGGTAAAAAAAGCGGCGGTTCCTTCGTCGCCCAGACGGTGTCGGCAACCTGGGAAACCTCCGCCAGAATCTGAGCACCGGAGTTACCACCGCCGACTACCAGGACTCGCTTGCCGGCAAAGGCGTCCGCACTCCGATAGTGTGCCGAGTGCAATTGCACTCCATGGAAGTCCGCCGCACCTGGGTAATGTGGCCAGAAGGGATGGCGCCAAGTCCCGGTTGCGCTCACTACTGCCCTTGCCGCATAGCTGCCGGAATCCGTCTGAACTATCAGGCGCTCTCCGTCTCGCGCAACGGACTGCACTACCACTGGGCGCTTCACGGGCAAGGCATACCGCTCTTCATAGGCGGCGAGGTAGCGAAGCACGTGGTCTTTGGAGGGGTAGGTGTCATCACCCGCACGCGGCATCGGATAACCGGGAAGCGAGCTCCACTGGGCCGGAGAGAAGAGCCGCAGAGAGTCCCAGGCGTGTTGCCATGCGCCCCCTGGCGAAGGCTCGCTGTCGAGGATGACAAAGGAGAGCGTCGTACGCCGAAGGAAATAGCCGACAGCTAAGCCAGATTGGCCGCCGCCGATAACGAGTACATCTATCTGCTCCATGGGCTCCTGAAGCCTCGTTCAGTTAGAAACCTCAGGAACATAACAGCTTCTTGACTACCGGGCTACCCGCCTGGCGCCTCGGTGTCGGGCACCTTGATACCCAATCGCTTCATCTTCTCCCAGAGCGTCTTGCGCGAGACGCCCAGTGCCGCGGCAGTCATCGCAATACGGCCACCTTCCCTTGCCAGAGCCGATTCGATAAAAGCACGTTCGGCTTCCGCCAAGAATTCGTCCAGGGTCGGTAGCCCGGTGTTGCCTAACTCCGGTGCCGCAGCATGGTCATCGAACAGTTCGTGGGCCGAAAGCACCGGTCCGATGCTCAGGACGCAGGCGCGCTCAATGCGGTTACTCAGTTCGCGAACGTTGCCTGGCCAAGGATGAGCGAGCAACGCAGCCTGAGCCGCCGGCGCGAGTGTTTTGGTCGGCTCCCCGAGGCGCTCCGCCTGCTGAACCAAAATACGCCTCGCCAGCCAAAGGATGTCCTTCGGACGGTCTCGCAACGGCGGAATGTTCAGGTTCACCACGTTCACGCGGTAGTACAGGTCTTCCCGAAAGCGTCCTTCTTTCACCAGGGACTGGAGGTTGCGATTGGTCGCGCAGACGATACGCAATTCCACCGGGATGACTTTGTCAGAGCCCAAACGCCGCACCTGCTGTTCCTGTATGGCACGGAGAAGCTTGACCTGCATGCTCTGCGGCAACTCACCAATCTCATCGAGGAACAGCGTTCCACCATGCGCTTGCTCAAAATACCCGCGTCGCGCGCGGTCTGCGCCGGTATAGGCTCCCCTTTCCGCTCCAAAGAACTCTGCCTCCAAAAGCGTCTCAGGAATGGCACCGCAGTTCACTGCCACAAAGGGGGAATCTGGCTTGCCGCCGAGCTCGTGAAGGTATTGCGCAAGCACTTCCTTACCCACCCCAGACTCCCCGGTCACCAACGTGATACGTGCCCTCTGGGCAATCCGTGGCAGCGATTCTGCAAGTGCAAGCATTTGCTGCGAGACACCAATTGGCGATTCGTGTGTGGTTGGTGCTGGACTGATGTGTTGTCCGACGGCGAGCCGAATCTTTGCTACCAGCTCACCGATGTCAAAGGGCTTTGTGATGTAGTCCGTCGCCCCTCGTTTTAGCATCTCAACCGCTCGTTCCACACTGGCAAATGCCGTGATAAAGATGAACGGGGGCACAAAGTCAGATTGCTCCACCGCCGTCAGGAATACCTGCTCGCCTGAGATATCCGGCAGCCTGACGTCACTGATGATGGCACCGTAGCTATGTCGCTTCATCCCCTCCAATGCTGCGCCGCCAGTCTGGTACCAGTCGAGGGTAAATCCCTCGAGTGCGAACCGGTCCGCCAGCGACTCGCCCATGATGGGGTCGTCCTCAATCAGGCACAGCCGAGGCGCGACCGGACTCATGATTTGCCTCCTGATAGAGGAATACTGACCTGGAAGCGCGTTAGCCCGTCGGCGCTGACCACGTGAATGGTTCCACCTAAGGTTTTCACCACCTGATAGCACACCCAGAGACCGATGGGGTAGGACTTCTTCTCGCTGCCGTGCTGGGTGACGGTGTATGGCTCAAACAAATGTCCCATGCGCTCAGGGGGGATGGGGTCACCATCGTTAGCAACCGCCATCTCCAGCGTCGCCCCCTCAATTCGCGCCTCAAACCAGATATGACCTCCGTCGCGCACTGCCTTCACCGCATTAAGCAGGAGGTTCAAGACGAGCTGACGGACAAGATGCGAGGGCAACGGTATTGGTTGGCCAATAGTGACATCCCATACCAGGGCTCCGGCTCGTTCATGGACTTGCGGCGTAATAAGTGTCTCAAGGTCCTGCCAATCCGCCTGCGTCATAGCTGGAGAATCAAGTCGTGCCTCCACCAGTAATGCGCCAACCGTTGTTCGTATCTGGTTTAATCCGCGCTCCAGCAGTCCCAAGGTTTTCTTGGTGAAGGCGTCCGGATTACCGTGCGTCGCAAGCGTGTCTACGGCGTTGAGCATGCCACCGAGCGGATTGTTAATTTCGTGCGCAATTCCAGTCGAAACGCGGCCCACCGCCGCAAGCCGCTCGGCGGTCACCATTTCTTGCTCCAACCTTTCCTTCTCGTCCAGCCCGTGGAGCATGTCCTTGAAGCTCGCGCTGAGGACGCCAATCTCATCCTTTCCGGCAGGGGTTACCTCCTTGGCAATCTCCATCGGCGGCACCTTGCCGATGCGCTGCATATCTGCGGCCAGGCGAGACAGTGGTGCAACCATCCGCTTCCCCCAAAACCATCCCAACAGAATCAGGACTACCAGTCCCGGTAGGGTGACCGCAAACAGATGAATAAGGGTTGTGCGGATGCGCTGCGATATCTTCTCGCCGTCATACTGAATGACGACTCTGCCTAGTGAAGAACCGTCGTCTGAAAGCACATCCCCCGACGCCACTACGTTCTCCGCCCCCATCCACTTTGCACCAGTGAAAGAGAAGCCCTTCGCGGCGCTGGCTGATTTCAGGAATTTCCGCGCGCTCTCTGGAAGAGAATCGATGGACGCGAGCATGGGGAAGGTCTTGGTATCCGTTGAGATAAGCACGCGTTCGCCGTTATCGGTCACGGTGATGCTCTCAAGCGCATTGTTCTCATCACGCGTCTCGATGGGAGTACGAATGACCTCAAACGCCTGCCATACATCGTCCCGGAGTAACGGCTCTCGCAATGACCGGGAGAGAACGGCCACAAGATTTTCTGCCCCCGCCTGCAAGTCACGCCGCGCATCGGCGAGGCCCTGTGAAAGCAAGGTCATCGTTACCATGCATTCGGTCGCAACAATCACGGCAGTGATGGCGAGTGGGATGCGATAGCGGTAGCTCAGGTCCCGGAATAGCGTCATGTCTTGACACCGTCCACCTGCCGAACCATCGCCGCAATGCCATCAAAGATACTGTCTGGTGCATCGCCAAAACCATCCAGATTCAACCGAGTCAGTACGTCCTGTCCGGCATGAGTCCGCGCCATGTTGACAAATGCGCGGTGTAGCGTCGCCGTAAGTTGACCGTCGAGCGTCTTGCGCACAACGACAGGCGGGAAGCCGAACTCGCGCGAACGCCACGCTACCCGAACCCCCTTGGTGGATTCTGGCTGCTGTTTCGCCAGGGTATCCCACACATAGCCATCGACTGACCCGCCCCGCGCAACGCCAAGCCTGACCGCATCGACGACCTTCCGATGGCTGAAGGTGAAGAATGCCTTCCGGAAGAACGCCTCGGGTGTGGTCCCTAAGCGTAGCAACTCGGACTTCGGCACAAGATAGCCGCTATTCGACAGCGGGTCGCTGAACGCATAGATGCTGTTCCTTAGGTCCGCAATCGAACGCGTCGCCTCGTCGTCGGCCGGGACGATGACATAGGACTGATAGAGCGGCTTGCCGTGATAGATGGGAGTTGCCAGCAATTCCAGCCTCGCCTTGGAGATGACATAGGGGTAGCCGCACACCCACGCCGCATCAAGGTCATTGCGCATCAGGAGCTCAAGGATTTCGCCGTAACTCCCGCGCTGAACAAACTGCACATTCGTTCCGGTGGCATCGACCAGGTATCTGCGCCACCTCGCCGTGGTTTCTACATGGTCGTTGAGAAAGACTGGCGTTGTGCCAAAGCGCAGCGTGGACTGTGCTTGGCCGATAGCAAGCGAGAACGGTGCCACGCCGCATACGCCCAGAGTCCGCAGAACCAGGCGGCGAATAGGGTTACGGCTTCGTAACATCCGCTCCTCTCCTCGCATTGCAGCAAGTTACCGATACGTGACCTAAATGAGGTCCGCCCGGGGCGACCGCCCCGCAATCCCTTCTGCAGCCATGCCCTCACGGTGTGGCATGGCTTTTGCCATGCTCTTAAGGCTTCACATCACAACGTTAGCAAATTTCCCGAGCAGAGTGGAGGAAGACCATGTCCGAAGGTATCTCAAGACGCACGTTCTTGAAAATCAGCGGCGCCGGCGCCGCTGCTGGCGCAAGTGGTTTCCACCTGCCGAGCGCGGAGGCTGCGACGCCTTCGGTTGATACCAGTAGAACCGTGCTTCCCTATCCGTCTCGCGCAGTTGGCGTGGCGGCCAGGATGCCAGTCAACCAGGTTGTCGCGTTCGGCTACCCGGATGCTGCCTCGCCCTGCGCGGCCATCAAGATGGGGACCGCTGTACCGGGCGGTGTCGGACCGGACAAAGACATCGTTGCGTTCAGCACGCTCTGCACACATATGGGCTGTCCTGTCGCCTATGACGCGGGAACGAAGTCCTTCAAGTGCCCGTGCCACTTCAGCATGTTCGATGCGGAGAAGTCTGGCCAGATGATTTGTGGCCAGGCCACGGAGAATCTGCCTCGCGTACAACTCAGCTACGACGCAAAGACTGGCAGCATCATGGCCGTCGGCATCGAGGGCCTGATATACGGTCGGCAGGCAAATATCCTGTAGCGGCGAGGACGACAGAGGGGATGGACCATGGCAAATGCTAAAGACAGACTCACACTGCCGCCTGTGAACGCGCAGAAGACAAACCTCACCTGCCACTTCTGCATCGTGGGGTGTGGGTATCACACTTACAAGTGGCCGGAGGGTACCGAGGGCGGTCGGGCGCCCAATCAAAACGCACTAGGGCTAGACTTCCGCAAGCAGCTCCCGCCGCTGACGATAACGCTGACGCCGGCGATGACCAACGTGATAACGGCTCGTGACGGCACCCGGTACAACATCATGATTGTTCCGGACAAGGGTTGCTCGGTGAACAGCGGTCTCAGTTCGACGCGCGGCGGCAAGCTTGCCTCATACATGTACACGCCGGACGGCATAGGCCGGGACCGGTTGCACAGCCCGATGATTTACGCGGCCGACCAATGGATGGACACCGACTGGGATAGTGCTCTGGCTGTGTACGTTGGCGTGATGAAGCGCGTTCTCGACAAGGACGGCCCGGACGGCGTCGTGTTCTCGTGCTTCGACCATGGCGGCGCCGGCGGCGGCTTCGAAAATACCTGGGGCACGGGGAAACTGATGTTCTCCGCTATCCAGACCCAGATGGTCCGCATTCACAATCGCCCAGCCTACAACTCCGAATGCCATGCGACGCGAGAAATGGGCGTTGGCGAACTGAACAACTCGTATGAAGACGCAGAGTTGGCCGACGTCATCGTCGCCATCGGCACCAATGCCTATGAGACGCAGACCAACTACTTCCTGAACCACTGGGTTCTGAATCTCCAAGGTGGCACCATCGACAAGCGGAAACAGCGCTTCTCTGGCGAGAGCATCGAAAAGGCGAAGCTGATTGTCGTGGACCCGCGGCGGACCCCCACGATAGCCATTGCAGAGCAGGTAGCTGGAAAGCCGAACGTCATTCACCTCGATATCCAACCCGGGACGGATATCGCGTTGTTCAACGGCCTCTTCACCTACGTCGTTGAGAAGGGATGGATTGACCAGGACTTCATTGCCAAATACACGAAGGGCTTTAGCGACGTGGTGAAGGCGAACCGTCTTTCCCTGGACGAGACCGCCCGCATCACCGGCGTATCCGCAGACACGCTCGCGAAAGCGGCCGAATGGGCCTACAAGCCGAAGGCCTCAGGCCAGATGCCACGAACGATGCATGCCTACGAGAAGGGCATCATCTGGGGCAATGACAATTACCTCATCCAATCGGCATTGGTCGACCTGGTTTTGGCGACCCATAATGTGGGTCGCCGTGGTACCGGCGTCGTCCGGATGGGCGGCCACCAAGAGGGTTACACGCGACCGCCCTATCCGGGTAAGGGCAAGATTTACATCGACCAGGAGCTCATCAAGGGCAAAGGTCGCATGATGACCTGGTGGGGGTGCAACAACTTCCAGACCAGCAATAACGCTCAAGCACTTCGCGAGGCAGTGTTCCGTCGGTCGCAAATGGTGAAGGAGGCGATGGCGAAGACGCGCGGCGCTACGCCAGACCAGATGGCAGACGTCATCTATGAAGCGACCCGGAAAGGTGGCTTGTTCGTGACCAGCATCAATCTGTACCCGACTAAGCTAGCGGAGGCCGCGCACATCATGCTGCCGGCGACCCACCCTGGTGAGATGAACCTCACGTCCATGAACGGCGAGCGCCGCATGCGCCTGTCAGAGCGGTTCATGGACCCTCCGGGCTCAGCCATCCCAGACTGCCTTATCGCGGCGCGCATCGCAAACACGCTGAAGGCGATGTATGAGAAGGAAGGCAACGCGACGATGGCGAAGCGGTACGATGGCTTTGCCTGGAAATCGGAGGAAGATGCCTTCAACGACGGCTTCCGCCAAGTCGGGCAGCCGGGCGTCGGGCCTATCGACAGCCAAGGCGGTCCTACCGGTAATCTTGCCACGTATGAACGGTTGCACGCCATGGGGAACAACGGCGTTCAACTACCTATCAAGGAGTACACAAACGGCAAGTTGATTGGCACTGAGATGCTGTACACCGACGGTAAGTTCGACACCAAAGATGGTAAGGCAGAGTTCAAGCCCTCTCCGTGGCCGGGGTTGCCCAAGACCGTTGCCGACCAGAAGGCGAAGCACAAGTTCTGGATTAACAACGGCCGAACCAATGAAGTGTGGCAGACCGCGTACCACGACCAATACAACGAGTTCGTGAAGGGCAGATATCCCATGGCCTACATCGAACTGAATCCTGCCGACGCACAGGGATTGGGTATCGCAGCCGGCGATATCGTGGAAGTGTTCAACGACTTTGGCTCAACCTTTGCCATGGCCTACCCAGTGGCGTCTGCGAAGCCGGGCCAGACGTTCATGGTCTACGGCTACGTCAATGGCATACAGGGAGATGTGACGACGGACTGGACTGACCGCAACATCATCCCTTACTACAAGGGTACATGGGCCAGCATTCGGCGCGTGGGCTCCATGGAGGACTACAAGCGACGTGTGAGCTTCAAAGACAGGCACTTTGCCTGATGAAGCACGAGGGGCGCCACCTGGTGGCGCCCCTCTTCAATACTGGGCGTCTGAGGCCCATCGAAACTCGCGGCTAGCTGCCCAACTCAGCTTACTTCACTCGACGGCCTTGTTCGTCGATAACGACTTCACCGTCCTCCTTTGTGAAAGGCCCCTTCTGCGGGGAAGGCAGGATATCCAAGACCACCTCGGACGGCCTGCACAGACGGACTCCAAGCGAGGTCACGACGAATGGCCGATTGATTAGGATAGGATGCTCGAGCATGGCATCGAGCAGTTGTTCATCCGTCAGGTTCGGGTCACCAAGACCAAGTTCAGCATAGGGTGTACCCTTCTCACGCAGAGCGCCACGAACGGTGAGTCCCGCCTTCGCAATCATGTCTTGGAGTTGCTCCCGGCTAGGGGGATTCGTGACGTATTCGATGACATCCGGCTCGATGCCAGCGTTACGAATGAGCGCAAGCGTGTTGCGCGAAGTCCCACAGTTGGGGTTGTGATAGATGGTTACGCTCACAAATTCGTTCCTTTCGTTTGCTGCATGGTGCATGCGTAGATGTCATTCTGCGGTAGTTCGAAGCATCTTGCAGATGCCTGTCAAGCGATAGTGAGGTGCGACTATAGCCGTCAGAACTTGAAGTTGGCCGACCAATAGGCTTCGATTTGCTCGACGAGTTGCTCAGGCAACGGAACATAGTTGAGCGCCTGGGCCTGCTGCTGCCCCTTCTCGATGGCCCACTTGAAAAAGCCCAGTGCCGCCTCTGCGTGAGCCTGGTTCTTCGCTTGCTTGTGCATGAGGACGAAGACGGTTGCGGCAATCGGATATGCATCCGGCCCACTCGCATCAGTCATCACCCATTCGAAGTCCTTTGTTTTCGACCAATCAACCGTCGCGGCGGCGGCCCGAAACGACTGGGCGCTGGGCTCAATGAAATTGCCCGCTTTGTTTTGTATCGCCCCATAGGTCATTTTGCTCTGCAACGCATAGGCATATTCAACGTAGCCAATAGCGTTCTTCTGCCGCTTCACGTATGCAGCAACGCCCTCATTACCTTTGCCGCCTACACCCGTGGGCCAGTCCACTGAGGTGCCTTCCCCGACTGTGCTCTTCCACGAGGGACTCACTTTCGCCAGGTAGTTAACCCAGTTGAATGTTGTACCAGAGCCATCCGAGCGATGGACCACGACAATCTTTGCAGCCGGCAGATTGAGACCAGGGTTAATCTTCACGAGGGCTGGGTCGTTCCACATCGTGATTTTGCCGAGGTAGATATCGGCCAGCAGCGGCCCTGTGAAGCGAATCTTGCCGGGGGCGACGCTGTCAATATTGACGACTGGCACCACACCTCCGATGACGACAGGAAACTGCGCCATCCCCATCGCGCTCAACCCATTCGCAGATAGCGGCATATCACTGGCACCGAAATCAACCGTGGCAGCCTTGATTTGAGTAATGCCTCCGCCGGAGCCGATGGATTGATAGTTGATTTTGTCCCCAGAGACTTGGTTGTAGTCCGACGCCCACTTAGAAAGGATGGGGTAGACAAACGTAGAGCCAGCTCCCGTAATCTCGGTGGCGTGAGCTGTCACAGCGGCTGCCGCGACGATGATGGAACTCACTAGGCGCCTAAAGATTTGCTTCCGCATATCAACTCCCTCGTCAAAAAGCAGCGACTGCATAACTCTATATTTCCATCAACGTGGAAATGTAGAGTATAGTTCTAGCGACTCTGCAGTGACGCCGAGTGCTTCATGAAATTTTAATGACAGAGGCAGCGAGCGCGTCAACTGTAGCGAGCGTCAACGCACCATCTACCATCCTCGCAACTGTTGCCGCTCCGAGTTCGTCCCACGTTGCGTCCAGTTGGCCGCGCCCCTTGTGCCTCAGATAGCAGCGCATCAACCACCATTTTCGTGTGCGTCCAGACGTCGCCCTCCCTGTGGAACGAGCCCTGGGGAGTTTGCTTTGCCAGCTCAAGAGCTGGAAACGCCGCCAAACAATTTTGGTAGTCAGGGGTAGCCCCCTGACTGGGGACGAGCCCCCGTGTATTCTTCCAATCCATTTCTCACCCCTTCGTGGGAGAGGATTCAACAAGTAGTTGTTTCAGTAGTTGCGCAACTGTGGATAACTCATTGAATCGTCGTTACTAGTTGCCTCTGGAGGGGGCACTTGCGTGGTAGCGTGGTTCCTGCGGCGTGCGGCGCAACGGCTCCAGGCAGGGAAGTGCCTCCATGACGGCGTTCCAGTCCGGATAGGTGCCGGCCGCCGGAACGTGTGCCGCCAGGCTTGCATATGCCGGCGCCCGCAGTGCGGGTGAGGCCCGCAGCGATTGCAGATTCGTGGCGGTCAACAGATCGGTCATTTCCATTGCGGCTCTCCTGCTTGTTCGCGCATGTGGTTCTGCTCGAACGCATGGTTATGCATCCAGCGCTCGTCCGTCTGCACATGCCCGCTGCGGACGAACTTCGCCACGCAGCGCCTGAAATCGGTATGGCGGATCTCGTCCGCGACCCGGATCACGTAGCCCTCGGTCCACTCGCGCTCGCTTTCGCGCCAGAGCGCCTGGATCGCCGCGGCGTCGAACTTGCCGTCATAAAGCACGGGCACCGGCTCGATGCCGAGCAAGGCGAACCACTCCACCGTCTCATCCCAGCCGAGGCATACGTTCCGCGCGTTCCAGACCGAGAATCCCGGGAAGAAGGAAGCCAGGTCCCGGTAACGGATCGAATGCGTCGCGAACAGGTTCTCGCCGCAGACTCGCCATCGATCCGGGATATCCATCCGCATCGCGCCCCAGAATCCCTTAAGCCACTCCCGGCTGGGATGGTAGCGGCTGTCCAGGCTTCTGGCATGCATGCCGGTGCGGTAGAGCGAGGTGTTTTCTCCGTCCATCTTGGACGTGACAATCACGCGGCGCCCGTGGAACGCATCCAGGATCTCGATCCTCCGGTCGTTGTCGCCGAGCCCGGGCGACCACGGTAAATGCGGAGTTCGCGGGTACTTCACGCGCTCGGCAACCAAGTGGGCAGGTTTAACTTCCCGAAGCGTTTCGGGTTCTTGCATCGTCATTTCGAACTCCAGAGAAAATTGGAGCCGACGATGGGATGGCGCGTGGCGGACTGGCAGTTGCCGGGAGGCAATCATGCGTTGCTGGTTTTCCACACGACACCTGTCCCGCTAGCGGGGTGGACGTGGCATCCCCGCTCACCGATTGCGCCACGGTGCCAAGGGGGCTGTGACAGCGCCCCGATCCCGGCATAATCTGCAGGAAATACAGAACGAGCCAATTCAATCCATGAACGACTGTCCCCGATGCAGTCACCCAGGCCTGGCCGTTCGCCAGGGCGCTGGCAAACCGGATGCGCTTCCCCATTGCGTTCCGGCCCCTGCGCTGATCGGGAAGCCTGCGATCTTGCCGGCCGTCCTGCTGGCATTGGCTCTCGTTCACAGCCACGACGGCCGGGCGGCGCCGCTGCGCGCGTTCACCATCGAAGAGCACACTGCGGAGCCGCCGCAGTTGTTCCCGCCGACTTACGATGAAGCCGTCACCGCGCTGATCCGCGCCTTCGATGTCGGCGCCATACTTGCCGTCGGCCTGGATCAGGCGTTCGCAAGGCTGCCGGCGAAGATCGGACCGATCCCGAAAGACCGCTACGTGGAGTGCACCCGTACGAAGCTCTCGCCCGAACTGGTGGAGAAGGCTGTCAGGCCCGCGCTGGCAGCGGAAATACAGGATCCCGGCCTGACGATGCGGCTGGCGCGCTTGCTCGGCTCCCCGATCGGGCGCAAGACCAAGGAAGCGGCATTGTCAGGCAAGGCGCTGGCGGATGCAGGGATTACCGGGGCCGACCTGCTCGATTTCAACCGGTATATGGAGAACCGGGACTTGAAAGCCTTTCTTGAAAACGGAGGCCTGCGCCGCATAAAGGATGCCGTCTCCCGCGTGATCGACGTGGAAAGCAAGGCGGCGGCGAACGCCTGCGTCAGGCAACTGATGCCGTTGTACCGCCTGAAAAACGAGCGCTCGGCATGACCTCGCCCGGCACCCGCCGCATCCGGTCCCCTGCGTGAAATATCGTTACAGTTGTCTCCCGCGGCAAGGCGGCGGCAGGGCTAAAGTCAAATCATGGCTACTGCACGACTAGGATCGAAATGAGACATGGTTTTTTTTGCGCGCTGGGTGTCGGCGCGCTGGCCTGGGCAGCCTCGCAGTCCGCTCTGGCACGCGTCGATGTTGACCTGAATATCGGAGTGCCGGCGCCGGTGGTGGTGCCGGCCCCCGTCTATGCCGCCCCGGCCTATCCGGCTCCGCCGCCCCCGGTGGTTTATCCAGCCCCGCCGCCTGGCTATGGGCCGCCCCCGGTCGCCTACGGGCCGCCCCCCGCCTACGGCCCGCCGGTGGTGGTCGCGCCCGCGGTGGTCATCGGGTGGCATGGGGACCGCTACTGGGACGGACGCCGCTGGCGGGGACGGCGCGACTGGTACGCCTATCGCCACCCCTACCCTTATCACCGGTAGCCGCCCGCGGCAGCCGGCGCTGCTTGTGGCAAAGGCGCAACGGGCCGGATGGCATTCCGTTAATTCTTATTACACGCAGGAAAACAAAAAGCCGCCCCGGCAAGGGGCGGCTTCTTGTCTGGCGCGAGCCCTGGCGGGCCTGGGTGAGCGTTAGTGGGCCTTCGGACCAATGACGAACTCTCCGTCCTGGTAATCCACCGGCACCACATCCTTGGCGGCAAACTTGCCTTCGAGGATGGCGCGCGCCACCGGGTTCTCGATCTGCTGCTGGATCGCGCGCTTGAGCGGACGCGCCCCGAACACCGGATCGTAGCCAGCGCTGGCGATCTTGGCGATGGCAGCCTCGCTCACTTCGAGCGTCATGTCCATGCGCGCCAGCCGTGCCGTCAGCCGCTCCAGCTGGATGCGGGCGATCGACTCGATATGTTGCTGGTCGAGCGAATGGAACACCACCACCTCGTCGATACGGTTGAGGAACTCGGGCCGGAAATGCGTTTTCACTTCCTGCCATACCGCGCCCTTGACCGCCTCGTGCGGCTCGCCTGTCATCGCCTGGATGATGTGCGAACCCAGGTTGGAGGTCATCACGATCACCGTGTTCTTGAAGTCCACCGTGCGTCCCTGGCCGTCGGTCAGGCGGCCGTCGTCCAGCACCTGCAGCAGCACGTTGAAGACGTCCG
>Ga0255338_1001291_pt1 | contig 49141 bp, 47 predicted proteins | sample MeOH1_35cm_T4_19_FD_203715 | JGI IMG/M metagenome (GOLD analysis project Ga0255338, IMG submission 203715) | Sandy soil microbial communities from University of British Columbia, Vancouver, Canada - MeOH1_35cm_T4_195 | ecosystem: Engineered > Artificial ecosystem > Sand microcosm > Unclassified ...
AAAAATAAATCGTTATTTATCGCCTTATTGCTGTGCATTTTCTTTCTGTCATTACCAGAGTGCTAGATGTGAATATGTTAAAATATTTGCATGATTGACCTTGCTATTCGCAATGGTTGGGTTATTGATGGCACAATGAAAGAGCGGTTTCGAGCGGATCTTGGAGTGGTTGGCGGGAAAATCATTGAGATCGGCAGGGTGTCGGCCGCAGAGCGGGAGATCGATGCCGAGGGATTGATAGTTTCACCCGGTTTTGTTGATCCTCATAGTCATTCAGATTTCACACTCCATTCAAATCGCGATTCTCATAGCACTATTCGCCAAGGTGTCACGACCGAAGTTGTTGGCAATTGTGGATTTTCGAATGCTCCAGTGACGGATCAATCCGTGATCTCCACGGTCGCAAGAATGCGAGCTTATGCTTATGACGGCCCTGTTGACTGGCGTACATTTGGAGAATATTTAGAAAGCCTCGAGACCGGTGGTATTTCTGCGAATGTAGCGTGCTTTGTCGGTCATAATTCTGTTCGAGCTGCAGCAGGATTGATAGGAGGCGAGCAAGTCACTGATACCCACCTTAAAAAAATGGCGGGATTTGTTGCAGAAGCGATGGAGTCGGGTGCGCTTGGTCTGTCAACTGGGTTGGAGTTTACCCCTGGGCTCTTTTGCCAGACGAATGAACTCGAGTATTTAGTTAAGGAGGTTGGACGCCATAATGGCATATACACCAGCCATGTGCGCAATCGTGATTCAGCGATATTTGAATCTATACAAGAGTTTCTTGATCTTGCCAAAGCAGGTAACGTTGCAGCGCAAATATCTCATTTTAATGTTCGACATGACACAAATGCACCTGAAGATGCATGGAATCGTGCAGTTGAAATGATGATGAAAGCAAGAGTTCAGGGAATGGATGTGGAAGCAGATACGACACCGTTCCGAACAGGTATTGGCGTAATGACTGCGATATTGCCGGAATGGCTAGTCAATGATGGTTATGAGGAGGTGGCACGCGCATTAAAGAATAATTTGGTTCGAGATCGACTACGCAATGAGTGTGATCGTTACTGGCGTTTTATTCATAAGGGTCAGTGGGACCGTGTGCGATTGTCGAGCAGTCCCAGTTTTCCAGAATTGGGTGGTTTGACGTTCCCCGAAATAGCAAAGATCATGAAGAAAGACGAATGGGACTGTTACTTCGACATTTTGATGGCGGCAGGGTCCGCCATGGATGAGTTAATTCTAGTAGGTGAACTATTTACGGAAGAACATTTAGCTGAGATGACCTCTCACCCTGAATTCAGTCTGGGGGTTGACGGTTATACAAGTGTTGACCATGGGCCATTGAGCGACGTAACAGTAAGCCAGCATCCATATTGCGGTCACATCGAGTATCTCGCGCACCATGTCCGTGAGATGAAAACACTGACGCTTGAAAACGCAATTCATAAGATGACGGCAAAACCAGCGGCTCGATTCGGACTGACCAGACGCGGGGTACTTCAGAAAGGAAATTTTGCGGATTTGGTTATTTTTGATGCTGCAAATGTTAGGAGTAGATCGACCATAGACGAACCACGTGTCTATCCTGAAGGAATTCGCCTTGTAGTTGTAAATGGAGTGGTTGTCGTTGACGATGGTATTCATACGGGAAAACGACCAGGACAAGTCTTAAGACGCGTCTCTTAACATCTATTATTTCGATTGTGAGGCGAAGTTTTCTAAAATTGCCGAGAAGCTAATTTTGCTACTCACTCTGTATGAGAGAGGATCGACGAAAGGAAGTCCCGAGTTCTTTGGTGTTGGGGAGCGTCGAAGAGTGCATTAGGTTCGCCTTGTTCGATAATTTTTCCATAATCCATAAAAATTACTCGATCGGCAACTTGTCTGACGAAACCCATTTCATGGGTTACGACGAGCATTGTCATCCCGGCAATGGCGAGGTTGCGCATGACGGCAAGTACCTCACCGACAATTTCTGGGTCGAGAGCACTGGTTGCTTCATCAAAAAGCATCACTTTTGGATTCATCGCTAGAGCTCTAGCAATTGCCACACGCTGTTGTTGCCCGCCGGACAGTTCTTCAGGGTATTGATCGGCTTTCTCTGATAATCCTACCTGCTGAAGGAGCCGGATGGCTTTTTCTTCATAGATCTCTGGTTTCTCTTTTAGCACGAATTTTGGACCAGCCACAATATTTTGTCGCGCAGTCATATGGGGAAATAAGTTGAATTGCTGAAAGACCATTCCGACTTGCGTCCGTAGATGTGCAATCTTCGTGGTGGAAATTTTTGATGAGTCTTTGTCATCAACAGAAACTTGCTCTCCATCTATTGTTATTGATCCATGGTTGGGTATTTCTAGGTAATTTATACACCGGAGAAGAGTCGATTTACCGCTGCCAGATGGACCAATAATTCCAATGACTTCTCCCTTTTTAACACTCATTGAGAAGGAATCTAAAACCAAGTTGTCTCCAAAACTTTTGGAGAGGTTCTGGACTTCAATCATTGAAGTTGTCACGATGCCACTTCCTGAGAAATATTTTTACTAGGCTGTTTCTTCCGTGTGTACCCGTTCTTCATTCGCTTCTCCAAGTAAGTTACAAGTCGGATTGCTGGATAACCAACCAAAAAGTACAATATAAAAACCATGGTATAGATAGTCATATAGTCATAGGTGCCAGCTGCAATTATTTGTCCTTTAAACATCAACTCTTGAATGGTTAACACTGACGCGAGAGAGGTATCCTTGAATAAGGAGACAACATAGTTGCCGAGGCTGGGAATAAGGGTTCTAAAAGCTTGAGGGAAGATCACGCGCGCCATCGCAACCGACGGTTTCATGCCGATTGCCGCAGCTGCGTCGTGCTGGCCCTTTGGTACTGCTTCAATTCCTCCGCGGTAAACCTCAGAAAGATATGCACTCACATTCAGTGAGAGTCCGATGTAGGCGGCCGCTAACGGAGAAAGTCGAATACCTACAAACGGCAGAGCGTAATAAATAAAAATCAACTGGACTAAGAGCGGGGTAGATCGGATCAAAGTCACATATGCACCAACGAAGAAACGCAAGATTCGGCGCTTTGACATTCTTGTGAGAGCAACGCCTACTCCGGCAACTAGACTCGTTGCGCCGCAGATGATGGTTAAGAAGATTGTCATTAAGAGCCCAATGGATAAACCGCCTAAGGCGGATCGCGCATTTTCAAAATTAAAGAGCACTGAAATCCCTCCCGAACATGAATAATGCATGTGGCAAGCCCTCAGCGGGACTTGCCACATTCATTATTCTTCGATTTATGGTTTGTAAGCAGGCATAAATAGGTTGTCGCCGTCACCTAATCCGTATTTTGAAAGGATGGCGGTGACAATGCCATGGTCACGTAGTTCAGCTAGCGCACGCGAATACGCACCAATCAAGGTGCAATCTGCAGGGCGCATTGCAAACTTTGCATCTCCATCTTGGAATTCCGGTGGAGGATTTGTCCCGGTGCTGAGGACTTTAATAGTGTTCTTTGGATTGGCAATGTTGAAGGCACCAATTTTCGGACCGTCCTCTACTAGAACATCCACTTTTTGTGCCAGTAACCCTTGGAATTCTGTTTCAGCGCTTTCGAAAACCGTTAGAGCAACTTTTGGAGTTAGCTTGGCTAGGAATTCCGCAGTATAGGACCCGTTAATAGCTCCTACCTTCACGCCACTTTTTTGTAGATCATCCCATGTCTTAACGTTCTTAGGATTGTCTTTGGTCACACCGAGAACTGTTCCGTACCACCAAGCTGGTGTTGTGAAGGCGATGGTCTTCAGTCTGCCAGGGTTTTCATGGATATCGCCCGCGATTACGTCGATTCTTTTGGAAACGAGCGCGGGAATCATTGCGGGCCATTGCAACATCACATTGGTGATCTTTTTGATGCCGATATACTTGAGGACAGCAATATTGATGTCATAGTCGATACCGGTCAACTTTCCATTTTCCGTGTACATATAAGGCGCAGCGTTGTAGACACCCAGTTTGATACCAGAATCTACGGCTCTCTGGTAGGAGCCATCTCGGCACGCTAGATTGGGAAGTGAGCCAGCTAATGGCGTCCATCCCAACGCAGTAAAGAAGTCATAATCAATATCGGCTCTCGTGGCAGAAGTAGCAGGACCAACACCACTAAAGACCGCCGATGCGCCGATCAAGATTGTTGAGCAAATTATCGCCACCCTTGATTTCTTTGAATTTAATCTTTTGGAGAACATCTGATCCTCTCTCTGTTGATGAAGAAGTGACCCAAAGCACGATGACAGGAAGTCTCACCTTTCTTCCCTGTGAGGTGTCATCGAAACCGAAGGAGTTGCTAAACGTTGACAGATTATCTATAATCTGTCAAGAGATTCCCAGAGTTTTCAAAGATTTTCTACTTAGGATGGAGTGCGTTTTGTGAAAATTGCGCATGTCGAGATTGCTGGGTTACGTGGAGCTACGCCTAAAGGCGGATGGAGCACCGAGCTTGAGCCGGACAACGTTGTTCATACTCTGCTTGTGCTCAAGACTGATGAAGGAGTTGTCGGTGTTGGCAGTATTTTTACCAGCGATTCACTCGTTCGCAGTTCTCTAGAAGTTCTTAAGCCGTTGTTGATCGGCGAAACCGCCCTCGAACCGGAAAGGGTGAGTGAGAAACTTCATCAGAACACTTTCTGGCTAGGGCGTGGTGGCGCAATCACTCATACCATCAGCGGGATTGATACAGCGTTATGGGATGTGTTTGGGAAAATAACGGGCCAGCCTGTAGGCCGATTATTAGGCGGGCGCTTACGCGAAAAAGTCATGCCTTACGCCTCGCTATTAATGGAAGAACCAAGGAGCATGACTGAGAAGTTGTTGAGCTTGCGCAGCCAGGGCTTTCGAGCATTCAAGATTGGTTGGGGGACTTTTGGGCGAATTGATGCCGCGAACGATGAACTACTAGTCAAGTCAGCCAGAGCGGCAATTGGTGATGAATGTTTCCTAGCAGTTGATGCTGGAGGCAGTGACGCTTATTGGCGCGGGAATCTAAATTGGGCAATTAATACTTCAAAAATGTTAAAGGAATACGATGTTGGTTGGTTCGAAGAGGCCCTGCGGCCGGATGACCTTGAGGACTTCAGGCAATTGCGAATTCAATCGCCAGTTCCAATAGCAGGTGGCGAGGTGTTGACTCGCCGGCAAAGTTTTACTCCCTTTTTGACTACTCGCGCTTTCGATCTCGTTCAACCAGATGTAACGAAAGTTGGCGGTATCAGTGAATTTCGACGAATTGCGAATATGGCGGATGAATTTGGCGTGCGCGTTATTCCTCATGGTTGGAATACGGCAATTGGGTTGGCGGTCGATCTACAGCTCTCTTCGGCGATTCTGAGCGCAGATAAAGTTGAATACTGCACTGGCTCGGCATATGTCGACGACATATCCGAGACGCCGTGGCAGTTAGATGGGGATGGACTATTGAAAATTCCAACTCAACCTGGCATCGGATTTAGCCTAGATCCGGAGAAAGTGGAGAAATATAGTGGGGTGCGCGGTATCCTAAACTAAGAAATCAAAATATTCAGAGAAGTACGGATAGGTGTAGCTATTTGGAAGGGCAGTTGAATCTGAGGATGGCAATGAACTTTTTTGATGATGACCCATCTTCAGATTTGGCGAGGGTCGGTTCGCAAATTCCTTCCCAAAGAGACCATGTGGCCCAAGTGTTGCGCGAAATGATAATTTCGGGAGTGTTGAAGTCCGGTACTCAACTTAAACAAGATGAGGTCAGTCGAAAATTCCACTGTAGTCCGGGACCGGTAAGAGAAGCATTGCGTGATTTAGAAAGTGAAGGGTTGGTGGTGCACTTCCAAAATCGTGGAGTATTTGTGACGGAAATTTCCAATCGGGAATTTTTAGAGATGCTTTTGCCAATCCGCTTAGTCCTTGAGAAATTTGCATTGAGAGATGCAGTAGAAAAGTTTACACCTCAAGTTGTGGAGGCTCTTAAAACTCAAATAGAAATTATGAGACAGGGGGCAAAGACTAATGACAAGCGGATGGTCAGTGAAGCTGATATTAAATTTCATTACATAACAATGGAAGCTTCCGCTAGCGATCAAACATTGCAACTCTGGGAGAGTGTGCTCTCAAGAGTCCGCCTACAGTTTTTTCGCTTAGGACCGACTCCTAATACATCAAAGCAAGCAACCCACCATCAGGCTTTGCTTGACGTCCTGCTTGCTGGTAATGCTGAAGCTATTGATGCGGCCCTAGAAACGCACATTATCGGAACAGTTAGCATGAAATTGAAGAGATAGTGACTTCTTGTAGGGATAGCGGTTCCCAACTAGTTTTTAAGTAAAGGAGTCAGCGTTGGAGAAATCTATTATAGAAGTTATAGCGCGTAATCGGGTTATACCTGTGATCACGTTGAATTGCGTTGAGGATGCTCAACCTCTGGCGAACGCTCTCAAGGACGCTGGCATGAATGTTCTAGAAATTACCTTGCGGACGAAGTCAGCGATGGATGCGCTAGCGATTTTGGCGCAAGATCCCGAGCTTCTTGTAGGGGTCGGATCTGTTACTAATATCGACCAATTAGAGAAGGCCCGCTCCTTAGGGGCAAAATTTGCAGTTTCCCCTGGTATCAGAAGTAATTTAGTAGTTGCAGCACGGGAGTTGGATCTGACCTACATTCCAGGTGTGGCGACTGCTAGTGAGATCATGCTGGGCATTGATTCTGGCTTGAGCACTTTGAAGTTTTTTCCGAGTGAAACATTGGGCGGAGTTCCGGCTCTCAGCGCACTTTCTGCTCCGTTTCCTGATGTGACCTTTATTCCGACGGGAGGAATAAAACTGGAGAATGCTGGAAATTATCTGAGTTTAAGGAATGTCATTGCGGTTGGTGGCAGTTGGATGGTGGCGTCCGATCTCATTGCCCGTTCTGATTTTCATGGAATCTCTTTATTAGCAGCAGATGCAATGAAGCAGCTAGCTGTTCAAGATAAGTAGTTAGGAATGCAGATGAAACTCCGTGATAGATCGAGGTGTATTTTTGATGAAATTTCACTGGGCGAAGTCATGCTCCGTCTTGACCCAGGCGAAATGCGGATTCGAACGTCTCGGGAGTTTAAAGTGTGGGAAGGCGGTGGTGAATACAATGTTGCACGCGGCTTGCGCAAATGCTTCGGGCTAAAAACCGCGATAGTGAGCGCCTTCGTTGATAACGAGGTGGGTAGGCTACTTGAGGATCTCATAATGCAAGGTGGCGTGGACACTTCCCTGTTGAAATGGGAATCTTTCGATGGGATTGGCCGAACTGCCAGAAATGGCCTTAATTTCACCGAACGCGGATTTGGAGTGCGGGGCGCACTCGGCGTATCTGATCGTGGCCTGACTGCTGTCTCCCAACTAAGAGCGGGAGACATCGATTGGGAGCGTATTTTCGGAGATCTGGGCGTTCGCTGGTTTCACACTGGTGGGATTTTCGCGGCACTTTCTGAGACGACACCCGATGTGATTGAGGAAGCGATGCTGGCTGCAAAGAAGCACGGAACGATAATTTCTTATGATTTGAACTTTCGGCCCAGCTTGTGGAAAGGCATCGGCGGGAAGGAGAAAGCCCAGTTGGTTAATGGCCGTTTGGCCAAGTATGTCGATGTGATGATCGGAAATGAAGAAGATTTTGTCGAGGCCTTGGGTTTTAAGGTTTCTGGTGTTGATTCCAACTATCAAGACTTAGATGATTCAGACTTCGCTCGAATGGTTCAGGAAGTCGTTCAGGCATATCCAAATTTCGAAGTTGTTGCCACGACTCTGCGTGGAGTGAACTCTGCTTCCAACAATGACTGGTCCGCGATCGCATGGTCTCAACAGACTGGACTGATCTCATCGATAGAGAGGTACGGCCTTGAGATCCTTGATCGGGTTGGAGGCGGAGACAGTTTTGCTTCAGGATTAATTTACGGTCTTCTTGACGGCCGCTCCTTGGAGGATGCTCTCGAACTGGGCGCTGCCCATGGTGCTCTAGCGATGACTACGCCGGGAGACACCTCGATGGTTACGAAACTAGAAGTTGAGCGGCTCGCTCACGGTGGAAACGCCAGAGTCCAACGATAGGAAAGAGATTTGAATGGGTGATTTCGCTGGCCTAACGGCAATTGTGACGGGAGGCGCTAGTGGTATCGGCGCATCAACGGCAAAGATGTTGCAAAGTCGCGGGGCGAAAGTCACCGTCCTTGATCTACGAAGGTCAGAAAATCCAATTGAGGGCATCACTTATCTCGTATGCGACATTCAAAGCCGCGAAGATGTCAACCGTTCCGTGGAAGAAAGTGCGGCGATCATGGGTGGCATCGATATTGTCGTGAACAACGCAGGTATCGGGGCAATTGGGGATGTAGCCGAAGGAGATGATGAAGAGTGGCGCCGAGTCCTCGACATCAATGTGGTTGGTGCTGCCCGTGTATCTGCCGCGGCCCTGCCATTTTTGAGAAAGTCACAGCACGCTGCACTGGTTAACGTTAGTTCGGTGGTTGCTATTTCAGGATTCCCTCAACGTGCTATCTACTCTGCCAGCAAGGGTGCCGTTTATGCGCTCACGCTAGCTATGGCTTCTGATCATGTAAAAGATGGGATCAGAATCAATTGTGTCCTGCCTGGAACAACTGATACCCCATGGGTCGCTCGTCTCCTAGAGAGTGCTGATGACCGCGTTGCTACGGAGAAATCCCTCAAAGTCCGCCAGCCGATGGGTCGACTTGTGAAGTCAGAGGAAGTCGCTTTTGCGATCTGCTATTTGGCCAGCCCATTGGCCGGATCTACTACAGGTACAGCACTAAACGTTGACGGCGGAGTATCAGGGCTTAGGCTTCCTCCATCGTAGGATTCGATGGTTTTGGTTATTGGCCAAGCGCCGAGTCTTGAGGGTTGGCGCACTCTTACTTATAGCCGGTTATTTCACGTCACTCCCGACCGAGCCTGTAGGGTCTACGGGAGACGGAAAGTTGGGATTGAATAAGTGCTCGTTGATTTGTTGAAAAACTACCTGCGCCCCTATGGAAAGGGCGTAGTTCTTGTACTTGTCCTCCTGCTGATTCAGTCCATTGCCAACCTTTATCTACCAACCCTCAATGCCGACCTCATTAACAACGGTGTTGCTAAAGGAGACATCTCCTACATTTGGAAAATAGGAGCAATCATGTTGGGCGCTTCGGCGCTGATTATGGTGGCTTCCATTGTGCTCGCGTACTTCAGCGCGAAGATTGCAATGGCATTTGGAAGAGATTTGAGAGGTGCTGTCTTTACTGCGGTTGAAACATTTTCCGCACGTGAGCTGAATCAATTCGGTGCTCCCTCCTTGATTACTCGTAATACAAATGATGTACAGCAGGTACAGATGGTGTTATTTATGGGAATGACCATGATGGTGAGCGCGCCAATCACTGGGATCGGCGCCTCAATTATGGCAATACGGACCAACCTCAAACTTTCGGGATTAATTCTTGTCGCTGTTCCGGTCATGGCTCTTCTTATCTGGGTACTGCTTCGACGAGTTGTTCCTCTTTTCCGAACGATGCAGGTCAAGATTGATCGACTCAACTTAGTATTACGCGAACAAATCAGTGGTGTGCGCGTTATTAGGGCCTTTGTGAAGACTCGCTTTGAAGAAGAGCGCTTTTCTCATACTAGTGAAGATCTGATGAATACGACTCTCAGCGTTACCCGCACTTTCGCGGTTATGTTTCCTTCTCTCATATTGCTATTGAATGCATCAAGCGTGGCAGTCATCTGGTTTGGCGGCAAGCTCGTTGACATGGGCGAAATGCCAATCGGTGATTTAACTGCTTTTCTCGCCTACATAATGCAATTGCTTCTTAGTGTGATGATGGCCGTGATGATGTCTTTGATGATTCCTCGAGCGGCAGCAAGTGCAGAGAGAATTCAAGAGGTTTTGGAGACTCCCTCTTCAGTCGTCGAAACTTCCAATCCGATTTCCCCTCAAGACCGAAAAGGAATTATTGAATTCCGTGACGTCGAATTTCGCTACCCCGGAGCCGAATTGCCAGTGCTTTCAGGTATTACTTTTAAAGCAGAGCCAGGTAAATTCACCGCGATTGTCGGCAGTACGGGCAGTGGTAAGAGCACCCTTCTCAATCTGATTCCTCGCTTTATTGATGTTACTGGTGGTTCAATCCTTCTAGACGGGGTAGATCTTCGCGAGCAGTCCCTTGAGGACCTTTGGTCGGAAATTGGCTTAGTTCCGCAACGTGCCTTTCTTTTTGGCGGCACCATCGCAGAAAATTTGCGATATGGCGACCCGAATGCAACTGACGAGGAGTTATGGAATGCGCTGGATGTTGCCCAAGCAACTGATTTTGTAAGTGAACTTTCGGGGAAATTAGAATCGTTGGTTTCTCAGAGTGGGACAAACTTTTCTGGCGGGCAGAGGCAACGACTTTCAATTGCGAGGGCAATTGCCAAGCACCCTAACATTTTCATTCTCGATGATAGTTTTTCGGCACTTGACTACACGACGGACGCCAAGTTACGTATCGCTCTTGAAGTGGAAGCAAAGAATTCGACCCTTATCGTGGTTGCCCAGAGAGTGAGCACAATATTGGGAGCGGACCAGATCATTGTGCTGGACGCGGGAGTCATTGCCGGAATCGGCAAGCACCATGAACTTATGTCGAGTTGCCAGACGTACAGAGAGATCGTGCTCTCACAATTGAGTCCGGATGAGGCAGCATGAGTACCCGACGCCCGGCAAGTACTGTTCCAAGTCCAGGTGTTCGTGTTGGTCCTATGCAAGGAATGTTCGGAGGGCCTCCGACGAAGTCCAAGGATTTCACCAACTCACTCAAGCGCCTCTTAAGCGAACTCAGACCTGAGCGGAAAGTTCTGGGTTTCACACTTTCGTTGATAACTATCAGTGTTGTTATCGGTTCATTCGGGCCGAAGATTTTGGGGCAGGCGGTCAATCAAGTCTTTTATGGATTCCTGGGGCGTGATATGCCCAGTGGAATCAGCTTGGCACAGGCTGTTGCAGGCATGAGGGCAAAAGGCGAAAATCGCCTGGCAGACATGCTCGAGAACAGTTCTGTCGTCCCGGGGCAGGGCATTGATTTTCACGCCGTCTCCCGTCCGCTCTTTCTGGCTATTGCGCTTTATCTCATTTCTTCCTTATTTATGTGGCTCCAGGGATACCTCATGGCAGGTGTCACTCAACGGACTGTGTTTCGTCTACGTAGGCAGGCTGAAGAGAAGATCGGTCGATTGCCGCTTCGTTATTTCGATTCTCAATCGCGTGGCGATCTCTTGAGCAGAGTCACCAACGACATTGACAACATTTCCAACTCACTGCAACAGGGTCTGTCTCAAATTCTGAATTCGATCTTAACAATAGTTTCTGTTCTGGCGATGATGGTATGGATTAGCCCTGAGCTCGCTTTAGTTTCCCTCATTGCAATTCCTTTGAGTATGTTCGCCTCACTGCGCATAGCCAAGCGCTCCCAGAGAGAGTTTATTGCGCAATGGGACTGGACAGGAAAACTAAACGGCCATGTCGAAGAGATGCATACAGGACACGCGCTCATCAAGGTCTTTGGACAGAGAGAGCGAGCGATAAAGGATTTCTCAACACTTAATTCTGAGTTGTACAAGTCGACCTTCAAAGCCCAGTTCATTTCCGGAATTATTCAGCCAATGACCGCTCTAATCTCCAACCTGATCTATGTTGCGATAGCGGTTCTGGGTGGGTATCGAGTTGCGACAGGAGGTATGTCGCTGGGAGATGTGCAGGCATTTATCCAGTATTCACGTCAATTTGGAATGCCTCTATCTCAGATAGCCGGGTTGGCAAATATGGTCCAATCTGGAGTCGCATCTGCAGAGAGATTATTTGAACTCCTTGATGCAACTGAGGAGAGTCCAGATACCAAGGAAGCGGCGGTCATTGATCGCGCAGTCGGAGAGATTCAATTTAAGGATGTCTCCTTTAGATATCTTCCAGATCAGCCACTGATTGATAATTTCTCCCTGTCAGTGAAGCCTGGTGAGACAATCGCCATTGTTGGACCAACTGGTGCTGGGAAAACAACACTGGTCAATCTCATAATGCGCTTCTATGAAATAGATTCCGGAGTCATCACTTTGGATGGCACAGATATCCGGAACTTCACTCGAGATGACCTTCGACGCCAGTTCGGAATGGTTCTGCAGGACACTTGGCTCTTCACTGGATCGATGCGCGAAAACATCGCCTTTGGAAGCCCAGATCCTTCCCATGAGAAGGTCGCAGAAGCGGCAAAAGCCGCGAATATTGACCACTTTTTACGTTCACTGCCAGATGGTTATGACTCACTCTTGACCGATGACAACGCGACCGTGTCCAACGGAGAGCGCCAACTCATAACCATTGCCCGTGCCTTTATGGCAGACCCGGCGGTCCTTATCTTGGATGAAGCCACGAGTTCGGTGGATACCCGTACAGAGATTCTTGTGCAGCAGGCAATGAGCCGGTTGAGAGCGGGTCGAACAAGTTTTGTCATTGCCCACCGCCTCTCGACGATTCGCGATGCAGACACGATTCTGGTGATGGATAGGGGCCAACTCGTTGAGCAGGGGAGTCATAGTCAGTTGATGGCGAATCGAGGATTCTATTATGACTTGTACGCAAGCCAATTCTCTGAAGCGAATGAATAGATGCGGCAAGCGGTTATTTTTTGAAAACACTAAAACCCTGAAGGTTAACCCTCAGGGTTTTAGGTTGTAACTCAAATGCGTGAGCGCTTTTGCCGCCATAACGAAGTAATTCAAGAGTAGCAGTTTTTATAAGAATTTGAAGATCACAACATGAGAATTGTTTATTACCCCTTGCCAACTTCCCAAGGCACGCGAGACGTGCAAGTTTCCACAGTTAGTCACACATAAAACTTATGGTCACCAGAGAATCAATAAGTTTTAGGGGTGCCTCTGTAGCTCAATGGATAGAGCGCCGTCATAACGAAACGGGAGATACGGGTTCAATTCCCGTCAGGGGCATATCTCCGGGGAGGCTTCGCCCATTTAGAGGGCGGGGCCTCCTTTTTATGAATTTCTAAAATCAGATCCAACGGTGACCTTGAGGGAATGTATATGGAATGATTGATACCTGTCTCGAACCTGCGTACGCTCGACCCTTATGTTGCCAGGTTCGGGAGAAGTCATCTCAGTAAATGTCACCTATCTTGTTCATGAGGGTGAGTGGACTGGAAGCGTCGGTCGAACTGGCATTGATAAGAGACCAATATCAGGTCGAATCACATTGACAGAGAATGCGGTTGAGGAGGATGTCGTTGCTGATCGTAAAAACCATGGCGGTTATGACAAAGCAGTTTATGCGTATGCACGGGAAGATGCTCAGTGGTGGGAGAATGAATTGGGGATCGCGATCTCGAATGGCAGATTTGGTGAAAACCTCACTACGGAAGGCATAAGTGTAAATGACGCGATAATTGGCGAACGTTGGAGTATCGGGACAGCGATTGTTGAGGTCTCACAACCTAGAACCCCATGTCGAGTTTTTGCGGGATTTTGGGATCGCCCCAACTTAATCAAGGAGTTCACTAATGCGGGGCGATCTGGCGCTTACTTGCGGATCATCGAAGAAGGTGACATTGGCGCAGGAGATGAGATTGTAATTATGGGACGACCATCACACGGAATTACAATCTCAGATTTATTTATTGCGAGGGGTGAAGAACGTTTTCAAATTTTCGAACTTCTTGCTGCCCCAGAATCGTCCAACTCAGTTCGACAGTGGGCATTACAGATGATCAAGAAGAAATAAATTTAGTCCACTATCCAGGTGTCACCACTGGTAAGAAGGCCATCTAGGTCGCCAGTGCCCTGTTTGGCGATAATCTCTGAAACCTGGTTGTTGACCATGGATGAATATCCAGGGCGAGCGACATCGCGGAAGATACCGACAGGGACGTGGTTGTGACCTGTCGACGTTAGGCGCGAGAGTGCAAAAGCGTAGGCCGGATCGGGATTATGTGCGTCATGAACCACTAGGTCGTTTTCGGAGACCGTTCCAAGTTCGACTACCTTAAGCGAGGCGCCTTCATGCACCAAGCCATGGGTTGAAGACTTTATTGGCTGACCATGAACCATCTGCAAGAGTGCTGCTTCTTTGGTCTCGCTATCCTTCACCAGATCAAATGCACCGTCGTTGAAAATGGGGCAATTTTGGTAGATCTCAATAAGGGCAGATCCTTTATGAGCAGTCGCGGCCCGCAAGGTCTCCGTTAAATGTTTACGGTCGCTGTCTACTGTGCGTGCAACGAAGGATGCTTCTGCACCGAGCGCCAAGGAAATGGGATTAAACGGGGTGTCAAGTGAGCCCAATGGCGTTGATTTTGTGATCTTGCCTTGTTCACTCGTCGGCGAGTACTGGCCTTTTGTCAACCCGTATATGCGGTTGTTGAACAGCAAAATCTTCAATTCAACATTTCGGCGAAGGGTGTGAATGAGGTGATTTCCACCGATGGAAAGTGCGTCGCCGTCGCCGGTGATCACAAATACCGTCAGATCAGGCCGCGAAATCGCAAGGCCAGAGGCAATCGTCGGGGCGCGACCATGAATGGAGTGCATGCCAAAGGTGTTGAGATAGTAAGGGAATCGGGAAGAACATCCGATACCTGAAATGAAGACTACATTTTCGCGCGGGATTCCTAATTCAGGCAGGTAGGACTGCATGGTTGAGAGAATGGAATAATCACCGCAACCCGGGCACCAACGCACTTCCTGGTCTGAAGTGAAATCCTTTTTGGTTAGCGCAATCTCAGTCATGGAGCACCTCCATTGCTGCCTCCACAATCTCCGCAGTTGTGAATGGGAGGCCTCTGACCATGTTGTAACCGATCACGTCTTTCAAATATTGAGAGCGGAGTAGCAGTGCAAGTTGACCCAAATTCATCTCAGGAACTATGACTTTCGCATATTTATCCAGGATGCTTCCTAGATTCTTTGGGAATGGATTGATGTATCGAATGTGGGCCTGAGCGATTTTTTCGCCGTTGTTGCGGAGCACTTCAACTGCTGCAGATATTGGGCCAAAAGTTGATCCCCATCCGAGTAAGAGCACCGTGGCATCCCCAGAAGGATCGTCGACGATGACGTCAGGCACTGTAATTCCGGCAACTTTCGCGGCACGTGCGCGGACCATGAGGTCATGGTTGGTTGGATCATACGAAATTTCGCCTGTGGCATCCGCCTTTTCCACCCCGCCGATGCGGTGCTCAATTCCTTTGGTTCCGGGAATGGCCCATGGCCGAGCAAGCGTTTGCGGATCGCGCAAGTAGGGCTTGAAATCTTCTTGAGTTTTCGCGAACTCAACGGTGAGGTCTGGGAGCTCGGACACTTCAGGAATCTTCCAAGGTTCTGAACCGTTTGCAATGTACCCGTCGGAGAGAAGGAAGACCGGAACGCGGTAAGTAGTCGCAATTCGAACTGCCTCCATTGCCATAGTGAAGCAATCACTCGGAGTGCTGGCAGCAATCACTGCGACTGGGGACTCTCCATTCCTTCCAAACATAGCTTGGAGCAGATCAGCTTGTTCTGTCTTCGTGGGCAGTCCGGTTGAGGGACCACCGCGTTGGACGTCGATGATAATCAATGGCAACTCCAGCATTACGCCAAGGCCGATCATCTCGCTCTTGAGGGCAACACCCGGACCTGATGTCGAGGTAATGCCGAGGGCGCCACCATAAGAAGCACCAAGCGCAGAGCCAATAGCAGCGATCTCGTCTTCAGCCTGAAAAGTTATAACTCCAAATTTTTTCAATTTCGAAAGTTCGTGAAGAATGTCGGAGGCTGGAGTTATTGGATATGAGCCGAGGAATAACTTAAGCTTACTTTGAACGGAAGCGGCGATTAGGCCGTACGAAAGTGCGACATTGCCGCTGATATTCCGATAGCGGCCAGGTGGCATTTTTGCGGGAGCAATTTCATAGGAGACAGCAAAATCTTCGGTAGTTTCACCGTAGTTCCAGCCCGTCCTGTATGCGAGGAGATTTGCCTCCAGAATGTCAGGTTTTTTTGCAAATTTTGCTTTCAAAAAACTCTCAGTGGCTTCAACTGGACGGTGGTACATCCAGGAGAGTAAGCCCAGAGCAAACATGTTCTTAGAACGTTCTGCCTCTTTGCGAGAAAGCGAAAGATGTGACAGCGCTGCAACGGTAAGGGATGTCAGCGCGACTGCGTGAACTTTGTAACTATCTAGCGATCCATCTTCAAGTGGATTGGCTGCATATCCAACTTTTGTGAGATTGCGAGTGGTGAACTCATCGCTATCCACGATGATTGTTGCACCACGTCGTAAATCACGCATGTTTGCCTTAAGTGCAGCAGGATTCATTGCCACCAAAATATCTGGAGCGTCTCCCGGAGTTTGAATCAAATGATCAGCGAAGTGAAGTTGAAAAGATGACACCCCCAGCAGTGTGCCTTGAGGTGCGCGAATTTCTGCGGGGTAATTCGGAAGTGTGGAAAGGTCATTTCCGAGGCTGGCTGTGTCCATCGTGAAGCGGTCGCCCGTGAGTTGCATGCCATCTCCGCTGTCACCAGCGAATCGAATAACTACTTGGTCTAGAGATATAACTGGCTTGCCCACCCGCACATCTTCCCACTTTGGAGCGTAATAACCACTTAAAATCCAATTCTTTTAAGGGATATTCGTCTCACTTTTTCTCGGAGACAACCCGAGCTTCTCATTGGGAATTCGGCGAGCGAGAAGGGCAACCCCAAGTAGGAGAAGTGCGCTCGCCAGGTAGACACGGTTTGAGGCGATGACGAAGCCATCGCGGGCGGCGGTATCTAAATTTCTTAAGGCGCTACCAGCACCTTCTAGACTGGCAGGGGTCAGGTTTCCATGAGATTTCCAGAGTTGAAAGATGGCCGCAAGCGAGATGCCGACGCCGAGAACACCTCCACATTGTCTAGCGAAGGTATTTATTGCCGATCCAGAGCCCCTATGTCTGTGACCTAGCGCATGTGGAGCCACAACCGATCCGAATTGCGTGACAAGGCCTGATCCGAATCCCAAGGCGGTGACGGCAAGTGTCACAGACCACAGTTGGGGACTGAGATACAGGAGGAAGAATCCAAGCGAGAGGGCACAAAGCCCGATAGTTGCAAGCCATCTGTAGTAACCCGTCTTGGCAATTGAACGACTGGCCAATCCAGAGCCAATGAGGTTGCCGACCCCCATGGGCAGAAGGGCGAATCCTGCAATGGCGGGGCTTTTGCCATGCACAACTTGAACTGAGAGCGGAACAACGACAAGACCTACAAACATTGCTGCACCTGAGACCGAACTTGCGGTCAGGGTGATAACAAAAAGTCGATTCTTGAAGAAATGAATTGGGATTAGCGCCGTGTCTCCCAAACGCCTTTCGGCGTAGACAAAAAGTATTGCGGTGCAGGGAAGTGAGAAAATTAAGTAGGGTCGCCAATGGGTAATGTTTTCAGAGATAGATGATTGGCTGGCGAGCAAGAGGGACAGAACGAAGACACTAAAAAGGGAGACTCCCCACCAGTCGAAGGAATGTTGGTGAAGTTCTTGCTTGACGTGCAGAAATCGAAGTGCACGGTAAATCGCAATGAGTGCGATTGGAATATTCAATATGAAAATCCACCGCCAACCAGCGATTCCAAGAATGGAATTTTGAGTGGCTATCACGCCGCCTACTATTGGACCAAGTAAACTGGATGAACCGAAGACTGCTACGAAAACAAGTATGTACCGTGCCCTCTCGCGTGGTGGAACCAGATCGGAAATAACCGCAAAGGCCAGGGATAAGAGGCCGCCAGCTCCCATACCTTGGATAGTTCTGCCGAGAATCAGTAGGGTGAAAGTCGGTGCGATGGCAGCAAAAGTAGAACCAATGAGAAAGAACACGAGCGCTCCGAGAAAGAGCGGACGCCTTCCAAAACCATCCGATAGTCGGCCGTAGATAGGCGTTGTAATCAAAGAAGCAAATAGGTATGTCGTTAGCAACCAACTTTGATCCGAAAGTTGCGCAAAATGGGTTGCAATCGTTGGCCCAGCCGCTGACATGACTGTCTGATCCAACGCCGCTAGGAACATCCCCAGAGCCAGCGAGGAGAGAATTTTTAATATCGCGGGTGAAAAGGAGGTTCCACTCTCTTTCCCTGTTGCCATTGAAAATCAGTTACTTGCTTGCGCCACAGTTGGGAGTTCTTTCCGTGGGTTTGGACAGCAATCCGAGGCGCAGAAATCTGACCAAGGTCCTATTGATGAGAGCGCCCTTTTTTCACTTTGAACTTGTCGCTCTTGAATGAGATCGACAACTCCTGAGACGAATTCTGCAGATGTTCCAGGAGTCGCTACGCGGAAGAATTGAAGCCCCAACTTGCCGCATATGTTCTTTGCTTCGTGATCCAAATCCCACACGACTTCTACATGATCACTGACGAATCCAATCGGAACGACGACCGCTGTTGAAATCCCTGAATGAGCTGCTACATGCAAGGCATCTCCGATGTCGGGTTCGAGCCATGGGATATGTGGGGCGCCACTTCGGGACTGATAGACCAACGACCATTGAGGAATCTCACCCGTAAATCGCCTGGTCACTTCTTCGATAATGCATACGGCTGCCGCATTGTGTTGTGCCACGTATGCGCCATTGTGGAACGTGTCGCGAAGGCTTGCAGGACCAGAACTCTCCGCCATGGAAATGGGAATGGAGTGAGTCGTAAAGAAAATATGAGTGTCAGATGTACTGACTCTATCCTCCTTGAGTGTTTTAAGTACTTGAGTCAGCCCTTTGGCGAATGGCGCAATAAATCCAGGATGGTCAAAATAGTGGCGGACTTTGTCAATTGTTAAGGTTCCGCCCAGCCCTGTATCAATGAGCGCTTGTGCCAGGTTCTCGCGGTATTGACGGCATCCCGAGTATGAGGAGTAAGCGCTGCTCACAAACGAAAGAACTCTGCGATGGCCCTCCGCATGTATCTGTTGAAGGGTTTCTGCTAGAAACGGATGTGAATTGCGATTTCCCCAATAGATGGGCGTTTCGATACTGCGTCTGTTGAATTCCTCGCGAAGACATTTCAAAAAATTGCGATTCTGTTCATTAATCGGGCTTACGCCCCCAAGGGCCAGATAATGATGCGACACTTCTTCTAATCGCTCTCTGGGGACTCCTCGGCCTGCAGTGACGCGTTCTAAAAAAGGCATGACCTCCTCTGGAGATTCTGGTCCGCCAAATGTGGTGAGCAAGATTGCATCGTAATTCACGAAATTAGATCTCCAATGGAAGAAGGTTCGATTCTTCGACCGGTATAAAAAGGAATTTCCTCACGGACATGCAGGCGAGCTTTTGTTGATCGTAGATCGCGCATGAGGTCGACAATTTCTGGCAGGTCGTTGGATTCGAGGGCCAATACCCACTCGTAATCTCCAAGAGCGAAGGATGCAACTGTGTTGCTTAGAATTCCGGTGAAATCACGACCAGCCATTCCGTGCTCAACGAGGAGCGCCCGGCGTTCTTCGTCCGGAAGCAGATACCAGTCGTATGAGCGAACAAAAGGGTAAACGCAGAGCCAATCCCTTGCTGAGGCTCCGGCCATAAAGGCCGGAACATGGCCCTTATTGAATTCGGCCGGGCGATGCAGGGCCATGGCAGCCCAGGCTGTCTCTAGGGATTTGCCAAGAGTGGATCGTCTAATTTCACGAAGGGTTGTTTGGATCTGTTCGGCGCGAGGAGCGTGAAACCAGAACATGAGATCGGCATTCGCCCGCATTCCGGAGACATCGTAGATGCCCCGCAATTGAACGTCTTCGCCTTCTGCTCTGGCAAGGATTTCATGTAAGCCCTTGATGCACTCTTCTGGCTGATCTGACAATTCAGTCCGACGAAATACGGTCCACGATGTGAATCGAATCGTCTCATTAATTTCTTTGGCTAAACTTCTTCCACCGTGCTGCGTCATCAGAGCATTATGCCAGCGAACAGGTTAGGAGAGCATTCGTGATGGTTCACCATTCGAGAGCATCTCAAGAACGCCCCATGGTCGCAGTGATAGGTGGCGGCGTGAGCGGACTGATTTGCGCCAGACGTCTAAGCCAGAAAGGTATCCACGTCACGCTATTTGAAGCCGAGCCAATTCTCGGTGGTGAAATACGAACGACAATCTTTGCTGGGCATCACATTGACATGGGAGCAGAGGCAGTTCATCTTTCGGCGCCAGGGATGAAGGAGCTCATAGCGGAGTTGGGGTTGAGTGACGAACTCATGAGTTCCAACCCCGGTATGTCGTGGATCTGGACGCGTCGCGGACTGCGCCGCCTTCCTGCAGGAGTGGGTCCGTCTGGTCCTCGCCACCTTCGGCCAGTACTCGGCTCCGGGGTAATGTCCATGAGGGGGCTAGTTCGGGCGGCTCTTGAACCTCTGATCCCTCGACGAATCCCCCAAGAAGATATGGGTGTCGGTGAGTATGTAAGTCAGCGGTTTGGACGCCAGGTAGTCGAGCGATTTGTAGATCCCGTACTCGGAAGTTTGCATGCCGGTAATGTGTATAAGTTGAGTCTGCGCGCTATTGCCCCCGAACTCTCGACCATCGCCGATTCAGGAGCATCAGTAATGATGAGTAGGCGGGGTCAGAAGAGTGGGCCGCCGCTTTCATTTGCCACGTGGGTCGGTGGACTTTCCACACTTGCTAATCGACTTTTGACCGGTACCGATGTTGAAGTGAGGACTTCGACACCTGTTGACGCAGTAAGAAGTCTGCCGAATGGTCGCTTTCAGATCCAAGAGTCCAGTGGAAAGACAATGGAAGTCGACGGAGTCGTTCTAGCGGTTCCTGCCAGAATTGCGGCACAGATAATTCGTCCGGTCTCCCAGAAGGCCGCGAATATTTTGGAGCAGATTCGGTATGCCTCAGTGGCTACAGCACTCGTTGCATATCCTCTGGACGCAGTAGGGGGAGTTAAGGCGTTAAGCGGTACGGGTCTTTTGGTTCCGTCTACCCGGGGACGACTCCTTAAAGCCGCAACTTTTCTTACAACGAAATGGTCGCATCTTGCGGATCCAAATTATTTTCTCATGCGCCTGTCCAGTGGGCGCGCAGATGAAGGAGAGATTGAAAAGCTGGAAGATTCTGCATTAGTCGCGGGACTGCATAGTGACTTGGTCGCGGCCACCGGCATTAGCTCAGAACCTGTTCAGTATTTTGTGCAGCGGTGGCCTCATGCAATTCCACAACTTGAAATTGGGCACCTCAATCTCGTTGCCCAAGTTCGTCAGGAACTCGAACTTCAACCCGGCGTGATGATCGCAGGGTCGTCATATGACGGCTTGGGTATTGCAACCTGCCTGCGCTCTGGAGAACGGGCGGCTAGTGCGTGTTTGGCTCTTTTTTAGTCGCTTAGAAGCGCCATCGGCGACCCCTCAGGTTGATAGATGCATGCGGGATCTTCGCCTAAAGCATTACCTGTGGTCGCGTATGCCCGAGCACGGGAGCCTCCACAAAGATCGGCATACTCGCAGTAGCCACATCGACCAGAGAAATTGGATGACCTAATCTCTCGAAGAAGAAGGTTGTCTCTATAGATTTTGGCGATTGGGTGATCGCGAACATTTCCTAGCGGTTTAGGCAAGAATCCAGCTGGGTAGATCTCGCCGTTATATGCGACGAATACAATCCCCTTGCCGTCGCGCGTGGCGGTGGTGTGTGCCCGCATCCTCAAAGTTGCTGGACCTAATAGCGAAACCAGGCGGTCAGATAATCTGTTGTAGAACGGGCTGTCAGGGGCAAGGTCTCCGTCAATTCGGCGTCTAACAATACGTCGGAAGAACGGAGCTTCGACTGTACGGATGATGAAACCGTACTGCGATGCATCGTAGAGGAAATGACATATGTCCTCGTGCTCCTGCGGTGTTACAGCTTCAGTTACGATTCCGCGACCCATTTGAACGAGGAAGAAAACCTCCCAAATCTGTGCGCCTGCGTCCGCGACGATCTTCGCGATCTCTGCGAGTTCATCGACATTGGACCGCATCACAGTTGTATTTACCTGAACCGTGAGACCGGAGCTCGTTAAGGCACGAATTGCCTCAACTGTCTTCTCAAAATGTCCTGGGATACCACGCACTGTGTCATGGGTCTGTGCGATAGCGCCGTCCAGACTAATTGAAACTGCCTTCACTCCACTCGATCGAATTCGCTCGATCATTTCGGGGGTAAGTGATGGCGTGACGGAGGGAGAGAGGGCAACCGGCACTCCTAATTTGGTTGCGTGCTCGACAAGACCGAAAATATCTTGACGCAACAGACAGTCGCCGCCGGTAAGAACAAGTATTGGGTAAGGCCGTCCAAAAGCAGCAACTTGATTTATAAGTTCGAAACCCTCATCGGTGGTGAGTTCGCCAGGAAGAGCCTGCGCAGTGGCGCTAGCACGGCAATGTTTACACGATAGTAGGCATGCACGTGTTGTTTCCCAGAAAACCAACATGGGTCGTTGCGCGTAATCCAAGCGGGGTTTCGTACTTGTAGCGACATTCTGATCATGCGTCATCTCTAAACTCCATCTCTCCGAAAGAGTGCACTGATAGAAGTTAGAGTATGCGCATTGAGGCAGTTGCGTTAGCGAGATCGATCAAATGAGTTGACTCTCACCTTTTCAGTTTTATTACTGAGAATAAATGAGTGATAGCACCAAGAAATAACTTGCCAGGAATTGTAAAGGGATTCCTATTAATCACCGTGAATAAAGGCGACCATTCTTGTAAGGAGTTCCGGGTCGGTATCTGGTGGTACTCCATGCCCAAGATTGACTACATGGGCAGGAGCAAACGATCCTCGTTTGAGAACGTCGGTGACGTGCAATTTCAAGTCCTCCCATGATCCACTTAATCTTTCTGGATCAATATTGCCCTGAAGAGGAATCTTTCCGCCCAGAATCTCATTTGCTACATCCAATGGGGTATCTGAATCAATTCCCATGACGGTCGCACCAACATCACGCATCTGCATCAGCATGGAACCAGTTTTAGTTCCGAAGTGAACTCGCGGTACTGGAAGATCTGAAAGCGAACTCATAACGGATTTAGAATGTGGCGCAGCAAAAGTCGAATACTCATCAGGTGATAATTTCCCCGCCCACGAATCAAAGAGTTGGAGTGCACTAGCTCCAGCCATAATTTGGGCTCGGATAAAAGTGCTAGTTGTTCGAGATACCCAAGAAAGTATGTCGTGCCAAAGTTGAGGGTCATTCTTCATTAGTGATCGAGTTATTGGTAGATCTCTCGATGGAGCCCCTTCAATCAAATATGAAGCGAGTGTGAACGGAGCCCCGCCAAAACCGATCAAGGGTGTTGAGCCAAGTTCTGCAATAACGATTTTGATCGCTTGGGTGATTGGAGCCAGTGCATTGATATCGAGTTCTTTGAGGTTATTTAAGTCTTGCCTTGTATGAACGGGGTGATCGAGTACTGGCCCTATTCCTGAAACTATGTCGACATCCACACCCGCTAATCGAAGTGGAATCACAATGTCACTAAAGAATATTGCGGCATCTACTTTATGGCGGCGCACTGGTTGAAGTGTTATTTCAGCGGCCATTTCGGGTCGCAGACAGGACTCCAACATTGGAATCCCTCTCCGTATCGATCGATATTCAGGAAGAGATCGACCCGCCTGACGCATCATCCAGACTGGTTTGTACGACGTGCGAATGCCTTGGTAAGCCTTAATAACCTGAGAATCGGCTGTCAGGCCAGAGGTGAGCGGATGATCCAACGGCAGGGACACGGGAGCATCATGCCATTAAATTGGGACTACTATTCGCGAGTGGCGTTGGTATTAATCGGTGCGAGTCATCACAATCTCTCGCTTGCTAAACTCGAGTTGCTTGAGCGTGAAGCAAGTGTCATTCGAACCCGTCTTTTCAACTCCTCAAGTATTGAGCACGGAATAACTGGCGGAATTCTCATATCCACGTGCAATCGTTTTGAGGTTTATTTTGATGCCGATAAATTCCATAGCGCTGTCGATCGCGTTATCGAAATGATCAGGGATATCTCAGGTTTGAAAGAAGCAGAGATCAATCAGGTGCTTCAAGTATCTAGTGGCATGGCCGTGGTCCAGCATCTTTTTGCGGTGACCGCTGGCCTCGAGTCCATGATTATCGGTGAGGCGGAAATCGCTGGTCAAGTTCGCAGTTCTTTCAAATTGGCCCAGAAAGAGAAGAGCACAACACCACATCTGGAGCAGCTCTTTCAACGTGCCCTTGCTAATTCGAAAGTGGTGACACACTCAACTGGCCTTGGTGCAGCGGGTCGGTCAATTGCAGATGTTGGGCTTACTGTTGTCCAGAATCGGTACGGGGAGATTGCGGACAAGCAGACAGTCGTGATCGGAACGGGTGCTTATTCACGAGTCGTAGTTGCTGCCCTACAACGTAGGGGCTGTCAAGAAATTTTCGTTTATTCAACCAGTGGACGTGCCCGTCAGTTTAGTCAGTCCCACAATACGAAAGAGATATTGAGCAATGGACTGGCTGAGGCAATCGCCAAGGCAGATTTGGTTATCGCCTGCAGTGGCAATGCGAATCCGATCATTGACGTTTCGCTAATAAGGGCAGCTCGTGGAGGAAGGGAAACGCTTCCGATTATTGATGTTGGACTTACATCTGATCTTATGCCTGAAGTGAAAAGTTTAGCTGAGGTTGACGTTATCGACCTCGAAGTTATTCGTGATAACGCGCCTAGCGAGCATGGCGAAGAGATCTTCCAAGCTCACGACATCGTACAAAAGGCTGTACTTGAATTTGAGAATGAACAGTCAGCTCGATCGATGGATCCGGCCGTTGCTGCAATGAGATCTCATGTAGGAATTTTTATAGATCTCGAAGTTAAGCGTGTGAGAGATAAATCCGGAAACGAAGTCGCAGATCAGGTCGAGCAGTCATTGCTCCGAGTAACAAATGCTCTGCTACACACTCCCTCAGTAAGAGCACGTAGCCTTATTCGCTCGGGGGATCAGAGCGATTACCGCCAGGCTTTGCAGGTGCTTTTTGGCATTGAGCTTGAAACACTGAAAGATGTCTAATCGAGTTTTTCTTCTGGGAACTCGTGGGAGTCTTCTTGCAACGACTCAAGCACGTCTCGTAGCAAATTTATTGAAGTCCAGCGCTGGTTTTGAGATATCTGAATCCATTATTCGCACGGAAGGGGATGACACTTCTACATCGCTCACGAGTCCAGCGCGACCTGGCATTTTTGTAACAGCATTGAGAGCAGCACTGGTAGCCGGTGATGTGGATCTGATAGTTCACTCCTATAAGGACCTTCCTTCCCTTCCCGAACCCGGCATCGTCATCGCCGCTATTCCAAAGAGGGAAGATCACAGAGATGCTCTTATCTCCCGAGAAAATCTCACTCTCTTAGAATTGCCCACGGGCGCACGTGTTGGAACTTCGTCACCCCGTCGGGCTGCGCGAATTAGCCACCTTCGCCCCGATCTTGAAGTCATCCCGATGCGCGGAAACGTGGATTCTCGCTTGTCGAAGGTGTCTCGAGGTGAGTTTGACGCTGCAGTCCTTGCGGTCGCGGGACTAAACCGCGTCGGACTCGCAGGGAGGATAACCGAGTACTTCACCGAAGACCAACTACTACCAGCTCCAGCACAAGGCGCACTCGCAATTGAGTGTCGCAGCGACGATACGCAATTGATTGAGGCACTTTCATTGTTGGAGGATCCGTACACAAGAGTTACAACAACGGCCGAGCGCGCAGTTCTAGTTGGGATTTCGGCAACATGTGCCACGGCCATCGGTGCATTCGCAACATATCAGAATGGGATCTTAAACCTCGCCGCCGAACTTTCCGCATCGGATGCTGATGAGCACGAAAGACGTTCTACTACCCAAGAAAATCTGCGCTTAGATGATCTATCAAAGGCGCACGCTCTCGGACTTTCAGTTGCACAGGCGATCATGAATACTTCACTTGGTTCACGACTAGGTTCGACTCGTGATTAAGCCAGTGTTGCTGATTCGAAGTGAGAATAATGAAGTCGACTCGGCTGCTCTCGGAAAACTTGGGATCCCTTCACTAGTTGACCCCTACTTGGAGATTACGGCCGCAAGTGATCAAAGAGAGGGAATGCGACTTTTCGAACTTTTACGTTCCTCAATGGGGCCGGTCTGGGTCATCGCTACTTCGAGCAACTCGATCCGCTATTGGGCGCACATGGTTGGAGAAGAGCAATTTCGATCCGAGTTGCTAACCCGTGAAAATCTGAATTTCGCTGCCGTAGGTGAAGCGACTGCTCACACTCTTCGGCATTATGGTGCGCCAGAAGTCTTTCTACCTTCTCGCCCTGAGGCAGCAACGCTGGCTGGGGAGCTCGTACTGCTGGATCGACGATCTAGCGCCCTAATACCTGGTGGAAATCTAGCGATGCCAAATTTGCCGCTGGTTTTGAGGAACTCTGGGTGGGTTGTGGATACGGCAGAGGTTTATAAGACTTCTCGAGTAAGTGTGGAGCCCCAATCCGCCGACCTTCTTAGAAAAGGCGAGTTCAGCGCAGTGCTTCTGCGCTCGCCGAGTGCAGTGGACGCACTGGTGCATTTTGTTCCCAGGCCACTAGTACCGTTAGTTTGTGCAGGTTCCACCACTGCGTCTGCGGTATACGCTCACGGTTTAAAGGTTGATGCCCTGTCTCCGCAGCCAACTCCAGAGGCAGTGGCAAGCACGATTTATTCTTTGATTTTCCGCTAGAGATTTAGAGAAAAGGTGAAGTAATGACGCTGATTGAACGACCACGCCGACTTCGAAGCACATCGGTACTTCGCGCGATGGTGCGTGATACCAGTGTCGCACCTGCCTCCCTCATTCTCCCCTTGTTTATCCGTGAAGGCTTGACGACTCCGAAGCCCATTGAAGGAATGCCGGGTGTTGTTCAGCATACGAAGGATTCATACAAGGCCGAAATCGATCGTGCACTGGAGGCAGGTATTGGTGGAGTCATGGTCTTTGGTATTCCTGAAAAGCGTGACCCATCGGGATCTGAGGCGTTGAATCCGGAGGGTGTTCTCTCAAGCGCGATACGTGATGCTCGAACTCATGCCGGTGATGACTTGGTGATTGTGGCCGATCTATGTCTTGATGAGTTCACTAGTCATGGGCATTGCGGAGTGCTTGATAAAGGCGGAAACGTGGACAACGACGCGACTCTTAAAATATATGGAGAGATGGCTAAAGTGCTTGCCAATTCAGGAGCGCATATGGTTGGAACCAGTGGGATGATGGATGGACAAGTGGGCGTTGTTCGGGATGCGCTTGATTCTGATGGATATACGGATGTACTTATTCTCGCCTATGCGGCAAAATTCGCGTCGGCGTTTTACGGACCTTTTCGCGACGCTGTTGAATCTCAACTGCAAGGAAACCGAAGTACTTACCAGCAAGACCCGGGAAATATTAAAGAGTCTATGCGTGAGGTCCGACTTGATGTTTCGCAAGGTGCGGATATCGTCATGGTCAAGCCATCCCTTGCTTACCTGGATATCTTGTATGCCGCTTCGCAAGCAGTTGATGTTCCGACGGCCAGTTACATAGTCTCGGGAGAGATGGCAATGATTGAAGCAGCAGCAGCTCAGGGCTCACTTGATCGCGAGCGGGCGATTCTTGAAGTCCTATCCTCTGTCAAACGAGCTGGAGCATCGGTGATCTGTACTTATTGGGCTATTGAGGCTGCTCGCATATTGAAGAGGAATCCTGCATGACATCGGGACGACCTATTGCACAATCTCAGTATTGGCACAATCGAGCGCTCGCAATAATTCCAGGTGGCGTCAGTTCACCTGTGCGAGCTTTCTCTTCAGTTGGAGGCACTCCCCGTTATTTTGTCGAAGGACGAGGATCTCGCGTAATTGATGTTGACGGCAATGAATATGTTGATCTTGTGGGGTCTTGGGGTCCGATGATCGTCGGGCATGCGCACCCTGATGTCGTGCGACGTGTGGTTGAGTCTGCGGCAAAATCTTCTTCCTTTGGCGCCCCCGGTCCAAACGAAGTGCTTCTTGCCGAAGAAATGCAACGGCGGGTGAGAGCGATTGAAAAAGTTCGATTTGTCTCTTCGGGCACTGAGGCAGTAATGACTGCGGTGCGGCTTGCCCGAGCCGCAACAGGTAGGAATGTCATCGTCAAGTTTGTGGGTTGCTACCACGGTCACGCAGATTCATTGCTTGTACAGGCAGGTTCGGGAGTTTTGACACTAGGTCTTCCGAATTCCCCTGGCGTCACCCCAGGGCAAGCGCAGGATACAGTGGCAGTGGCTTATAACGACGTGGAAGCTATTACTTCACTTTTTGCTCAACGTGGTCATGAAATTGCAGCAGTACTCACTGAGGCGATCCCGGCAAATATGGGGGTCGTTCCTCCGATGCCAGGATTTAATGCACTTCTAAGCAACCTCTGCAAAAAGTACGGTGCGCTATTTATTCTTGATGAAGTGATGACCGGCTTCCGAGTATCTTCCGGTGGATTGTGGAACCTCGTTAAGGATGAGGAAGCATGGACTCCAGATTTATTCACCTACGGAAAAGTAATTGGCGGCGGATATCCCGTGGCAGCAGTTGCCGGCTCTGCCAATATTATGGATTTGTTGGCTCCAGTTGGCGCGGTGTATCAAGCAGGGACCCTCAGTGGTAATCCGGTAGCGACAGCTGCTGGTCTGGCAACATTGGAACTCTGCGACGATGCGCTTTATGCAACACTTGATCGACGGGCCACTGAAGTTGGGCAAGTTGTCTCCGAAGCGCTAACTGAGCAAGGCGTAGCGCATAGATTGCAAAGAGGCGGAAATTTATTCTCAATTTTCTTCTCTCCTGACGAGGTACGCTCATTTGAAGACACTCAGTACCAAGATGTGAGGAAATTCGCGGCTTTCTTTCACGCGATGCTCTCGCAGGGGGTGTCTCTTCCTCCATCGGCTTACGAAGCATGGTTTGTTTCCGGCGCACATACAGATGAAGATATTTCCTTAATTGCCTCGGCTTCTAAAGTTGCCGCAGTGGAGGCTGCTCGCACAACTGATTGAATCTAGCTGCTAAATGAGCCGTCCGCGAGCCAATGGAGATTCCCGTACTTCTCCATTGATTTTTTCGATCAAGTAGGCCATCTTCCTGTTTGCTTCATCGGATTCTCTGTCCGTAATGACTTCGACCGGTATTTCATTCTCAAAGAGAATTCCCACGCCATCATCAGTGGCGTAGATCCGCTTGAAAGTTTCGTTTTCAATAAGTTCGTGAGCCATGGGTCGTCGCTGCGCTTCTGAGTCGTAGTGAACAGCATTTCCGAAGGGCAAGAATCCAAGTCCATTTATGATTGGCCGCAGTTCTGGCCCGAATGAATCAGTCGGTCCGCCTTGAAACCAGCAGAGTGAACCAGCGCTTACTCCGCCAAGGATGACACCATTGTCATAAGCCTCACGAAGTACCGCATCGACCTCATGCAATTTCCAGAGGGTGAGGAGGTTGGCGACGGAACCACCTCCGACCCATATCACGTCCGAGTTGAGGAGATGTTCTTTGATAGGCGCATTTGGCTGAGTGAAGAGTTGTAGATGTGTGACATCACAGTTGAGTTTGCTCATCGCGGCGTAAGACTTTGAGAGATACCCACTGTTGTCTCCAGATGCAGTGAGTACAAAACAGACCCGGGGGCGTTCCTTGCCACTGAGTGCGAGCATTCGAAGAAAGGTTTCTCCTGGCTCCATTACATCCCAACGATCCGTTGATAGGAATCCACCACTAGTTGCCATAATGCGTCGGGTGACCATCTTCTATTTTTTCACCTTAATCAAGATAGTTTTGAGGGTGTGATCGAACGGAGGAGCACCTTCTTCACTTTCATTGCGGATCAACTTCTTGCTCTCTTTTTCAAGGAGTCGATGCTCACTGCCCGGTTTGAGCACTGTATCGAAGAGATCAATGCCAATCGTTCCCGCACTCGGGCGTTTGCTGCCAGAGCGCCTAGATCGAATAAGTTGGTAAATACCCAACCCAATCAAGATCACGACGAGTCCTGGGAGGCTAAGCGCAAAAAGCGTCATCACCTTATGAGTTTACTCTCTAACTCGGGAGTACGCTCAACAGATGGATCCGAAGGGAGGGCTTAGTTCAAAAGAAGCGAGAGTTTTACTTGAAAAGTACGGTCCCAATTCAATCGAGGAGAAACCCGTTCACTCCAATACTCGCCTCATACTTCGACAATTTAAAAGTCCCATTATTCTCATTCTCTTTGCTGCGACGATTATTTCAATGTTCGCAGGTGAGATAACCGATGGCATCATCATCCTCTCGATCATCATTCCCAGCGGGCTTTTAGGTTTCTGGCAGGAGAATCGAGCTAGCCAAACCATGCAGGGTCTTATGACCCGCGTTCAAGTGCACGTTAACGTGATTCGGGATGGAGTTGAGGCAAGAATTCCTATGAGCGAGCTCGTTGTAGGCGATCTGGTGACTTTGCATATTGGTGACGTTGTGCCTGCGGACATCCATTTGGTGAAGTCCGAGAAATTGCTTGCCGATGAATCTGCTTTGACTGGTGAGTCGTATCCTCGAGAAAAGAGCGTCGGAGCCATTGATAAATCCAAGCCCCTTGCTGACAGAAGTAGCGAGCTTTTCCTTGGCTCACATATTGTTGGAGGATTCGGAGAAGGAATCGTAGTAAAGACTGGTCGCTCGACTCAGTTTGGCGCGCTGGCGAAAGAAATTGGTTCTCATGATGTGACGACGCGCTTTGAACGCGGAACGACTTCCTTTGGGATATTACTCATGCAGGCAATGTTGGCTCTACTCTCCATACTTTTTATTGTTAATGTCCTTCTACATCGTCCGTTACTTGATTCAATTCTCTTTTCACTGGCTTTGGCAGTGGGTCTCACACCTCAACTTCTTCCGGTGATTATTTCGGTCTCCCTCGCTGCTGGCGCAAGACATCTGGCGCAAGAACAAGTTCTCGTAAAGCGACTGGATGCCATAGAAGATTTCGGGTTGATGACTGTCCTTTGCACTGATAAGACCGGAACCATAACAGCAGGGTCTGTGAGTTTGAATCAAGCACTTGACTCGGATGGCGCAGTCAACGAAACAGTGCTCGGCCTGGCATATCTCAATTCCAAACTGCAGAGGGGGTATGAAAACCCTTTGGATGCAGCGATAATTAGTTCGGCGGAAGCGGAAAATAGATTTGAATTGATTCCCTTCCTTGACGAGATTCCTTATGATTTTGAACGGAGAAGACTTTCCATTCTGGTATCAGGCAGCGTGCCAACTTTGATTACCAAGGGAGCATTTGAAAGCGTATTGGCGGTATGTTCACACGTGCGCAGTCAGCGTGAAGTACTGGACGTGGCGAAGATGCGAGATGAGTTGCTCGCGCGTTTTGACGATCTAAGCACCAAGGGGAATCGAGTGCTTGCTGTGGCCACTAAGGCCATCATGGAAGGCAAGGACATTTCGGTAAGTGATGAGAGCGAGATGGTTTTTGAAGGGCTCCTGGTTTTTCAAGACCCCCTCAAACCCGATGCAAGCCAGGCGATTGCTGAACTCAAAGAATTAGGTGTTGATCTGCACTTAGTCACGGGCGATAACCGTTTGGTAGCACGGGCGATCGCGACTCAAGCTGGATTGGTTTCTGATGTACTCCTGACGGGATCTGATCTAAATGTTATGAGTGATGAAGTATTGGCGAGCAAGGCTCGTGACTGCCGAATTTTTGCAGAAGTGGACCCGATTCAGAAGGAACGGATAATCCTGGCGTTGAGAGCGGGTGGGGCGACGGTCGGGTATTTTGGCGATGGAATAAATGACGCCGCGGCTTTGCACGCAGCCGATGTGGGAATCTCGGTGGATACGGCGGTGGATGTGGCAAGAAACGCCGCGTCAGTGGTGCTTCTTAGTAAGGACCTTCATGTAATTGCAGAGGGTGTTCGCCTAGGTCGTCGGACATTTGTAAACACAATGAAATATGTGAGAGTTGGGGTAAGTGCGTCTTTCGGCAATGTAGTTTCAATGGCGGTTGCGGATGTTTTTCTTCCATTTCTACCCTTGCTTCCTACGCAAATTCTCTTACTTAATTTCATGACGGATTTCCCCGCTATTAGTATCTCTTCAGATTCGGTTGATCCTGAGTCGGTTGAGAAACCCCGGTCATGGGACATAAGGTCGATACGAAAATTCATGATTCTTTTCGGTTTACTTAGCTCCGCATTCGACATCATGACATTTCTCATTCTTCGTCTGGGCTTTCATGCCTCGGTTACTGAATTTCGAACTGGCTGGTTTGTCGAATCGACGCTTACTGAACTTACGGTGATGTTGGTCTTAAGAACCAAAAGGCCATTCTGGCGGAGTCGGCCCGGGAAAGGTCTGTTGATTTCGAGCGTAGTGCTGGTCGTTGTCACTGTGCTACTTCCATTTACTCCGATTGGAAGAGTCATTGGTTTGACTTCGCTTTCCGTGCCAATACTCCTGGTTCTCTTTGCTTTAATTTGCTTATACGCAGGCCTCAATGAAAGTGCTAAGAAGCGTTGGATGCACTAGATGATTCCAAAGTCTTCAACCGGGTACGCATGGCTAGTCGTTTTCGTCCTCGGAGCGGTATTCCAGTGGTGGAGGGGATCAGGAGCGGATTTTGTTATCTATTCTTGCGTCGCAATTCTGTTAGTGATGGATCTCCAGCCGAGATTCCATATTCCAAGGAATAACACTCCCAGTTTCATCTTTTGCGCTTGGTGGCTGGCGTTGAGCTCTTGTATTTTCATGTTCGCGCCAATTCATAGCATTGAGTCCACGATCACTTCGTTGTTTCTCCTTCCACTATTGATGACAATCATCTGGCAGCGAGAGGAAAGAACAACGATTTCACTTATCAACGCTTCGCGGTTTACTTCCCGCATTTGGGCTTTACTTGCCTTACTACTCTCTTTAAGTGAGGTGGGAAATTATTTTGGAAGCGATTTCACAGGAAACGACAGCAAATATCCGACACTAACGGTCCTGATTGATCCCATCGTGGCATCGACCGTGGGAAGAATAGGATTCGTTTTTCTCTGGTCATTAATCGGAATTGAATTACTACGTGGGTCAATAAGAAGATGACTTCGTCAATATTTACCCTAGGTTACTTTCTTTGCGCCATTGGAGCGACCATTTTATGGATCACCTCCCGAACTGCCTCAGATAAAATCGTACCTCTCACCTCTTTGATGGAGACGATTCTCAAGAGTCGTACCAACAGGGTTGCTCTCTTCGGCGCATGGTGGTGGATTGGATGGCATTTTTTTGGACAACCTTGGTCGAATTAGTGACTTCACGAGTACTCCATCACTCACTTTTATTCGACAATAGTGGTACTTTGAGGATAACTCGTTGGGAGAAGTAGATGCACTATTGGGTTTGGCTCGCGGTAGCAGGCGGTTTTCTGGTTATTGAAATCTTGACCATGAGTCTGATATTCCTCTCCTTTTCTTTGGCGGCCCTCGTAGGTGCAATTGCAGCTGCGGTATGGGGTGATTCGCCTCTGCAGTGGATTGGATTTGCCATTGCCGCTGTGCTCTCTCTAGGTGTTCTTCGCCCGGTCGTGCGCAAATATCTATTTAAGAAATCTAGCGGAGGCAAGACCGGAATGGATGCGCTCATTCACGCTGAAGCAAAGACAATTTCAACCGTTACCCCAGATGGAGGGTCGATCCGCCTTCATAACGAAGTATGGACGGCACGTTCGTTGACTGGATTCATTCCAGAGGATTCATCGGTCACCGTTATTCGTATCGATGGGGCAGTGGCAGTCGTAGCGCCAAAAATTTCTAGCCATAACGCTTAGGAGAGAAGAAATGAATTTAAATATTGCTCTTGCCGTACTGCTTGTCATCGCAGTAGTTATTGTAATAAGTGCGATTAAGATTATTCCTCAGGCAAGTGCAGGAATTGTTGAAAGGCTTGGTAAATACCACAGCACATTAGAACCAGGACTTAATTTAATTTTTCCAGGAATTGATCGCCTTCGCCCACTAGTTGATTTGCGCGAGAAGGTTGTCTCTTTTCCTCCCCAACCGGTGATTACCGAAGATAATTTAGTTGTGAGTATTGACACCGTAATATATTTTCAAGTCACAAATGCCAAGTCTGCGACCTATGAGATTGAAAACTACATTCAAGGTATTGAACAGTTGGTAGTTACGACTCTCCGTAACTCAGTTGGAAGCCTTGACTTGGAAGAGGCGCTCACTTCGCGAGACCATATCAATGCGATTTTGCGTGGAGTGCTCGATGAAGCGACGAGCAAATGGGGAGTAAGAGTCAATCGTGTTGAAATCAAAGCAATTGAGCCGCCACCGAGTGTTCAAGAATCTATGGAAAAGCAGATGCGCGCGGATCGGGATAAGCGTGCGGCCATTCTCACCGCGGAAGGTGAGAAGCAGAGCCAGATTTTGAGCGCGGAGGGCGCAAGGCAGGCCGATATTCTGCGCGCAGAGGGTGAAGCTCAGGCCGCTGTCATTCGCGCAGAGGGAGAAGCTACTGCAATCGGGAAAGTATTTAAGGCTATCCATGACGGAGATGCTGACGAAAAGGTACTTGCATATAAGTATCTTGAGCAGTTATCAGTCATTGCAAATGGGACGGCGAGCAAAGTTTGGGTGATTCCTGCAGAACTTTCTGCGAGCGCAAGTGTCATCGCTCAGGCCTTTAAGCCGTAACCATTGGGGATTTATTTGGTCTTTCTTTTGAGAGTCAATGAGCCTGCTGTGAGCAGAGCGATGAGAAAGAGGGCAATGTAGAGAAGATCACGGCCGATGGATCCTGTCCCGCTTATCACAATTCTTGTCGCGTCGACTGCGTAGGTGAGAGGCAGTATGTCAGAGATCCACTGGAAGAATATGGGCATGCTGTCGCGGGGAGCGAGCAGACCGCTAAGAAGAAGTTGAGGGAACAAGACCGCAGGAAGGAATTGCACCGCCTGGAACTCTGTCTTTGCGAAAGAGCTAACAAAGAGGCCGATAGCCATGCCGAGAAGGGCGTCAAGAATTGCCACAACAATGAGCATTGCTTGCGAACCTGCAATCCTAAGACCCAGCGGTCCAATTGCAACGGTTGATACCACCACTGCTTGAATTAACGCTGCTATCCCAAAAGCTGTCGCGTAGCCCAGGATGAATTCAAGACGAGAGATCGGCAGTATGAGAAGTCTCTCCAGAGTTCCTGAGGTGCGTTCACGAAGCGTTGCGACACTCGTAATGAGGAACATAACAAGCATGGGGAAAATACCAAGAAGCGAACCGGCTACTTGTTGAAATACTCGGGGTTGATCTTGGTAGACGTACTTCAAAATGGTCATTAGGAGGCAGGGAGCAAGAACCATGAGTGCGATCGTGCGTGGGTCATGTCTCAGTTGTGACAGAATTCGATGAGCAGTAGCCCAAATCCGTTTAATGCTCATATTTTCTCCACCAGAGAAATGAAAACCTCTTCCATTTCGGTTTTTCCTGTCTCTTCTTTCAATCCTTGCGGCGTACCTGAGGCGAGTACCTTTCCATCGCGCAAGAGGAAGAGAATGTCGCAACGATCGGCTTCATCCATAACATGGCTACTGATCAATAGGGTTTTTCCTTGGTCAGCTAACCGATGAAAAAGATCCCACAGATCCCTTCTTAAAACTGGATCCAATCCAACTGTTGGTTCATCAAGGATAAGTAATTCAGGTCTTCCGAGTAAGGCAGTAGCAAGCGCAAGGCGTGCTCGTTCGCCCCCAGAGAGGGACGAGGCAATTTGTTTGCGATTCTTCTTCAGATCAACAAGATCGATAATCTCTTCTACTGAGATCTCGGTGTCTCCTAAGAGGCGAGCGAAGTAGTGAAGATTTTCAAGACAAGTGAGATCTGAATAGATGCTTGCGCTCTGTGTGAAGTATCCGATTCTGGTTCGCAAATTTTTTGCACCAGCTGGGTGATCCAGTACGGTAATCGTTCCGGCATGAGTCTGCTGGACTCCTACAATGCTTCGAAAAATCGTTGTTTTTCCGCTACCGCTTGGACCAAGAAGGCCGGCAATGATCCCTCGCCCGACGCGCATGGTGAGATTGGGGATGATCGTCTTATTGTCACGTATAACCGTAAGGTTGGAAATGCTAACACTTTCGGACACCCGTTTAGGCTACTCCCGTATTGAAGCCTTGGATGGATTTGGACTGTGGTAACACGCGTTGGTGAGTTTTTCAGGAATCTAGCGGGTATCTGTTCGGGGCAAGTAGGCACGTAAACGGTGCAGAAGTATTGGTAAGAGAGTAATTTGCGATCATGATCCGAAGTAGGAACGCTTTGTTGTTGACCTTCATTCTCTGGATCGGCTTTCCACTTCCCTCAGCTTTTGCTCACGCGGGACTTATATCTTCCACTCCCAAAAGTGGCGCTCAACTTACCGTTCTGCCCGCCCAGGTGGAACTTGAATTTGGAGAAAATCTTCTAAAACTTGGCGACGCACAAACGAATCTTCTAGTGGTTAAGGATTCCGACGGAATTCAGGTGGATAAGTCAGACTCCTCAATTTCTGGGCGTTTTTTGATTGTGAGCCTTCTTCCAAGCGCCAAAGACGGAGTCTTTACGGCCAATTGGCGAATTGTTTCTGAAGACGGCCATCCTGTTGAAGGCTCATTTCAATTTTCGGTGACATCGTCGCAAAAAGTGGTGCCTGCGGTCAGTCCCACTCCTTTGCTATCTTCGACGCCGACTGCCTCGACTGGCGTGATTGCGGCGGATGGGAAAGTTGGTTTGTGGAGGCAGTACCGATCGCAACTATTTCTAGGATTGTTTTTTCTTTGCGCAGTAATTATTTGGATTGGTTTTAAAGGATTTGTAAAAAGGTAGCGAACTGAAGAGAAGTGGCGGGTGTGAAATATCTCGAATCAAGTTGCCGCTAGGAACTTACGTAGTCGCGCAATGCTTTCCGTTCTGAATCCAATTCAGAGATATGCGCTTTAACAACGTCCCCGATGGAAATGATTGAAACGACATTGTCGTCGTCATCCACAACCGGAATGTGGCGGATGCGCATTTCAGTCATGATCTTCATCAAGTCCGAGACTGTTGCATCGCTTTTGCACGTGGTAACCTCTACTGTCATCAAATCACGAACATGCATTCCGATAAGTTGATCGAGTTTGCCTGGCATCGCGCGGACGACATCGCGTTCGGAAACAATGCCTTCGATCTTTCTGCCGTCTGGCGAAACGACCAATGCTCCTACATGATGGATATTTAAGGCATTTACTAAATCATGAACAGTTGCACTGGGAGAAATAGTTTCCACTCGCTTGCCAACAATTAGTGCACTGATCTTCATCGCGCCTCCAAGGTGAGCCTGTAGGCATACTGCTCTTTTAAACGACTGCTTTCAAGAGGTAATCAACTGCCTGGGTGGCATTCCATCCACTGGGAAAGGCTTCTAGAAGTTCGTGCGCTCCGGTTAGGTCCGAGCCCATCGTGATTAGTGGTGGTTCTACGTATCCATCTGCTCGAGTCTGACCCAGACCGATATTGGCCATGAGCGCGTTGCAGAGGCATTTTCGGTCGACCAACTCTCCTGGCTCTCCACCTTTACGGATAAAGACATGCTCTGGCTCGGAAGCGCACCGATATCCGACAACCCCTGGGGATCTCTCGTACGGAACCCGAAGGTATCCAAGATCGCAGAGTCGAGGGCGAGATTCGTACACATCACGGTCGGAAAGAGTCTCGGGAAGAGTTGCCACCTTGAATGGGAATCCAGTTGGCGATCCAAGTGGATCCGTTCGGACTGCGAGACCGCCAGTTGCCAGACTTCCCAGTAGTTCATGACGCAGTTCACTTTGGAGTCCCGATTCTTTTGCTAAGGAGAAAATGGTTCCAACTTGAACACCCGCAGCACCCACCTCTAGTGCTGCTCTCACCTGTTCTGGTGTTGAGTGACCTCCTGCAAGCCAATAAGGAAGTCCGACTTTTGCAACCTTAGAAATGTCAGCTTCATCGCGGGGACCGAAAACTGGCTGGCCATCATCGTCGAGAACCATGGCTCCTCGGGGCGGGGCGTTGTGGCCGCCAGCTGTGAATCCTTCAATCACAAATCCATCAGGTCGCGTCACTTCGTCCTTGGCCAGGTACGTTGCTAGAACGTGAGCCGAGATAATTGCAAGAAATTTCGGCCTATGAAGTGGTGGAAGTTTTTTATCAGTAAAGCTCTGTGGATCAAAAGTCTCCTTATAGGCGGTTGTTGCCCCATCTACATGGACATTGATCGCACCTTCACCGTGTTTGGCAAGTTGATTGAGCAGTTGTGGGATTTCAGAAGGGATGCCGGCGCCCATAAGTACGTAATCGACTCCCGCAAGCATCGCACCATATGCGGCACTCGGTGTCGCCATCTGAATTTTTTCAAGGTAGTTAATTCCAACTAGGCCGTCATGACCCTCTTTCGCGAGCCACACTTCTACAAAATTCGAAACCACCCAGAGTTCCATTGCATCCGAGGAAGGACGAAGACTTAATTTGGGAACAGGGATAAATGGCGCATCACCTCTGCCTTCGGGACGAAAATACTTATTCTGAACGCGTTTGGAAATCTCAGGTAATGGAAAAGCTGCAAGGGCGCGTCTAACATGGCCTCCCTCATCCCCATCTTGGAGACGACGAGCCACGACGGCATCAATGGCAGTTCCCGAGACCACACCCAACTGGCCCTTTTGGGAGACTGCACGAGCAAGTTGCCATGAGGAGACGGCTATACCCATGCCGCCTTGAATGATGACGGGCAAGGCACGAGTCTCTTCATTCACGTGGCCAGCGTATAGGACGGATTGGGTGGGCTTTTTCGACTTAGGGTGTGAGAGGAGCAGTTTTCTGACACCTAGGGGAAAACACGCGAGAGCCACACCAATTGACTGTGGCTCTCGCGCCCGGATCTGGTGGCCACAAAAGCCTCGTTGCTTCGGAGAGTAAGTAACTAGGAGCGACCACCGTCTCCCCACCACAAGGGTGGGTTACCAATCATTCTTTTCTTCGAACCTCTCGGCTAGTTATCTAAGGAGTGACAACACTTAATTGTGGCGAACCTCTCTCTGGATTCGTCATACCCCTATGGGTATCATCGCCTTCACGTGAAGCGCTATAGCGCAACTAAGCCTAAGTAGGGAGAGAAGATGACTAAGAATTCAGAGAAAGGTCTTTCCCGCACCCTCGACAATGAGGAGCAGTTGGAGATCATTACCAAACGTTTGAAGCGAGCGCACGGCCAGATGGGTGCAATTATCCGGATGGTGGAAGAAGGTCGTAGCTGTGAAGATGTTGTCATGCAAATGTCCGCAGTAGGAAAGGCGATCAATACTGCTGCTATCACGCTTATATCTGCAAGTTTGAAAGAATGTATTGAAAGTGAGCACTCGGAGACCGAAGTAATTACTGCCAGACTGCAGAAACTATTCCTGAGTTTTGCCTAGTGATGCCCCTGAGGACATTACTGACCTCCCTGCATGGTCGCTCCGGCGATGATATGGCCGGCAATTAAGGAACGGAGGCCAGATTGACAGATACCCCTGGGGGTATGCTACGGTTTGATCATGAATAGAGCGAATGAGCAGAAAACGGCCGATGTGCCTCTTTCTACGCTCGTACTTGATCCAGAACAGATCAACGCGATCAGCAAGCGTTTGAAACGGGCGCACGGCCAACTTGGCGCTGTGGTCCGAATGCTGGATGAAGGTCGAACCTGCGAGGAGATCGTCACCCAGATGGCGGCCGTCGGCAAAGCGATCAATACAGCGGCATTTACCCTCATCTCTGCAAACCTCACGGGGTGCTTGGTGAGTGAGAAGCCGAATTCCGCAGAAGTCACTGAAAAACTTCAAAAACTCTTCTTGAGTCTGGCCTAAAACAGAGGAATATCCATGAGAAAAGAAAATGTAATGAGAAAAAGGAGACTTCTGAGCATTGTTGCACTTGCAACTGGTGTTTTGGTCTTGTCCGGGTGCTCTTCCAGTTCAAGCGGTGTTACTTCCATGGACGCTCAGAGTTTTTCGAAGAAAGTTCAAGAGGCTGGGGTCGTCACTTTGGATGTTCGTACTCGAGGTGAATTCAGCCAAGGGCACATTTTGGGTGCCATCAATATTGACGTTGAGGCGGGGACTTTTCAGAATGAAGTTAGAAAGTTGGATAAGACAAAGACTTATGCGGTCTATTGCCAGAGCGGCCGTAGATCTGGGATCGCAACGGAGGAAATGAAGAAGCTTGGTTTCGAGCATCTCTTCAATTTGGCGAATGGGATGAATGAGTGGATGTCTCAAGGCTTGGGAGTAGTGGTTTCTTAATGAAGGTCGTCATTGTTGGAGGAGTTGCTGGTGGAATGTCAGCAGCGACGCGTTTGCGACGCTTGGATGCTGACGCCGAGATCATCGTGCTTGAGAAGAGCGGGCACGTTTCTTATGCCAATTGTGGTCTCCCGTATTTTGTAGGTGGCGTGATTGAAGATGAGTCCGCATTGTTCTTACAAACACCAGCATCTCTTCATGCGCGTTTTCGATTGGATGTTCGAGTCCTTTCCGAGGCAATGAGTATTGATGCAACCGGCAAAGCAATTGAAGTGAGAGATCTCGTCACAAACGAGAGGTACTCCCTTCCGTATGACAAATTGATTTTGAGTCCAGGAGCATCGCCATTTGTCCCGAACATTCCTGGTGCCGAGCTCTCCTACACATTGCGAACAGTTGAAGATGTCGAACGAATTGTCGCTGAGGTGGAGAAGCGCCCACGCCACGCAGTTGTTATTGGTGGCGGATTCATCGGAATCGAAGTTGCTGAAAACTTGATTCACCAAGGAATCTCGACCTCAGTGGTAGAGGCTATGCCTCAGGTTCTGGCACCTCTCGACCCGGAGATGGCCTCTCTTGTGGCTGATGAATTGGTCCGTCACGGCGCTCAAGTATTTCTTGGCGATGGTGTAGCAGCGATCACCCAGAATTCCGTCACGCTCTCTAGTGGCGAGGTTCTACCCAGTGATCTAACGATCATGGCCATCGGAGTTCGTCCTGATACGGCTCTGGCAAAGAGTGCCGGATTGAAGATCGGCACGCGCGGTGGCATTGACGTAAATGACTTTAATCAGACAAGTGATGAAGATATTTACGCGGTTGGCGATGCAGCAGAAAAGAAGGATTCGCTTGATGGAAGCGCAACACTGGTTCCACTTGCCAATATAGCCAATCGTCATGGACGTGTTGTAGCTGACCATATAAGTGGTCGCGAAGTTCGAATGGTACCGACTATCGGCACTGCCATTGTAAAAGTTTTTGATTTGATGATTGCCACGACGGGATGGAACGAGAAGAGACTTATCGCGCAGAAGCGCGCATACCAGGCCATCCACACACACCCTGCGTCGCATGCTGGTTACTACCCCGGTGCAAAACCAATGTCTCTGAAGTTGCTACTCGACCCGAAAACAGGGGAAATACTCGGCGCGCAGGGTGTTGGCACAGAAGGCGTTGACAAGAGAATTGACATTATTTCAACCGCAATGCGCGGTGGCTTAACAGGACCACAGTTGGCCGATCTGGAATTGGCATATGCTCCGCCATTTGGTTCGGCTAAAGATCCAGTAAATATGCTGGGCTACATTGCCGAGAATCTTCTTTCCGGTCTTGCAAAGAATGTCCAATGGCATGAAGTTGAAAGCCATATCGATCGCGGATATGAAATGCTCGATGTGCGAACTCCTTCAGAGTTTAACCGAGGCACGATTGCCGGAGCGATAAATATCCCAGTGGATTCAATTCGCGAACGCTTGGACGAGATATTGCATAAGGATCTCGTCGTCATATGTCAGGTTGGCGTGCGGGGCCACACAGCCTCGCTTCTCCTCAATGAATTGGGATTCAATGCTTTGAATCTTGACGGGGGATACCAAACGTGGAGTCATTCTCCTGCGATGCATGCAGGCGAATTAATTAGATAATCAAAGCAATACAGACGAGAAAACCAACGAGAAAAGGAAAGAAATATGTGCAGCAGAACAACATGCCGATCATGCGGGAAGCCCACGTGGAGCGGATGCGGAAACCACGTCGAGCAGGCTCTTCATGGAGTTGCCAAAAGTCAGCGTTGCTCATGCGATAAGAATGCAAAGCCAGCCAATTCTGATGGTGGATTTTTCTCGCGCGTATTTGGAATAAAGTAATTGCTCCCTTCGGAGCAGTGGGCGCGGGCACTTGCAGCGTGGGCGATTCCTAAAGAGATTGCCGAAACCGCCCATGAGAATCCTTGGATTCACCCGCCTGCCCTCTTTCACGTACCTGAGCGGATTGAAACCACCTTTTCGCACGCTTGTGCTTTAGAGGCGCTACCCCTGGGTGGCTCGGTTTTGGATGTCGGGTGCGGTGGGGGCGTCGCCGCCTTTGCATTGGCTCCTTCCCATGTCGTTGGCGTCGATCATCAGCGCGAAATGCTCGAAATGTTTACATCTAACGCCACCTCACGAGGAGTTTCATCGGAGGTATTTGAAGGATTTTGGCCAGAGATCGCGCATCAGGTGCCGAAAGCTGACGTCGTGGTTTCACATCATGTTGCCTACAACGTCGCAGATATTGCTCCCTTTTTGCGTGAGTTGAATGACCACGCGCGTAACAGAGTGGTCATTGAAATTCCAACACATCACCCGCTTACAAATATGGCTACTGCGTGGAAATATTTCTGGAATTTAGATCGACCAGATAGTCCCACGGCGACGGATCTGGTCGAGGTCCTTGCTGAGATGGGCATTAGAGCTCATTGGCATTATTGGTCGGGACCTATACGCGAAATCACCGAGATTGATCAGGAGAGTGAATTCCTCAGGATTCGACTCTGTCTACCTCCAGAGCGTTTGGGCGAGGTAAAGGAATTTCTTCGTGAGCATCCGATTCCACGCCAACGGGAGTTGGCGACTATTTGGTGGGACGTTGCCGACGAGATGTGAAGTAATTTAACCAACCGTATGCAGCTGAAATGAGAAGGTATGGTGCCACACTGGCAAGTGCAGCGATGAAATCCACTCCAACCCGAGATGGATGAGGGCCGTCCTGCAGAATAATGGTCACCATTGCCACCAGCGCAAAGGCAAGTGGTGCGGTTGCAGCCGCGACGTAAGCAGTCCCCTTGCGAGCAAATCTAATCGTCAAAAATACTGCAATACATATAGCAATCCCTGTGAAGGCACCGACTCCGCGGCGAAGCACTAATTCGAGCACGACGAATAACCCAATAAACAGACTCTGAATGACAACGACCCCTGGCTTGGTTAAGCCGTGCGGTGAAATTGGAATGGGTGGTCGTTTAACTGTTGGGGAAGCCATTAGTTCTCCTCTTCTATCTCTTCGCTATCAATAAAGTCATCTGGAGCATCCAAAGCCAGATTGCTCTTCAATGTACGAACATTATCCGTGACCTCAGGGAATGCCTTGAGTTTACTTGTGTCGGCCGAAACTCCAAGACTTACAATCTTTTTGGCGGGACTGAGCACGGTACTTTCCGCAGTCGGGATCATGTCGTTGTACGCCTTGATAGTGCTCTTTAATCTCTCACCGACAGTGATTATCTTCGCGTGAAGGGATGCGACGTTTTTAAGGAAAGTCCCCGCCAATTCTTGGATCTCCGTTGCACTCTGAGCCAATCGGTTGCGACTGAAGATGTACCCGACCGTACGGAGGAGAGCCATCATCGTCGTCGGTGTAGCGATCGTGACACCTTTGGCAAAGGCTTTCTCAAGGAGTCGGCTATCGACTCGCAATGCTTCAGTGAGAATGGATTCAAACGGGGCAAAGAGAACGACGAAATTGGGCGAGGAGTCTTTCTCTGCATATCCGCGTTTGGCCAGTGCGTCTACATGTTTCAAGAGATCTTTTGCATGTGCCACGATGAGTTCTTCGCGAAGGTCAAAGTCGTCGGTGTCGAAGGCTTCGAGGATTCTCTCGAAAGGAAACTTGGAGTCGATAAAGAGGAGACTCGAACCCGGAAGCGAAATGGTGACATCGGGAATTCCGATCTTCTCTGAATCGGTGCCTGTCGATTTCTGTCGGGTGAAATGCTCGTTCTCAATGAGCCCGGCGTTTTCGAGAAGTTGTTCGAGTTGAGCCTCACCGAATTTTCCGCGCGTCTGTGAACTCGAAAGTGCCCCAGCAATTTTCGTTGTTTCATCGAGAAGAGATTTATTGGTAGTGGCCATGTTTGTCAGGTCTTTGCGAATGTCTTGCTCGGCGGCGATACGACTTCTATCAGCTTCACGTGCTTGAGTGGAGAGAGTCTCAACAGATTTCTTCATCGCCTCTAGTTCGGTGGCAAGGCGGGTGGTCTCAGTCTGCGCTCCTTGCATCGTCGCGATCTGTCGCTCGAGTACTTGGATCGATCCTTTAGCAGCCACTAGTTCGGCCTGGGCACCTGCGCTACGGGCTTTTGCCAGAAGAAATCCGATGCCTAGCCCCAAGACCAAGCCCAGAATGCCCAGGGTTACGCCTAAAGAAATGCTCATGGGCCTATCGTGGCAGGAACCACTGACGAAGCCCCGTAGGCTCTACTCCTTGTGAGCCTCTCTATCGGAATTGTCGGAATGCCCAATGTGGGCAAGTCCACCCTTTTCAACGCCCTGACCAAGAACAATGTCCTGGCCGCGAACTACCCTTTTGCCACGATTGAACCCAATGTGGGCGTCGTCGGGGTCCCGGATCCCCGCTTGGCGAAGTTGGCCGAGATCTTCGGTTCCCAGAAAATTCTGCCGGCGGTGGTCTCTTTCGTGGATATCGCGGGAATCGTCAAAGGTGCCTCCGAAGGCGCAGGCCTTGGCAATCAATTTCTGGCCAATATCCGCGAGACCGATGCCATCTGCCAGGTCATCCGCGTTTTCGATGATGGCGATGTCATCCACGTCGAAGGTCGGGTCGATCCAGCCAGCGACATGGAGATCATCAATACAGAACTAGCGCTTGCCGACCTTCAGACCATTGAGAAGGCGCTCCCACGGATTGAGAAGGAAGCGCGTACTAATAAGGAACGCCAGGTTGTTGTCGATGCAGTCAAGGAAGCGGAGAAGGTTCTCAACTCGGGCAAACCACTTTCTAGTAGCGGCGTGGATTTAGAAGCGCTCGCTGAATTGCATCTGATGACTGCCAAGCCATTTCTTTATGTTTTCAATGTTGATGCAGCAGAGTTGGCAGATCCCGCACTTCGCGAGAAGTTGGCAGCACTCGTCGCTCCAGCTGAAGCAATTTTCCTGGATGCGAAGACTGAAGCAGAACTTGCCGAACTCAGCGATGAAGATGCACTCGAACTTCTCAACTCAATTGGCTTGAGCGAGCCAGGTCTTGCAACTCTTGCACACGTTGGGTTTCGCACACTTGGACTGCAGACGTACTTAACTGCCGGCCCTAAAGAAGCACGCGCGTGGACAATTCATGTTGGTGACACCGCTCCGATTGCTGCGGGCGTTATCCATACTGATTTCCAGAAGGGTTTTATTAAAGCTGAAGTTGTTTCCTTTGATGATCTCGTTGCAGCCGGTTCAATGACAGAAGCAAAAGCCCGCGGGAAAGTGCGCATGGAAGGCAAGGAATACGTCATGCATGATGGCGACGTTGTGGAGTTTAGATTTAACGTTTAATTTCACGTTATCTTTCTTGCCTTCAACGAAAATAAGAAAGACCCTGGGATTTCTCCCAAGGCCTTTCCCTGTCGCGACCCCAAGGCAGAGCGCTTGTTTAAGGAGTTACGCCTTTCTCCGCGCTTTACCGTTTCCTTGTAAACATCAAGGCGAGGCAACTCTGGCATAAATCTCCGCTACTCGGAGTAACTATTGATTGAACCTGAACAGGCTCAGTTAGGGTCGCATTGCAGAGGGCACACACAAGCCGCCTTGCCAAGTTTGTCGTGCAACTTCAAGTAAAGAGAAGTCGACACTTGGCAGTGACGCTTCCTATGCCAGAATGATCGCATGACAAGGGATGAGGGTCTTGAAGATTCACTCGGCCAACCCTATGTCGATCGATGGGCTTATACCGACGATCTCCTTTTGGCAATCGGACGCGTTGCCACCGAAAGCGCGATGTTAGATGCGGCGCTGATGGAAATCGTGAATCTGTTATCTCTCACCGAAACATGGTGGAGGATTACGGAAGGCCAAAACACAGATTGGCTTTTGAACACTTGCAAAATTCTTCTCGAAGAGATTAATCCCTATTACAAACGCTATTCAAAAAACGACCACGACCTATTCATGTCGTTACTCAGGGAAGGCCACACACTTCGTGTGACGCGGAATCTGGTGGTCCATGGTTTGTGGACTACTGAGCATTTCTTAGACGAAAACTTGCACCCGCTACCTTGGACCGAAATTGACCTAAAAGCCATTTATACCGTCGGTCTTGGAAAACGAGGACGCGAAGGAAGCAATTACGTGGAAAAATACATGTCCATAGATGACGTTAATCAACTTGCAAGGGAAATCGCACGTTTACGAGATGAGTTGGTTCGCGCCCATCGGAGAATGTCTGGCGTTGAAAATGCTCAGCATTGGACTATGCCGAGATGGGGACGCGATGAGGACGACGGAAGAGATAGGTGGGGCAAAAAGAAATAGGACTTTAGAGTCCAAGAAAGGACTTTGTTCTTTCATGCGAAAGATCCAAAGCAAGGGGAAGTACCAAGAGCAGGAGCGCCCAAAAGGGGCGTTAACGATTCGTTGCGTTACCTAGCGATCATTATAGAAAGATTCACAAGGCACGTGATGATCGACTAAAGTCTGGCTCATGTCTTTCCATACTTTGTTGGTAATTTTTCCGACATTAATATCAAGCACCGCCCTCTATCTTTCTATCAGGGCAATTCGTGACTCCAGATGGGATCGCTTCCTGGTTACGATCGATGGAGAATTCCCTAGCGCTGCGGGGAGGGATGAGGGGTCCTATGTCAGTATCAAGATTGAGATAACGAATGTCGGTAGGGTTCCCGTAACAGTGACAGACGTCTACCTTGAAATATCTGACAAGCGCGAGACGTGGACGCCCGAATTCGACAGGGCAAAGGCGGTTTTTCATGGTGCATCGCAAGTCTCCTACTGGTCAGAGCAACTTCCTATGGTTATTCAACCTAACTCCTCGTATCGATTTCATGCGAAAGATATTAGGGATACCGACAACACCGATCTCTTCGCACGACCCGGAGCAACATTTATTCGACGCCCTTCCTCGCCCAAGAGGGTGACCCACACTTCTACTAGGACGAATGTTTTTGGCCAAGTAATCGAATACCCTCAAACCAAATTTAGGCGATCCTTAAAGTCGGATAAGCGAACAACTTGAATTCGAATTTCTTACTTCTTGAGTTTTACGCACCCAGTTTAAGCGCCCGTCTATGAGGTTGTATTAACGATTAGTGGGGTTACCCAAGACGCTGCGCACACAAATTGAAAAGGCCCCGAGTTTCCTCGGGACCTTTGCTCAACTTCCCTAACTTCTTGATCGGTACCAATAGATCAGTCAAGAGAACTTGAGGCTGCGGAGTTAGCGACGGGAATCGAACCCGCTCCTGCTATTTGGCTAAAGAGCCATGCTGCCACTACACCACGCTAACAACGCGGGTAAATAGTGGTCTTTGCTAGAAATCGTTTTAATAAGTCGAAGATGTTTTGTTGATAGTGGGCAGTTGTGTACTACAAGCAAGAACGGCCTTGGATAATCACCAAAGCCGTTCTCGTCGCTAACTCCAAGGCCCGATACCTGATGATGAAGATAGCCAGTCTTCGCACCGCACCATTTCCTTGCAAACTTCAAGGCAATGAAATTCTGGCATAAATTCACGCTACTCGGAGTAATCAAAGAGGGAAGGCGAGGGACACACACAAGCCGCGTTCTCGAAGGCAGTTGAACATCAATTACGAACAAACCTGCTGGCTGCTCCCGCAATGCCCGTATAAAGAGTGACCATGGAGATAGGGTCGAATGACCATCAGATTGGGACGTTCATGGATACACTGAAAATATTCCTAGGAAGGGACCGGAAATATGTTCGTGGGCAATGTTGGATTTTCGGGGATCTTCATTCTGTTTATCGTTCTTTATCTTCTAGTTTGCATTAAATTCTTGGGTTGGTGCGCAAAGACTGCTCGAAAGGTAGAGCGTTCACCAGTAGGTTTTGCTTGGCTTGGTTTCTTCGCCCCAATAGTTGCCTGGGCTATTTTGCTGACGTTGAACAAGGATGCCAAATATGCCGCCAAAAATTGAGACAGTGTTAGTTTTCACGCCCTCTTGATTTACTTTAGAATTTAAGAACGGCTCTTGCTAGCCCGGCGTCAAGGGGTGACATTAACGATTAGTGGGATTGTCGGTAATGCTTGATACCCAAATTGAAAGAGCCCCGAGTTTCCTCGAGGCCCTTGCTTAGTTTCTCTGACTCTTTGATCGATGCCAACTGATCAGTCAAGAGAAATTAAGGCTGTGGCGCGAACGACGGGATTTGAACCCGCATCGCTAGATTGGCATAAACCAGCATGTTGCCAATTACAACACGTCCGCATCACGTGCCGAACTATGCTGGTTTTCACTTCGCCGAATAATTTAGTGAGTTTAAAATGTGGAGAGTTTACGACTGAGGAAAAGGAAAAGGACCCAGTCATTAACCGAGTCCTTTTGCCTGCCAATCCAGCGTGAGTCGAAGTATGCCAGAAATTTAACTCACTCGGGGTAACTATTGATACGAACGAACTCCCACTATTCCAACCAGAGCACTTCGCTAAACAGTACGAAAGTAAGCAGGATGGGAAATGCTAATAGTGGAAGCCAGAGCCATGGTGACTGCTCGTGCTTGACCTTTGCGGTGATCGCGAGCACGAATGCCATGAACGAAGCAATCAAGCCGCCGATCAGTGCAACTGCGCCGAGTAATCCAATCCAGTTGTCTGAGATAGCGTCGGACCCTCCGCTGGAAAATGCCACAATAAATATGGCGCCGGTCAATGCGAGTATCACTGCGACTACTGCTGCGACGCCAACCGCATACCGAACTAGGCGACTAGTTGT